>Ga0193752_1002428_pt1 | contig 13984 bp, 14 predicted proteins | sample H1c1metaG_FD_144924 | JGI IMG/M metagenome (GOLD analysis project Ga0193752, IMG submission 144924) | Soil microbial communities from a riparian zone of the East river system, Colorado, United States - H1c1 | ecosystem: Environmental > Terrestrial > Soil > Riparian zone | place: USA: East River... | reverse complement strand
CATCAGCATGACCCGAAGCAACAACGAGAACATCATTGGTTTCCTCGCAGACATCAGGAGAATGAATGTGGCAATGACCAGGGCAAGGAAAAAACTCGTTGTTATCGGCGACAGCGCTACGCTGTCTGTGTCTCCTTTTTACCTCAATTTTATTCAGTATGCTGAATCCGGCGACAGCTACAAAAGCGCCTGGGAATTTATGGGAGATTAACCGGGGTTATATTCATCCTGAACAGCCTGAGTATATTTTGTTATTTTAGCCCGGCATGAGCCCAATTCAAACGCCGCGAAGGCTTGGCATTCCCGTGCCGGATCTCCTGTTCTGCATCCTGGTTTTATTTTACCTGGTAAATGGTAATCTCTATATCAATTCGCAGTCGCTCACATCCGATGAATCCTCCTTTTATGATTTTGCAAAACGGTGGGCCATCGGTCAGCCCGAACGCGTAAAGCCCCAAACGGACAACAGCAAGATGCCCGTCAGCGTGCTGAATATTGTACCAAGGGCCGTGCAGCAGGTAATGGATCCCGAGTTGAAAAAATCAGACCTCGGCTGGAGTGACATGATCATGGGTCGAAGAGTAACACTCTTGTTTTCCCTGCTGACCATTATGCTGATTTACCGTTGGGGAACCGCATTGTACGGAATAGAAGCCGGCTGCTTCGCCGCCTTCCTGACCGCATTTTGTCCAAACCTCCTTGCCAGTGCGGGCCTTGTGACTACCGACAGTTATTCGGTATTCATGTTGTTGTGGACCTTTTACCTGCTCTGGCAATTCTGCAACAAGGGTGGCTGGAAATATTTTATCCTGTTGTCGGCGGCCGTCGCGATTTCACAATTGGTGAAACAATCGCTTTTTCATTTGTACATCCTGATTCCGGTTAGTCTGGCCATTTGGGCCATCATCAACAAGGTCCGTACGAAACCTATGCGCTTCATTGGTTACTTACTTGTCTTTGTTTTCATCAACCTGCTCATAATAAATACGGGATATTATTTCTGGAGGACAGGTATGGTGCTGGGAAATTATCATTTCATGAGCAGGTTATTCCGCTCGGTTCAGGCTTCGCTGCCGGCATGGATTCCTGTGCCGTTTCCCAAACCTTTTGTAGACGGACTTGATATGGCCAAATATTACGATCAGGTCGGAGGGGGTATTGATGGAGTCAGCTCCTTTGGCAAGGTGACGATACTTGGCAGGTCTTCGACTGGTGGTAGTTTTTGGTATTACTATTTTGTGTCGTTGTTCTTCAAGATGCCAATCACTTATATAGTACTCATTTGCTGGGCGGGCATTGTACTTGCCGGACAAAGAACCATTCGCGAATTCTCCCGGAGGGAATTTTTTCTGGTACTCCCGGTGCTTTATTATTTGCTCGTCCTTAGCTTTTCATACAAAACCCAATGTGGGGTGAGGCACCTGATATTTATTCTGCCTTTGTTGTACCTGATCGGCAGTTCACTAATCAGTTTTGTGCATAGATTTTATCAGAAAGCATTCATTGGTCTTCTTGCAATATTCCTGGTCGTTAGTGTATTGAGGTACTGGCGAAATTACTTTCCTTACACCAATGAATTTATTCTAAAGAAAGAGATGGCCTACCGGTATGTGGGAGCCTCTAACCTGGAATTTCAGCAGGGACGAATGTTTGCTGACAAATACCTTGAGCAGCATCCCAAAGTAAAGCTGGCGGGCGCGCAAGCGGGTGCCGGCACATATCTTATCAATACTTCAGATTACCTCGATATCTGGAACCGGCATCAGTTCGATTGGCTGAGGAGGTATAGGCTGGTTGGACATGTAGCTTACAACTGGTTGGTGATCGATGTGCCGGCAGAAGAACAGGGAGAAAATAAATCTTCAGATGATCGCAGGTAAAAAACTGATCGTATGCATGCCCGCATTCAATGCGGGGAAGACCCTGGAACTCACTTTCAGAGGTATTCCGGAAGGCATCGTAGATGAAGTGATACTTGTAGACGACCACAGTGCTGATGACACCGTTGAAGTGGCCCAAAGGCTTGGGATAGCTCAGATTATTGAACACGACATAAATAAGGGATATGGCGGCAATCAGAAAACCTGTTATCAGCGCGCCTTGGAACTGGGAGGGGAGGTGATCATCATGCTGCATCCCGATTACCAGTACAATCCTTCGTTAATCCCGGCGATGGCCGAGCTGGTGGCAAAAGGTATTTTTCCCGTAGTGTTGGGTTCACGGATACTTGGGAAAGGAGCGACGAAACTGGGCATGCCTGTCTGGAAATATTTTGCCAACAGGATGTTGACACTGGGGCAGAATATATTGTTGGGGCAAAAACTTTCCGAATACCACACGGGTTATCGAGCCTACAATAGTGAAGTGTTGAGATCGATCAATTTCATGGCCAATGATAATGGATTTGTGTTTGATAACCAGTTGCTGGCACAGGTGATCTACAAGGGATATACAATAGGGGAGATCTCGTGTCCGGCAAAGTATTTTCCCGATGCCTCTTCAATTGGATTCACCGATTCAATGCAATATGGTTTGGGCGTAATACGAACTTCGGTGATGTTTTGTTTCAATAAATGGGGGATAGTGAGGTCCGAAATCTTCCGCTGAGTTATTTTTCTAAAATGATAGAAATTCAAAATTAAAAACTTTCGCGAAAGATTCCGGCCTACAGTAGTAACCGCCTGACTTAAAAATTGTTTGCTATGTCCGACCACCATTTGGAGCGAGCCCAGTTGTCGAAATAAAGGACGCTGGTGCCTGATGAGGGCTGGCGGTACAATCCTATCCGGGTAAATAGCTGGGTAGTCACATAGTTACCCCAGGGAAGTCTGTTGTCAGGTGCCCTTGGATGATTATCACTATCCAGGGAAGGCCATTGAGCCTGCGTATACGTCTGCATGGTCGGAAAGTTTTTCTTGGTAAAAACGCCCTTGAAGGATTTTTCCCATTGCAACTTGTGCCAGATCTCAACTAGTCCATTGTAATTGGGGCTAAACTTAATTCTTATCATGAAATCATGCCAGACACCTTTTGTGGGATTGTTAAGAAAGGTATAACCCTGACTTATGGTATAATTTGCATACCATGAAGAGGGCATTTGCTTGAGCAACCCTGTATAGAACTGGATGCCCATGGTATTACCTGCCATATGGATTGCTATCGGCGGGAGACTGGCTGAACGGTGATGCCACTGTGCAACTATGCACCAACCGGGGGGTGTGACCCAGTTAGTGGGCATGTACATCGAAAATCCGTAAACAAAATCATCACCTGGCACCTCCTGGGTATAGCCATGTTGTATATCCTTGTAGTGATTCATTTCACAACGTTCGCCGCCAGTTGTGCCCGGTTCAAAATCTCCGGGCCGAACCGTCATACGAACTGCATAGTTCCCTTCACGAACGGGAATCTGGGAACGGTTTCCTCTGAAATACTGTGTGTTGATATCGCGGCAAGAGACTCCATCAAACTGCTGATCATAAGGGAGTTCCATATTTCCAATAACTTCTCCGTAATTCACAACATCGCTTGAGACCACAGCCGTGCTATATGGAGCAGGTTTCTCGGATTCAGCGACAATGGATTTTTGACAAGAAGAAAATAACATTACACAGGAGGCGATAGCAGACAGGGGCAGCCATGCTGAATTCTTTCTCATAATCAGTATTTAATTGCTATAAATTATGAAAGCTCTTGACGTCGCGGGGGAGACGAGAGGATGGGGTCGGCACCTCATTGACGTTACTGGCCTTCTTGAATGAGTTGCAATCGTCAAAAACCGTGCTAACTTTTAAACGGGGAATATTTTTCGCATTTTGATAGGGGGGTCTGGCGATTCATTCTAGCTGGGAAGGGCTTTGTTTTATCTGCACAGTCTGCCCGCGCGCAGCAACAGATGCAGGAGATAAGGTTTAAAATTTGGATTGGATTCGAACCAATGACCTGGTGCTTAGAAGGGAATAGACTATTCAACCCTTCCGCTTCTCAAAACTTGTATAAATCCTCATTTCAATTACATAGAACTGATTTTCAATCATTTATAACCTCATTTGAAAATCGCTGATATTAGGGTTTTTGGCAACGAAACAGCCGATTTACATTGCATTGCAGGGCAAATTCCTGGTCCTTACTGTCCAGAATATTCCTTTGTGGGGTTAAATATTTTTTTGCACCCTCATCGGCGATTCTTCGTATATGCCCGTTGGAAAAAGGTTTGAGAACAACCGGAATTTCGGGGCAGGATCGTTATTCAATTTTTATAAATTTATTTTTTTCTTTCTGTGTGGCAATCAGTTCCGTAACCTTTCCATTTTGAATAATAAAATCAATGGTGATGGGCTTTCTGATTGCCAGAATGAAATGTGTTTCCGATTGGGGATACAAAGCCATGTGTGAACCTGTTCCATTAGAAAGATCTGCATATAATCTGTTGGTCTCTTTATATATTCTAAATGCCTCTTTTATGGTTGTATCGGCACCCGCGTATTGATATGTACCCAAGTAACGATCCAGGATCGAATCGGCGAGCTGCAGGTCTTTATAAGAGGTTGTCGTTATTCCCGCGGCCAGGTTCACGATATCTTCAAATAATTTCTGAGCGGCTTCATTGTCTGAATTCACCAGAATAATAACATACAGGTCTTTATCAGGAAGATATGTGCCCATGCTTCTGAAGCCATCAATGCTACCGCCGTGCGCTATTGCCCGTTGCCCATTGAAATCCTTAATGAACCATCCATATCCATATTCCGATTTTTCTCCATTTCTTAAGGAATAAGGGGTGAAAGCTTTTTTCAGCATCGGCTTACTGACCATATTGCCTGCAATAAGTGCGGTATGCCATTTAAACAGGTCACGCACGTTGCTCAATAAAGCTCCTGCTGCATAAACCAATGACATGCTGATATAGCCGACATTTTCAAAATTGCGATCATTCTTCGAATATCCGCTGGCCCTATTGGGTATGATAGATGCCGGATTATCATAATAAGTGCCTGATAAGCCGAGAGGTTTGAAAATGTGTTCTTCCAGATATTGCTGGTAAGATTGTCCCGATACCTTTTCAATGATTTTCCCTAATAGAAAGTAATTAGAGTTACTATAACTGTAGTGGGCGCCTGGCTTAAACTGAAGAGCCTCCCTTTTTAGGCTATCGATGAGTGTCTCGGTTGGAAAATCTATTCGAATAGCATTAGGAAGATGCCAGTTCATCGTTTGGTAGTCGATGATACCTGATGTGTGCGTAAGCAGGTTTTCTATAGCGATTGAACCGCTATCGGCAGGAAAGTCGGGAAAATATTTCTGAATATTATCCTGTAACGATAGTTTTCCCTGCTCCGCCAGTTGCAGGATAGCTATTGCCGTGAATTGTTTGGTCATGGAACCAATCCTGCATACTGTGGCAGGACTCATCGGAGAGGACAATTCGAGATTCGCTTTACCAAATGCTTTCTCATAAATGATCTTGCCCTTTTGGGCGACCAGCACTGTCACCCCTGGCGCCAGGGATTCATATTGGGCTAAAATCAGATTGTCCAGTTTTCTGGTCAATTCCCTGCTTTTTAGCTGCTGTGAATAAGAAGAACCTGCAATGGCGATAAAAAGCATTGTTGTAGCAAAGCATCGTTTCATTCCTGATAAGTTTTGCAGCAAACCTGGCAATATTTGATAACATAATGGGTAATAGCTTTTCTCAAATCCGGATTTGAGATGCATTAACGGCCGTTTGTATTCTCAGGAAAGAATCTGCGCAGATTTACGGAAGTCGGTGGGCGACATGCCGGTGCTTTGTTTGAAAGCCCGTTGGAAGGTGGCAGGCGAATTAAACCCGCAGTCTGCCGCAATGCCATTAATAGTTAGATGGGCCAGGTTATGGTCAAGGATTCTGCGCTTGAATTCAGCAACTCTAAAATCATTTACAAAGTCATTAAAATTTTTACCAAAATGCTGGTTGATGACTTTAGAAATGGTTTTAGGCGCTACGCCGATATATTCTGAAAGGCAATCGAGGTTCAGGGAAGGATTGAGAAATTGTTTATCGTGCTCCATCGATTTCATCAGCAAAGCTGCTGTGGCATGCATCGCAGCAGATGGCAAAAGCGGCTTACCCGTCTTTTCTCCCTTTATGCCGGAGGCGATGGAATAATTGATAATATAGCCTTTTAGACCAAGCCAATAGACCAGAACCGCCAACGGAATATACACCGGGTACCAGCCCACAGTATCCAGCATAAAGTCCGTATAAGTAGGTATCACATATGGTATAAGGTACAGTAACCAGATAAACTGAAAAGCCATAAAAAGGTTCAGGAACTGACGAAGCCAGTCCGACTTTTTCTTCTCATACAGAGATGGACCTTGTATTTTGTTGCTCGTTACTGAAAGGTGCTTGTGCGCCAGCCAGACATAAATGGTCAGAGAAAACCAGCGCGGAATGTCCGAATACACATTATAGCTATCGATAAAACTCCCCCAGGTTTGCGGACCGGTTTTGATCACTCCGCTGAAAGAGCCCGCAAAAAAAATGAGAGCGGTTAGTTGAGGAACCAGGTCGATGATCAGAGAAAGAAAATGCCAGCCATGCCTTTTTTGAATCCTGAAGGCAGGATCATGGGCAGATTGCGTATACAGAAAAATCAAGGGACCAATCGGCATTATTATCACCATAGGCACCAGAGCATGAATAATAGCAATGGCTGTCGTTGAATAATACAAGCCAGTGGTACCAAGAAATAAATTGAGGCTTGCCAGTGAGATAAGCCATAACAGCACAGCCAGCAGGCGGTTTGACGCTTTATTTATCCTTGTATAAAAAAGTAAAATTCCAATGATCAGCCCTTGAAAGGCCGCCAGCAGCATAAGGGTCTGAAATATTTTGGAAAACAGGTTCATAGGTAAACAATAGAACTGAACATCGTATACTTCCAGATCTTTCCCGGCAAGTAAATCAACGGAAATAAAATCTTTAGACTTTAAAGATAGGGCATCCGTTCGCCAATATTCCTCAACGTGCCCGAAAATAAAAGACAATTACCGACAGCCTGTAAAATAAATTTCATGATACTTTTTTAATAGAAATACAAAAGGAGCTACACTTTTCAGTATAACCCCTTTTATTATTACGTGATCCGGATTGGCATTCCAAAAACCCTTCAACGTCGCCTATTTTTTATCATTCATATATTTGATTTTACTTAACGAGGAATGGCGTTACCATTGCTGCCATCTTTGCATAACCAGCAACGGTTAAATCATTTGAGTTAGGGATAAAGTAATTTATATTAAATGTTGTCGGTTTTCCTGGCGTCCAAACTTTCATTGGAATATTAGCAATACTTTTCAGCCACGTTTTCCTTGTGTCAATAAACGGCTGCATTTTCTTGACATTGAAATCCTCTATTTGCCAGTTGCCGCCGTGACTTGACCTCCATAACTTAGGAGTCACTAACGTGTTAATGAATACCACATTCAAATTCGGGTATTTGTTTTTCCAATACGTAATTGCATTTTGTATTTGTACGTGTTCCTGGAGAATAAAAACACTATTACATTGAAGCTCACCGTTAATCACCGTTGCTCCATTTTGATAATCGTCTTCACCGAGATAAATAATCAGGTTATCCGCATACTCAACTCCAAGGTCGTCCCGGTAATCATTGAGGTTCGAGGCATTCATTCCGCTTACTCCGCGGGTAAATACGGTGTAATTTGGAAAGGCACCGGAAAGATTAGGAAACACAGCCGGTAGTTTATTGCCTAAGAATAGGTTGATCTTTTTTCCGGATTGCTTTGCGTGTGCCATAGCCGAGTCGCCGTTTGTAGCGGACAACCTTGCATTCCTAACATCGTGCCACAAACGCTTGGTGGAATCTATCTGGTGCATTGTAACCGTAACCACCGAATCAATAACCACCGATGATACCACGAGAGGTACTACTATAGTCTTATAGCGAAGATCCTCTTTAAGAGCCGGGAAAACAACTTCATTGTATGCTGCCTGTGTCCAGTGCGTTTGATCCCCCAAAAAATAACGCATCAACGGTGAACCGTCTGGATTTTGGAACCTGGAAACGATATCAATGTAAGACCAATTTTGTGTTAACGCCTTAAGTTCCTTGAGCAACACTGCATTAATGGCAATGATATCCGCTTTGTCCGCTATTAACTTGGGAGCAATTACCTGAGAGATCAAAGTAATTTTCATATCGGGGTTAACCAATAAGTCATGCTTCCACATTTCAATCATATTGAAAATGTAAAACTCTGCCCATCTCTTACTTGCCATATAATAAACCCGGCTAGCTTTCCACCATGTGCCCGGTTCGTATCTGGTAAAGAAATGATTTTCGCCAAGGTAGTAAAACTTTTGCCCGCACATTGCGTTTGTTACCTTTGCGCCGGTAGAATCGATACCTTTTTCTTTTGCGTTTAGAGTAAGATCCTTCCACAGGATGTTTCCGCCATCTGCCATTGATCCACCAAAGCCGCGATCCAGAAACGGTACATCTGCAAAGAAAACATCAAATCCATAAATAGCTCTGGCAAGGGTTGCCAGGGAATTACCAACCCAAACGGCATGGGGTTGATTCGCGATTACGCCTGTGTCGGCTCCGCGTCCTGATGATATCATTGCATTTACGTCAGGTCCGTATTTATGTTTCTGCCAATCGGTTGAAACCATTGCACTGTCTTTGCTTACATAAACAGTGTAATAGTCAGTTTTGTCTTTTTCTCTTTCATCAGGCGGGACAGACTTTGTAATACAGTCTTTCTTTGAACATCCAACAAATACAATAGAAAGTATTGTAAATGCGGCAAGCATTTTACATAATCGGCTCATGATGGGGTTAAGGGTGGGGGAAGGGTGGAATTAAGGTTGGGTTTGTTTACGGGTAAAGATCAACGCTACTCAAACGTCTGTTTGATAAAAAGATTGCAGAGCATAAAAAGTTCGATCAGATCAGATATCGGTGCTATAATCAACCTCCTTCGGCCTATTGATTCCAAGTCGTGCTATGTCTTTCCGATCCTTGATGAGGACCTAGGACCCAAGGGCTACACTTTTTAGTTGTAAACCCTTTAGAATTACGTGATTCGGATTGGATTCGAACCTTTTATGTCTCACTGGCAACCTTGCCGCGCATTAAGCATAGAATATGCTTACTATCAATTGATTGTGTATCTAGGTTGCATTTTGGATAAAAAATAAACAAAGAAAAACAGCCAACTAATCAGCCAACGCATTACATTTGTAACAAAATGTAACGTCATGCCAGATGTAAACTTCTATCTCAAGAAAGCTGATCCAACTACCGGCCATTCATTGGTGTATTTGCAGATGCGTTATCACGGTAAAAAATTTGTGTACAGCTGCAGGTTTAATATTGCCCCCAAAAACTGGGATTCAAAAAGGCAGCTGGTTAAGTCTCGGACTCAAACGAATGAAGACGGCATGATCAACCTGAATTCCCGGCTGAAAGACTTAAAGGAAGTCTGCATAAAAGCGTACAACACGGAATCAGCGAAGGGCACTCCGACAAACTCACTTCTGAAAAGGCACCTGGATGCCTACATCAACCAGAATTCAACAAAGGAGCAGGCGGTTAAGGATGGCCCGACCCTGTTCGGTTTGATTGATCAGTTTATATCTGGTGAAATAGGAGGGAAGAAGACACCCGGAACGATCCGTACCTACGGTACAGCAAAAGCGAACCTGCTGGGTTTTCAGAAAGAGACAGGTTATCCTGTTGACTTCGACACGATCAACCTGGAGTTCAAGTATAAGTATGTGAAGTACCTGGGTAAAGAGAAATACAGGCTTCAAATGAGAGGATCTAGCGCCGAACCAATCAAAGTCAGGTTTGATGGCTTGTCTCAAAATTCTATTGTGAAGGAAATCAAGAATGTGAAAACGTTCATGAATATGGCTGTTGAACTGGAGTACACCAATAACCTGGCATTTAAAAAGAAAGCCTTCAGTGAACAGGGTGAGACCACAGAGGCAATCTACCTGACAGAGAAAGAACTCAGAAAGCTATACAAGTTTGATTTCAGTGATAATAAGCGACTGGAGGCCGTCCGGGACCTGTTTGTCTTTAGTTCCTTTGTAGGACTTAGATACAGCGATGCCAGCCGCATTAAGCCCGAAAACATCGTTAAAATCGATGGCGATGATTATATCAAGTTGATACCAGAGAAAACTAAGAAATCAGGGAGTATTGTCATCGCACCCTGTAAAGACATAGTGTTAGATATATTCAAAAAATACGCACATAATAGAAACCGATTACCAGAAACTTATTCTAATCAGAAGTACAATGATTATCTAAAAGAGGTTGGTAAAGCGGCCGGCTTAACTCAAACAGGAAGGAAGGCTAGCGATCCGGAAACTCCATTGTATGCCCTGCTAAGCTCGCATACAGCTCGCAGATCCTTTGCAACGAACTGTTATCTGGAAGGGATGGACACCAGGATGATCATGGCGGTGACCGGACACACAACCGAAAAGAGTTTTGAGAAATACATTAAGGTTACGAATGAACAGCACGCAAAACGGATGCATCAGCACAATAAACGAATCGAACGAGGTGAATATCTGAGAGCTGTTTAACAGGTTCGAATCACTACAGGACTATATTAAATGCGTATCTATCTAGCACTTCAGAGGTAAACTCGTTCATTGGTTGCCCACTCAGTTGGCTGATTATGGTTGTCTTTCTAAATTGAAAGAGTCTGAAGGATGTGTCAGGGCCTCGATCTCCTGTTTCAATTCTGTATTCTGAGTGTCTGACAAGTATTTCCCGTAAAAAGTTCCGGCCGCAAAGACCACTGAAATTGATCCAGTGAAGATTGCAATCAGCCAACCCTCACTTATCCTGCTTAGGAAGTTTTTGTTTTGCAGAAAGGCGCCATTTCGAATTGATCCTATTGCATTGTTCATTGCAAGTTTCAACTGCGCATTTGGCTTGACTCCCTCCTTACCGATATGCATGGTACGGTCCTGGGCATGCACGGCTGACGGAGCAAACTTTCTTATTTGTTGGTATTGAAAGGAATCTTCACCAAATATCAGGGCGTAGTAATCCCAAGTTTGCTGAAGCCAATATATGTCGGCATGGGAATTATTGGCTTCAAGTTTTTGAAGTTGAGATCTCAAGGATCTGAGTGCTTGCCTTTTTGTCACAGTCGTACAGTTTAGGAAAGAACAATGTAATCATTTACATATAAAAACCCCCGGCATGTGTCCATCCAGGGGCGCTCATTAAGCTGTAACGTTACTGACTCAAAGATCTAAAACTCCCTGATACCAATACCGGTGAAAAGACGGTTGAAAAAAAGAAAAACCACAATCCGTTTTCCACAATTCATCAGGCAATCGGTTTGCTAAGTAATTTAGTAAAATGTCATCCCGATCCGGTTACCGTGAAAAGATCCCTATCAAGTTTGAATATCACGGCATATTCTATGAAGGTTTCCTTCAGCCAGTGTCAGGATCCGGGTATCAAAGCGTATGGCATCTTATCCTGAATAGCTATTATCATGGAGAGCTCAGGTACACTGACCGCTGGATTTATACCGGAAATTCGATGGAGGACCTGGCTGATTACTTTGCGGATTATATTACCGCTTGGGTGGGGTAGCTGCAGTTGTTTTTCTTCTTTTAGTGACCTTGTCTGCTCTGACCTCATACCCATTGGCCATTAACACCTCGACCATAGCGCCGGCCTTAAGCGCCCCTTTCCGAAACCTGCCCAGGTAGACCCGGTTTTTTACTGCCGGGGACTCCTCGCCCCTACATGCCTCCTTAAACTCAGGAGACTCAACCAACTGTTTGAAAGCCGCGTCAATTGTCATAGCTGCAAGATAAAAAATATTTTCCAAAAAACGTAACAAAATGTTATGTACGTATCAAAATGTTACTTATATTCGTCCCGTAACACATTGTTACGGACACCTAAAACACACCATCATGAACATCTCGGAAGAAAAACTTGGCTACTGGATCCCCTGCACCACTTGCGCTTACAGAGACTCTTGCCCGGTCATTCAGAACATGGGTGCCATATACCTCACTTGTAAGCCAGTAGGCGAGAAGGAATTCATTACACATCCCAAATGGATCGCAGCAACCTGGAACTTTTTATACAACAACCGTAATTAATCACTTTAAAAAATACATCATGAAAAAGAAACACTCTATTGGGCCTGAGGACCCCTTGGCCATTCAGAAAGCAGCAAAAGCCATCTCAGGGCTTTGCGAAAATCCTGCGCACCTCATGGAATACTGCATCGAGGCGCTTGGACTAATTTCCTCCTACGAACAAGATCACAACTTAACCGCTGGTACTCCATTCAGCAATTTGTCCTTTATTATGGATAAGATAGTAACACCATACATCATGTCTGACTTTGATTTGATGTGCAATGGGATAGCTGAATTTTGCGATGATTCCGTATACGCGGAGAATTTTCTTGATTCGTACTTCCTACTAATTGACGTTTTCTTAGATGGCGCTCATGAAAATAAAACGGTCAAGGAAGTTACAGGCACTGTTTCAAAGCTTTTTAGGATCTGTTACAACGAACTATACAGATACGAAAACAGTCTATCACCAGAAAAACAACCATCATGAAAAAAGCAACTGACAATCTTTATTCAGAAATGAACCGTGTGCTGCTTGAAGGAGCCAAGGGCTTAGTTAAGGACTTCAAAAGCCCAGGAGACCTTTTACTCGATTTAATTCGGGCACAGGATAAAATCCACACCCATGTAAGGGATGCAAAATTAGATCATACGAAAGATCATTATTACTTTCTCGTCTTAATTAGTCAAGATATATTATACCCTTGGTTGAAAAAAGACAAAGACTACATAACGATTATCGCCCGAGGCATCAAAGGGCTCCATTCGTATCAAGGGTTTGAGGGATGCCAGGGGAGCGTACAAGCAATTCTACAGGCGTATGGTCATGACGACGGTGGCCTGGAGTCATCTGAACAAGTGATGTATGACATCGAGTGGTTTCTAAAACTAAGCAAAATTGTAGCCGTAGTTGAAGAGTACGAGAAACTGGATGACATAAGAAGGCAGCAAGAAAAAGTTGAAGCCTAACCTCTCAAGCCACCCCACCAGGTGGCTTTTTTCATTCCCTGCCAACTCATCAGCAAACGAAAGGCAGAAATAACCGGTAACTGTGTGAACTCGTGCAGGGTAGGGGAGTCTGACTATGATTTGAACCTCTTTAAATATAGGGCCATGGCTTCTTCAAAGACTTCCCGGATCATTATTTCTCGCTTCTCGGCGCTTTTCTTCATTGCGTCGATCATGGTTTTTTTCCCAATAAAAGCATGTTTGACGTACCCAGGGTGTAGCCGCTGAGAGCCTTCAAGATGTTTGCGTTTGCGCGGTTTTCGGCCTGCTACCGGTTTTACAAAGTCGGGTTTACTCTTCTGAATATTCTTTACCAGGAGATCTTCATTGCGATTAGAGTTCTTTTTCGGCATAGTTAAGTGAGTTTACTCACAAAGGTAGCTTTAAAAGAAACATAATAGGATTTTTCGCTTTTATAAGTGTGGCACACACTAAACAAGCCACTTCATCACCATGGCTTACGAAATTTTTACCAGAAAAGAGGTCGCAGAAATCTTCTGCATCAAGCCAAGAACCTTATGGCACTGGGAACGAAAAGGCTGGATCGAAGTAGCTCATCGAATTAACGGCCGCCCCCGTTACGCAAAGGAAGAAATAGAACGAATGGCTAGCCAGCGCGGAGATAGCCAGCGGTATAGACCACAGAGATTCAGAACTGAAACCCCCAACAATGAATAACCTCATCCTTACACCCATCCCCCTGGAAGAGTTGATCACCAGGCTCAGGCAAGTGATCCAGGAAGAGGTTCGAGCAGAACATCAGAAGACCATTGTGGAAAAGCTATTGAGTCCTGCAGAGACCTGTAAACTATTCGAGCCCGCAATCAGCAAGAT
>Ga0193752_1002426_pt1 | contig 13993 bp, 12 predicted proteins | sample H1c1metaG_FD_144924 | JGI IMG/M metagenome (GOLD analysis project Ga0193752, IMG submission 144924) | Soil microbial communities from a riparian zone of the East river system, Colorado, United States - H1c1 | ecosystem: Environmental > Terrestrial > Soil > Riparian zone | place: USA: East River... | reverse complement strand
CTTGGCCTTGTTACCTTCTGTTTAGGGCCATCAAGCGGGAATTTTATTTGCCGCAGCAGGTAAAGTGTTATGCCTGCCCCTACCAATATCCATATACCAATAAAAACTTCTCTCGGTAAAATTCCCCAATGCATTACCAGGTCGGCATTTGACAAAAACTTAATGGCCAGGCCAACTTCAAGAAAGCCCAAAACCACTTTTACAGAGTGAAGCCATCCCCCTGATTTTGGCAGGGAATTTAACAGGTTTGGGAATAATGCAAACAATGCAAACGGTAAAGCCAGCGCCAAACCAAAACCTCCCATACCGGCTGTTAGCTGAACCGCTCCGCCAGTTAATGAGCCTACCAGCAAAGAGCCCAAAATGGGACCTGTACAGGAGAATGAAACAATGGCCAATGTAAGCGCCATAAAAAATATACCGATGATATTTCCGGTACCTGCTTTTGAATCTGCCTTGCCTGAAAGCGTACCGGGCAGGGCTATTTCGTAAAACCCAAAAAATGACAGGGCAAAAACGATGAACACAGCAAAGAAAATAACGTTAAGCCAGGGATTTGTTGAAACTGAGTTTAATATTTCGGGGCTGGCGTGATCCAGAAAATAAAATGGCACACTTAGTAAAACATAAATAAGAAAGATAAAGAAGCCGTACAGCGAAGCATTAAAAATACCCTGTCTGCGGCTTACTGCTTTTTTGGTAAAGAACGAAACCGTTAAGGGGATCATGGGAAATACACAAGGCGTAATTAAAGCAAGAAGACCTCCCAGGAAGCCCAGCAGAAAAATAGTAAGCAAGTCGCCGGATATAGATTCTGTACCGCCGCAATCATTTACAGGCCTTTTTAAATCGATTGATGAGACCAGTATCCTATTTGCGGATGATGCATCCACACCTCCTTCCATATCAATTTCAACCCTGTTTTCTTCGGGGATGAAAGCACTATCGTTTGCAGTATTATAAAGTAAGGTTGCTTTTAATTTTGCCGGAACCACACCGCTTAAATTTATCTTTTGTAAAATCACCAGGTTATTTACAATTACCTCTGATTGTGTTTCCAGTATCTTATCGGTTATGGTTTGAGTATCCCCCGTTATTTGCTGGTCTCCTGCTTTTTGTATGGCTGAGTCTGAGAAAGTAACTTTAAATCCTTCGAGGCCGACGGCAGCATTCGGTTTTGCATAAATATGCCAGCCGGCTTTGATTGTGCCCTTTAGTTGTATCTCATATTGACCTGCTGCAATCTTTTTACCGGTTGCATGCCATTTAACTGAAGCAGTATCCTGTCCCAATACCGAAAATTGAAGCAATGCAATAAATGCAATAAATAATAAAAATATCTTTTTAAAATGCATCATATTCTATTTAATAAGAAAGCTATTCTACTTTCCACCAATATTTATTGTAAACGGAACAGCTTTTGGTGGCAAACAACTCCTGTCATTACAAACCACATAATTTATGGTTCCTTTTACCACAGTGGCAATCGCTGATCTTACTTTTATCTTCTGAACAAAATCAACCGTATTGATATAATATTTTAATTCAGCCTTATAATTTTTGTCGTAATATTTTTCGGGTTTACCTAATTCTTTAACATTACCATCAAAACTTAGCAACGGATTCTTTGTGAAGTCAAATGTTGTGACTGGCTCCAACTCTCTTCCGCTGCCCTGGCCATATAAATGCCAGGTAGCATTAATGGATGCAGTAATGTGCAACTCATAAGTTTTATCAGCAGTTTTTTTTGCTGTGTAGGACCAAAAAACAGGATTATTGATCTGTGCATCTGCATAAAAAGTAAACAGCAACAAAAACACCCCAACGATCATCTTTTTAAGGTAACTTTTAATCATCTGCAAATTTACGGGTTATTATAGCTGAGATACCTTTTGGCAGCCTATTACTAAAGTTGTAATTAATTTCAGCTGGCTTATTAAAAAAAATCCCGACAGAGATCTTATCGGGAAAATAATCTGCGGTTCTATTTCCCGCCAACATTAATTGTAAATGGAACATCCCGGGGAGGAAGGCATTTTCTGTCATTGCATACCATAAACCTTACGGTTCCTTTAACCACGGTAGCAACAGAAGACCTTACTTTCACCTTTTGAACAAAATCCACTGTACCGTTATAAAATTTCAGCGTAGAGTTAAAATTCTTGTCGAAGGACTTTTCCATCTTTCCAACTTCTTTCACTTTTCCGTCAAAAGTCAGCAGCGGGTTGGGAGTAAACTTAAAGGAGGTTGGTTCGGGCCCCTCTCCTGCATCTTGTGCATACAGGTGCCAGTTATCTGTAACGGTTGCAGTAATGTGGAGTTCATATGTTTTATCTGCAATTTTTTTTGCGCTGTAAGCCCATAGAACGGGATTGTTGATCTGCGCATGTGCAAAGCCTGCAAAAAATAACATCAATCCGGCTAAAAATATCTTTTTCATGTATAATTTATTCATAAGCAAACTTACGAAATTATCAGGTTGCGGTTTGCCTGCTTACAGACCGTTTATCCCTTAAAATTGTTAATTTATTCCAAACAGGTGATTGAAAACATTTTTACCGTCAACATTTCCCAGTGCTGTGCTTACAGCTCTTTCAGGGTGTGGCATCATGCCAAAAACATTTCTTTCCTTATTGCAGATGCCGGCAATATTGTGAATGGCGCCATTTGGATTGGCAGCCGCATTGATATTACCCTTTTCATCGCAATACCGGTAAATTACCTGGCGATGCATTTCCATGGTTTCCAGTGTGGCCTCGTTGGCAAAAAACCTGCCTTCACCATGTGCAACCGGGACCTTAAGTGCTTCGCAACTTACTGCAGCAGCTTCTTTAATAAAAACGTTATTACACACAAATTGTTGCTGGCTATTGCGCAATAACACACCCGGCAATAAACCGCTTTCGCATAATATCTGGAAACCGTTGCATACACCCAGCACTTTCCCACCTTTGTTGGCAAATTCTATCACACTCTGCATCATAGGACTGAACCGTGCAATGGCACCGCAGCGCAGGTAATCGCCATAACTGAAACCGCCAGGCAAAACAATACAGTCTTCAGTATTGAACATACTCAGGTCCTTGTCTTTATGCCAAAGCTGAATTACTTCCTGCTGCAATTCATTTTGAAGGGCTTCTATCATATCCCTGTCGCAGTTACTGCCGGGAAAAACTACTACGCCAAATTTCATGTATAAAAGTTGATTTACAGGTTGATGATCGGTTGCTCCGTATTGCGATGCCGTACAAGTGAGTGACACAACGATGATGAGTAATGAGATGCAGCCAGGTAAATAATCTTTGACTTCATTTCTTTAATCGGGAGATAGCTTTCCCGAAATGATCGGGACAGGCTGTCGTGCCTCCTCGCTATGACGTACACTACGCAAAGGTAACAATTGTGATCCTAATTTTCAGACGAAGTAACTGATAACTATAACAAAAGCTACCATGAGCCAGTGCAGTACAACAGGGAACCATTTTTTAGTTGGGTATAAAAAGGCAGCGGCAATAAAAGCCGACAGCGGCACAGCGCAAAGTATCCAATATTCAAAACTATGTGTTGCATTTACAAATGGTACAAAGATGGCCACCATCAAATATAAAAAAGTAAGATTCCAGGCTTTACGGGCCTGTATGAGCTGCCGCCTGAAATTTTGCTGGATATAAAAAATGCCGATCATGGAACTGATCAAAACGATAATGATGGCCGCATAAGCCCATTGCGACTGGCTGAATACCGGGTAGGTAACTGCAAAGCCCGGAAATTTATACCCCTTCCATTTATCGGTTAAAAAAACAAGGGCCAGCAAAAAATAGTAAGGCGTGATGATACCCAACAGCGCAATAAGCCACTCTGCCAGTTTAAAAGGACGGGTAATGGCAAGGCCAAAAATGATCAGCGCTGCAAATGCAATTGCCGGGAAATAAAAGAAAGTAGCAATGCCAATGGCTATACCGATATTAAATAAGGCGGTCTTTGGTTTTTGATTACTGTAAAGTCCGCTCATTTTTGACCATACCCAGATCAACAAACTATTTATAATAAGTGGTGATGAAAGGATGTTCCACTCCATGAACAGGGAAGTAATGAGCAGGTAACTCATGCCTGTAAGATAGTGTGGGCGCTGCATGATACGCTGATCGTTCACCAGCTTATTAAAATAAATGGCCTGCGAAAACAATAAGATAAATGTAATGAGTGGAAAGATCAGTGGCATATAAACTACTACCGGATGCAGCCATTTTAATATTGCCCTGTATAAAAAACCATCGATCTGTTGTGGCTGCGGAATCTTAGGATGCAGGAACATAGGAAGCTTAAGTAACAGCCCATACACCAGCAGCAAAAAATTGTTATAGGAGTTATTGGCTTTAAAAGTTCCTGTCACCTGTACTTAAGGTTGAATAGTTAATGATTGTGGCAAAATTGCACAATTATTATTACTTGAAGAAAACTGTTTGTAACTACAATGATCAAAAATCTATCCTGGCAAAACAGATATTATTCCGGTATGCACAGGGAATGATGATCTGGTTAGCTCCAACCTGTTTACTCAGGTTTGGCATAAACTCGTAGCCTTTTTGAGGACTTTTCAATGTTGGGTATCTTTTAATGGTTCCATCCGCAGCAATACCCTGGTCAGAAATGATCTGGTACTTCCTGTCGTCATTGAATAAAAAATGTATCTCGTTGCCTGAAGTGAAGGTGGAAAAGGACATAAAATTTTCTTCCTCATCATCAAACTGGCTTTTGTGCAGCACTTTGCTCCATTGCACCTGGCCGGTTTTACTTACACTCATCACCAGGATATTGTCGTAATAATATCTTGTGCTTTGATTATTGAAACTACTGAGCGGCCTGTAATAACCCCTGTAAGGACTATAATAATAATAGCCCGGTGAAATTGAATAAGGATTGTAGAGATAATCATACCGGTTAAAATTGTTACTGCCCCTGGTATCGGCTGAATGATCTTCTGCAGCCAGTATAAATCCGCCATCGCCTTTTACTACGATCTGGCGTATGAAGAAATTATCCAGTGCAAAACGTAGCATACCACCTGACTTTGCCTCGTAGCGCAGTGAATCATTTATTTCTGTAAACTGCGATGCATAAGGCTTATCAGCCGGTTTGTCCCATACATAGGTAAACAAACCTTCGATACTGCCCCGGTTCTTTTTATAATAGAATGTATTGATGAGGTAGCGGCTATTGCGGTTGTCTATCTTTAGTTTGATCTCATCAACATATCTTTCTTTAAGATCAATTTCCCGGTATGCAAATGTTTCCTGTTGTGGTGATTTTATGATGAGGCTCAAAGCATTACTATTTTCCCTGTTGCCCGGTTGTTTGGCATAAGTAAAAACAAAACTACCGTCATTACCAACCATAAAATTATCATAGCTCTCTCTTCTATCGTTATACTCAACCAACATCCTGTCCTTGCTGATGAGTTTCATTTCATTATCATAAAGCAGGGTTTGCATATTGAATTTCTGGTAGCGGGTCTGTATCTTAAAGATCACGATCTTCTTCCTGTCCTCGCTATAGACCGTATTGTATATCTTATTGTCTGACATCACCGGTATCCGGGTAGTATCGATCTCAACCGGTTCACTCATTTTTTGGGCTTTGGCATCCATCTTTACGGCCATGCAATGCAGGATGGTGCCTTTCTGGTATTGATAGATCATTAAAAAATAATCGGGGTAGGAAACGAAGTCAATGTTGAAAGTTCTATCGGGAACAAAGTCAAGCTTTACGGTTTCCAGGGTATTCATTTCCCTGTCAAAAATGCTGATCTTATGATTGGAACGAATACTTTTATACACCAGGATATTATTGTTCATTTTCCCGATTATCTCAAAATTCATGTCACGGGTATCATCCCGGTCAAAGTCTGAAATAGCCACTGATTGGGCAAAAAGCGAAATGGGAAAACAAAGAAAAAGTATAGAAAGCAATTGATAAATTCGTTTCATGCAGGTAAAACTTTATACTTAAAATTACGATTTAATAGTCAATGACTGTACATTCATTGAACAAGATGAAAGGGATTTTGTTTTTACATAACATATTTTAACTTTCCATATGAAGCAAACTGTATTAATAACCGGCGGTACCGGATTGGTGGGTAAAACCCTTACAAAAAAGCTGGTTAAAAAAGGATATAATGTGGTTATTCTAACCAGGAATACCAATGATAAAAAGCAGCGGGAGAATATATCTTATGCAAGCTGGGATGTAGAAAAACAGGAAATTGATATTGCTGCCATCAAGCAAGCTGATCAAATTATTCATTTAGCAGGTGCAGCTGTGGTTGAAAAAAAATGGACCGCTGCTTATAAAAAAGAGATACAGGATAGCCGCACAGAAAGCAGCAGGCTAATTATTGAGACTTTAAAAAACAATGATAACAAAGTTAAAACCATCATTAGCGCAAGCGCCATTGGATGGTATGGTGGGGATGATCACAAAGCGTTGCCATTTACAGAAGAAGCGCCGGCAGATGAAAGTTTTTTGGGGCACACCTGTAAGCTCTGGGAAGCAGGTATTGAGCCGGTTACATATCTTGGCAAACGATTGGTAAAGTTGAGGATCGGTATTGTGTTAAGCAACGATGGCGGTGCATTGGTTGAATTTAAAAAACCGCTACGTTTGGGGGTTGCTGCCATTTTAAGCAATGGAAAACAAATGGTAAGCTGGATACATATTGATGACCTGTGCAACATGTTTATAGATGCTATGGAAAAAGAGGATTTATCCGGCAGTTATAATGCAGTTGCCCCAAATCCTGTGAGCAATAAATTACTTACGCTAACATTGGCAAAAGCTATGAAAGGAAAGTTTTTCATTCCCATGCATGTGCCGGCATTTGTATTAAAACTGATGATGGGACAAAGAAGCGTTGAAGTTTTAAAAAGCGCTACGGTCAGTTGTAAAAAAATACTGGATACCGGGTTTGAATTCAAATTCAAAACCATCGATGCTGCTATGGAGGACCTTGCAGAAACTACAGATCAGCATTCATGAATTTACGGCGACTCCAAAAATAAAATATTGCCAGGTATAACATTGCCAGTCCAAATACCAACCAGGTATAGTCGGAAGGCATGATTGCCTTACTCATGCTTTTGATCGGGTTATCAGGAAATTCCAGTAAAGCATCGGCAGCATTCATAGGCAGGTAATCGCCAATATTGCCCGGGTCTATATCATTCTCTCTTTTTAGTTTTATACTGTATACATTCAACAGCTGTGAAATAATATTCTCAGAGCCCATGTAAATGAAAAAGATGCCGATCGCAAAGCCTGTTCTTTTTACCAGTACAGAAAATAAAATGGCAATTAAATTATACGATACGGCTTTCAGGAAAAAAAAGCCAACAAACGGTATTCCATTCAAAGAAAATGAGGTACCGGATGCAAAGCCAAAAATAAGTGCAGAGATCGCAACAAGCAAGGTTGATGCCAGCGCAAAGATCAGCCCCATCACTATTTTTACACTGATGAACTGCTGGCGGCTTAAACCATCAATAATATTTTGCCGGTGTGTTTTAAATGTATATTCATTCGTAAAGAGCATCAGTAACAGCAGCGCCGGCAAAAGCAGGATAAAGCCGGTTGCATAGCTCGTAGATTGCCATGTATTCTCAAAATCATAAGGCGAAAAAGATACAAGGCCTGCGCCCGGTACATTCTTAACTATATTTTTGTTGACAATAAATACTATATAATTAAGTGCAAACACGCCAACGATAAAAAAGAGCGTCATCACTTTAAAAGCTGTATAGTTTTTTATTTTAAGCCACTCTATTTTTAATAGTTCAGTCATTTTTAAAAATATAATTGTAAAAAATTTATTTATCGCTTTGCTTACCGGTAATTTCCAGGAACCGGGTCTCCAGGGATTTGCGTTTTACATTGAGTTTATTCAACACGATCCCTTTTTCGAAGCAATACCGGTTAAGTACTTCCCCGGTAACATTTTCAGTGCACACCACATGTAGATCGCCCTCAACTTCTGCAACTGTTACCACTTCTTTCAACTGTTCCAGTATATTTTTTAAAGCAGCATTATCCGCAGCCCTGGTCTCAATTAACACATTTGCGGCCTCACCTGCACCGGTGGTATTCATCAGGTCGGCAACAGAACCTACAGTTTTTAAAACCCCTTTTTGAATAATCGCAACATGCGTACAAACTTTCTCCACTTCATCCAGTATATGGCTCGCCATAATGATCGTCTTTCCTCCTTTATATAATTGCCTGATCAGGTCCCTGATCTCAGCGATCCCGGCGGGATCAAGCCCATTGGTTGGTTCATCAAAAACCAGGATTTCGGGATCCCCCAACAAGGCCGCGGCAATGGCAAGCCTTTGTTTCATGCCCAACGAATAGGTACTGAATTTAGAATCTTTGCGTTCGTACAAATTTACCAGGCGCAATACTTTTTCAATATCTCCTTCGCCACGGCCTTTGATCCTGGCAGCTATTACCAGGTTTCTTTCTGCGCTCAGGTAATGATAGAAGTTAGGGGTTTCCAACAGCGTCCCTATTTTTTTCCTAAAGTCATTTGCTGCAAGTCCATTACCGGCCCATGTAAAAGAACCACCGGATGATTTGATAACATCCATGATGATACCCAGCAACGTTGTTTTGCCACTGCCATTTGGCCCTAAAATACCAAACACGGTTTTTGGCGGCACTTCAAAGCTCACATTATCGAGCGCCCTTATTCTGCCGTAATTTTTTGTAAGATTATTAATGCTGAGTATTGCCATAGATCAAGATATAAATGGCAATGAAGATAAATGAATTTTGTTAATCCTGTTCAGGCAAATGCTTTTCATGCCATACTGATGAAAAGCCGCCAACCACAGCCATTCCATTTTCATTAAAATCAAGATCTTCGAGGTGCAGGTCATCAATATCCTGCTGCAAAACCTTACGGGTAAATGGGTTTAAAGTGCCTCCCTTTTCTCCCGCAGCAATTTCGGGATAATATTGAAAATGAGGGTCAACCAATGTGCCACGTGGATACATGATACCAGGCGTACCTTTACCCCTGATATCCAGGTCATGCGGGTGTACCAAACCAAGCGTATGGCCAAATTCATGCGCAGCTGTTGTGGAATTATCAATTATGTTTTGCAGTTTAAAATAACCGGTGTTGGAGTTGATCTCGTCAACAAAAGATATATCGCCGTTGGCATACGCTTCAATGCGGAAATAATTATTGCGGGGATCGGTGTTTTCAAAAACTGTTTGTGGGGTAAGTTCTTTATCAAATTTTCCGGTAATGCTGAATCTTACGTCATAGATCTTTTTAGAGAACCATCCATCACGCATTGCCACTTTTCCTTCTGCAGCATTCCAGAAATTCTCAATATCCTGTGCGATCTGAAAAGCAATTTCATCATTAGCCGCATCGCCGTAAATAATAATTACAGCGTGGATAGTGAGTAAATTTTTATCCGGCTGGATTTCGGCTTCACCCATTTTAATTTATTGTTGATTCGGTCAGATCAATTCCTCAACGGTTTACCGGTCTTCAATATCGATTGAATCCGTTCCAATGTTTTCTTCTCTCCTGTTAAACTTAAAAAAACTTCTCTTTCCAGGTCCAATAAATATTGTTCACTTACTAAAGTAGGTTCACTCAGATCGCCGCCGCACATAACGTAAGCCAGTTTTTTGCCCACGGTTACATCATGATCAGTTGCATAATTACCACGCCACATACCATTGATCCCTGCATGCATAGCGCCCAGCATGGAACGGCCCAACACTTTGATATCGGTACGTTGCACCGGCATTACATAACCATCATCATATAATTCTATTACGGCTTGTTTAGCTTCTGCAATTCTTCTACCCTGGTTAATGCTTACAACATCCTGCCCGTGCCTGTAAATACCCAGGTCATATGCTTCATAAGCAGAGGTAGCAACTTTTGCAGTAGCAATTGTCAGGAAACGGTTTTGCAATGGAATGGTATCGGGTTCACCGGCATGCACTTCATCCGAAGCCCTTAATACAAATTCTTTGGTACCACCACCACCGGGGATCACGCCAATACCAACTTCAACCAAACCACTGTATGTTTCTGCAGCCGGAATAACTTTATCAGCATGCAAACTCATTTCGCAGGCACCCCCCAATGCCAGCCCGTGTGGTGCTACCACAACAGGTATACCGGAATAACGGACCCTCATCATTGTATTTTGAAACTGGCGGATGGCCATATCAATTTCATCATAATCCTGTTCAATAGCCATCATAAATATCATAGCCACATTAGCACCTGCGCTAAAGTTTGAACCTTCGTTTGCAATAACGAGTCCCTTATATTTATCTTCTGCCAAAGCAATAGAACGTTGAATCCCTTCCAATACTTCTCCGCCAATGCTGCCCATTTTTGTGTACCATTCCAATCCCAAAACATCATTACCCAAATGATAGGTACGACATGCTGAATTTTTCCAAACAGTTTCGTTCTCAAAATTCTTCATCACAATAAATGCATCAGCACCCGGCATAGTTTTGTAAGACTTGCTTCCTATATCATAATACATCCGCTTTCCATTCTCTACTTTATAAAAAGATGCCGCACCGGTTGCCAGCATTTCATCAACCCATGCTGCAATCTTATAACCGGCAGCTTTCATGGCTTCCACAGTTTTTGCAACACCTAACACATCCCAGCTTTCAAAAGCACCGATCTCCCAACCAAAGCCGGCCATCATACCATCATCAACACGATACAGTTCATCGCTGATCTCGGGAATGCGATGAGAAATGTATGAGAAAAGATTGTAGTGAAACTGGCGGTAAAAATCTCCGGCCTTATCAGTGCCGGCACAAAGTGCTTTTATCCTTGTTTTCAGATCTTCGATCGGCTTGGCTGCTTCTAAGGTTGCAAATTTTGGTTTTTGCCTGGCGCCATATTCCATGGTCTGCAAATTCAAAGTGAGAATTTCTTTTTCACCTGAATCTGACTTGGTCTTCTTGAAAAAGCCCTGACCTGTTTTATCGCCCAGCCAGTTATTCTCCACCATTTTGTTTAACCAGGATGGAATGTTGAACATCTCCTTTGCTTCATCATCAGGACAATTATCAGCAACGCCTTTTGCAACTTTCACCAATGTATCAATACCCACTACATCTGCAGTACGGAATGTTGCAGATTTGGGGCGGCCAACAACAGGCCCTGTCAATGCATCGATCTCATCAACATTCAATTGCAGTTTTTCCATAGCATTCATAATGGCCATCATACCAAAAACACCAACACGGTTGGCGATGAATGCAGGGGTGTCTTTGCACAATACAGTTGTTTTACCTAAAGTAAGGTCACCATAATGCATTAAGAAATCAACCACTTCAGGATCAGTATGTGGTGTTGGAATGATCTCCAGTAAACGGAGGTATCTTGGTGGATTAAAAAAGTGTGTGCCACAAAAATGTTTTTTAAAATCTTCGCTTCGGCCTTCCGTCATCATGTGGATGGGAATACCTGAAGTGTTTGAGGTGATCAATGTTCCTGGTTTGCGGTATTTTTCAACATCTGTAAAAACCAATTGCTTTATATCCAGTCTTTCCACCACCACTTCGATCACCCAATCACAATCAGCAATGTCTTTCATATTATCGGTGAAGTTGCCGGTGGTAATTCTTTTCACCACATCTTTATTATAAACCGGTGATGGGTTCGATTTTATAGCTGCCGTAAGTGCATCATTCACTATTTTATTTTTTTCTGCAGGCTTTGCATCTGCAGCCAGATCCTTCGGCTGAATATCCAGCAACAACACCTTTAAGCCAACACCTGCAAAATGACAGGCAATGCGGCTGCCCATTACACCACTGCCTAAAACAGCTACCTTTTTTATGATTCTTTTTGACATGATCTAAAATTAGTTAGTTAAACAACTATTTGAGAAACCGAAATTAAGGCTTTTGTATTTAAGGGGAAAATAAAAACCAAAACTTAATACAGTTACGGTTTTAGCACGATAAAAACTGATCTATCGGCAGCTATCTTCTTTTGGAACAGGAAGTTCACCAGGCTAAAGGAAGACTTCTCTACCCAGGTTAAGACCGGGTATCTGGGGAAGTAATGATTCAAAAAACTACTTTGAAAATAATAACCGGACAAGGCATCTACTTTTACATTGCTGATAACAGAAGCAATACTATCGGCCCAAACTTTCAACTTATCATTACTTATTTTATATGGGTTGAAAAAAGGCACGTAATAAGAAGTAAAAAATCCACTGTCGCAGAAAGAGGTTAATACTTCGGCATGGCCGCTTTCCACCAGTATTTTATTTTGCAGTTTGTATTTATCACGAAGTGAAAGCAGGTTTTGCAATGCCTGTGCATCATTGGATTGATCAAGATTTTTTATGTCGAGCCAAATGCCGGCTTGCAGGTTTCTTTGCTGATAGATCTGAAGCAGTTCATCTAAGCTGTAGCCAATACTTTTATCTTTATCGTGATGTACATTAAAGGATTTAGATGTCGTATCAAAATATACATCGCATTCAAATCCGGCAACATCCTGATCAAGCCTGTTTAACTGTTCTTTTAAATTAACCCCTTTGATCCAGTTTTTACCCTCGCTTGTTAAATCGCTCATACTTTGGAACGGAAGTACCTGGTATTGAGAACCGGGAAATTCTTTAGGAAACAAAACCCTTGCCTGCCCCTTATGCTGCAGCACATCTACCACCAGGTACAGCCCTATGATAAAAGCCATTACCTTATATTTGTTTTGTGCAATCCACTTCAGCATGAATAGTACCGGTTTTATGAAATTTAAACTTTTATCAGCCTGGCAAAATAATAAACCATTTACCTGGTTCCTGTTGAGTTTATTATTAATTCATTCGGTTTTAAAAATAATATTTTATCAGTACAACCAGTCATTATTATTTACCGGAACCCACGAAACAGAAAAATTAAAGCTACTTAAATGGTCGCTGGCAACAGATCTGCTTACGTTACTGGCTATTAATTCACTTTTATTATTTGCATTGACTGCGGGAAGGCTGGTTTCAAAAAAAATATCCGCCTGGATAATTATCCCGGTTTTTGTTTTACTCAATAGTTTTGCCATTATCCTCAACTGCGTTGATATATTTTATTTCCCTTTCCATTTTCAAAGAGCGAATGCAGACCTGCTCTATGTAATAGATCACCCGGTTAACAGGCTGATGCAACAAAATTTTTGGCTGATCCTTGCTTTTGTACTGATCATTTGCTTTATTATTGGAGTGGTATGGTTTCTACATAAAAAATTATACAGCGCATTTGTAAAAGGAAATAATTGCAGGCTTATTACCGCCGTGCTTTTTTTGTGTCTGATCTCCCTGGTAATATTTAAAAACAGTTCAACAAAGATCCTCGTCCCCACTTATCCCCTGGTTGAACTGAACAGCAGCCAGTTACCCGTGGTTCAGAATTCTTTTCACACATTTGCCTTTTCTGTTTTCAGAGGCGGAACAGGATTGAAGATAAAAAACTATATGCCTGATGCAGTCTGTGATTCTATTTTCCCGATCAGGAAAAAACTCAACATCAGCAATACGGAAACAGGCAAAAAAAATATTGTGCTTTTCATCATGGAAAGTGTGCCATATGATTTTTTTGATCCTGCCAGTACATATAAAGTCAACATGCCCTTCTTTGATTCACTGTTACAAAAAAGTACATTCTTCAACAACGCATTTTGTTATGCCCATGAGTCAAACAAAGGCATAACATCTATTCTTGCAGGCGTTCCAACACTCTCTGATGTCCCGCTTTATCATTCACCTTATATCAATATGCCCATCACACCCATTGGAACTGCGTTGAAAAAACTGGGTTATCATTCCATGTTTTGTATAGGCGATGAATATGATAATTTCGGATTTGCCAAATGTATGAACTGGCTTGGTATTGATACGTATTATAGTAAGGAGAGCATACCAGGTTACAA
>Ga0193752_1002424_pt1 | contig 13995 bp, 7 predicted proteins | sample H1c1metaG_FD_144924 | JGI IMG/M metagenome (GOLD analysis project Ga0193752, IMG submission 144924) | Soil microbial communities from a riparian zone of the East river system, Colorado, United States - H1c1 | ecosystem: Environmental > Terrestrial > Soil > Riparian zone | place: USA: East River... | reverse complement strand
AGAGGACTTAAATCGCAATATGGGTCTCAAGCCCTGAGCGTAGCATAGGTCCCTCTGTCTGTTTAGCTTAACAGTAAAGTTCTGTTTTTAGGGTACAAGTCTAAAGGAGCGAAGCGAAGCAATCCCGTCTTCGAAGAGGAGATTGCTTCGCTTCGCTCGCAATGACGGAGCACTTCGCTCGCAAGGACAGCGCACTTCGCAATGACGTTACCTCACAAAATTCAAATCCTGAACAACCGTACTGGTGATCAACGCATACTGCGTATCCTGGTCGATGTGAAAATTCGCGATCGTTGTGGTGTTCCGCGAAGTAAATAACCCCAAACCGTTGGTCACATTGGTGAACGGAGGAAGATCGGCCGATGAACTTTCATTCGCCACCTGTACGTTCATGTACGTAGCCATATCATCACTTACGGAGGTGTAAATAAAATCGAGTCGCCCGGAAACGCGACGCACCAGCGGGTTCACTTCAATGTTGTTCGCCAGCACGCGGAAGAAATTATCGCGGCGCACAAGGATCCGTATGTTTTCTCCGCCGTGGGTTGTAAACGATTGCGCTTGCCCTACGATCCAGTCCACATATTTCACAGAAACCTGGCTGGTATCGGAAACAAATTGTTCCTGGTAATAGAAACGGATACAGAGTTCATAGCGTTTTCCATGTGTAGGCGTAACGAACTGGAACGCAATGGACGTAGTGTCTTCGAAGTTCAACGGCTGCCATACCGAAACGGGAGATGTTTGAATCACATCGCGAACTATTTGTGTTTCGGAATACACTTCGAAACCGGTTCTTAAATCAGTTACGCTGAGCCGGTAGGTGCTTCCGTCTACATACACCGGAAAAATTCCGCGGTATAAAACCTGGTGCGGGTTCACGAATACACCTTCTTCGCGCGGAATGGTTGAATCTGCAGAAAGAATCCACGTCGACATTTCAATGCCGTTCAGTATCCGTGTGATTTTCGCAACTGTGTTTTCAGGTCGGAGCGCAATGGAATCCTGCACCTGCGCCATCTGGAGTGCATCGCCTTCGCCCACAAAAACTTTTGAAACCCGGATGTAGTGAACAGAATCGCTCGGGTTGAGAATGCCGTAACACACGATCTTCTCTTTGTAATCGGCGAGCACGTCCATATCGTTTTTACACGCCTGGTGGATAAACGAAATTGCGACTGCGGCCAGGAAAAAGTACTTCTTCATTTGATGACTAAAGATAGCGATGTACCGGGAACAGACGGTGAAATCACGTTCGAAGTACGCTTGCCAGGTTGCGGGGAGCGGAGCTAAGATAAGGAAGTTCCGGTTTGAAAAGTTCGGGGTTAAGGAGTTTAAGGAGTTTCATGTTAACCCGAAACTCTTTAACCCGAAACTCTTTAACCCGAAACTTTTTCAACCCGAAACTATTTTAAAACTTCGCGATAACCCTCACACTCAGCTGCCGGTTCGTCAAATAATTCGGTACGGCATACGTACGACCCGTCACATCCTTGATCCAGTAATACGAGATCGTGTTGTTCACCTGCAGCAGGTTAAAGACCTCAACACCGGCCCAAAGCGATTTTATTCTTCGCTGTTTATTTTCCCGGTTCATCGGTTTGCTTTCCTTAATGATCTGGTAAGAAAAACCAATGTCTACACGGCGGTACGGAGGCATGCGCAGTGTTTGCAGGTAACGCTGGTGATTGGGCGGGCCGAAAGGCATTCCCGTTCCGAGGATCAGGCCGAGATTCATCTTGCAATCGGGAAGGATCGGCAGATAATCCTGGAAGTACAGGCCAAACGTCAGGAGCTGATCGGAAGGACGCGGAATTTGTCCGGGATAAAATGTGGTGCTGTCCACAGGAACATTGTTCAGCGTATAACCCGGAATGATCGTGTCGCCATCGGAGTTGAAATACATGCGGTAATAATCGTTGTACAGGTTTTCTTTCGTGCGCAACAGGGAAACACTGATCCACGATTCAGCATCTTTTACAAAATCGCCGTACAAACGAAGATCAAGACCGTATGCATAACCGTAAGCGAGGTTATCACCGAAATACCGGATACGCACGTCGTTTACTTCATACGGATTCAGGTTGTCGAGGTATTTGTAAAACACTTCACCGATGAAACGAAAATCGCGTTTCCAGGCTTTGAATGTGATGTCGGTTCCGAGCACGGCGTGTACTGATGTTTGCGCTTTGACATTGCGGTTCAGTACACCATTGTAATCCCTCAGCTCGCGATAAAACGGAGGCTGGTAATACAATCCACCGCTGGCCGAGAAAATAACATTGTGTTTCCAGTGCGGCATCCATTTCACCTGCATGCGCGGACTGAAAAGCGCCTGGTCGTTCATGTCCCAGTATTGTCCACGTACACCAAAAGTGACGAGAAACAACGATGAGTCCCGCAACGTATCCGCGAAACGGTATTGAACAAATCCCGAATAACGGTTCGAATACAAAGTGGCGCGCGTTTTAACCACGTCCTGGAGATCAAAACTGTTCAGCGGATAAAACGGAATTGAAAATCCTACGGAGTCTACATAATTCCATTCGCTGAGTTCATCAGTGATGCGCTCACTCTGGTATTTTACGCCGAAGGTAAACGTGTGCTGATCGTTGCTGTACCAACCCTTGTATTCTCCGTTGGTTATCCACACGTCGATGTAATTCCGTGCATGGTTCAGGAATGAACCAACACCGCGGTTAAACGCAACCTGGCCGAATGTTGGTTTTCCGAAATCGGCTTCAAGCTGGTCAATCCAATACTGGCCAAGTACGTCGAACGTTTCTGTTTCGTACGAATTAAAAACAGAAGCGGTCCATTTGTGATTCCACTTACCGATGCCGTTGTAGTTGAGCGACACCGAATGGAATTGCGTCTGGAATTTGTTGACCACCTGTCCTTCGAAAAACACGGTGAAGCGCAACGCATTGTTCAATGTGCCGAAATCGGTTTCGCGCGTGGCAGGAGTGAGGTTGTATTTGTTGTTCGACATCCCGCCGAGATACTGCACATTCCAGAATTCATCGAGGTAATACGTGAACAGTCCCTGGAAATCGGTGTACGACGAGGTGTAATCTCCTTTGGTATCCAAATTCTTCAGGAGATACCGGTTTGATTTCTGGCGGATACCGATCATCCACGTAAAGCGGAGATCTTCTGTTGCTCCTTCTACTTCTGCGTTAATTCCAAGCAGGCTCATGGAAGCAACTCCGCGGAATTTGGTCGGACGTTTGTAACGAACATCCAGCACGGAAGCCATCTTGTCGCCGTAACGTGCTTCAAATCCACCGGCGGAGAAATAAATATTTTCCGTCATGTCCGGATTCGGAAAACTCAATCCTTCCTGCTGGCCGGCGCGTGTGAGAATCGGGCGGTAGATCTCCACGTCGTTGATGTAAACGAGGTTCTCATCGAAGTTTCCACCGCGCACGGAATACTGCGTGCTCAGTTCGTTGTTGGATGTTGCGCCTGCGAAACGGAGGATCGCGGAGATATCACCGGTGGGAGAGGGAAGATGGTCAAATACGCGTGGCGGAATGCCCGGGGACGGCTCATATATACGCCGGTCGCTGTAATACGTGAACGTATCGATAACACCTGCGGCTTTTTTCGACAGGCGGATCTCAATTTCTTTGATCTCGCCTGTCTTGAGATTAAAAACCTGGCGGAATTCCCGGTACCCGACGAGCCGGGCCACGAGCGTAACATTTTTATCCGCCGGAATGACCAATGTAAAATTTCCGCGCGAATCGGTATTCGCTCCCTGCGTACTTCCAAGATAGCCCACTACCACGTTCTCGAGTGGCTGGGAAAGCGTGTCCACGATTTTTCCTTTCACGGTAGCTGTTTGCGCAAAAGAAAATGCGCAGGCACACGACAACACGACGGTTAAAACGAAAAAGCGGAATTTTGGAAACATCAGGTAGCGGTGGAATCGATAGCAGCGAATCAGTTATTTTTTGTCCCTGACTGATTGAATGAACTTGGACCAGGCAACAGGATTGAGCAAATTGTTCGGCTGATACTGACCGGCATAATAATTTTTATTGGTACGCTGTTCCATCTGGTTGCGGTAGGCACCCTGTCCATCGGCACTTACACCTTGTGCTGCCTCCACCATCCGCTGCTGGGCAAGGTTCATGCGTGCGCGTTCCATGTCATCGTTCGGAATGTCTATGGCCAGGAATGCGCTTTTGAATTTTTCGCGCGATGGCCACGGGTAAACTACCATTTCGCTGAGCAGAACGGTGTCCATCTGTAATGTCTGTACGTGATTGACCTGGCTGCGCGTGAATGTATCCGGCAAAATGTATACGCCGGTTTTGTACCCGAGCGAATAAAATTCAAGCGTATCGTTTTCTTCAGCCACAATGGAATAATACCCGGAGCCGGTGCTGTAAACACCGCGGGAAGTTCCTTTGATAACAATGGCTACGAACGGAATGGGAAACAGGCTGTCGGCGTCAATGGCCATGCCCGAAATCTGTACCACCTTGGGCTTCGTTGTATCTGCACTGTTTTGCGAGTGTAGAGGAAGTGCACAAAAGAAAAATGCGGCGCAGAGCACAAGCCATGAAAACGATTTCGACGTACCATTCATAGGTTCAAATTTACGAAATTAAACGTGGTGTCAGTTCTCCGGTAGTGTCTCACTTTGCTTTTTGACACCGCGACACGGCGCATTTTTACGGCATTTTCTTATTCTAAGCCCGTGCGCTCACGGCGAGATAACGGTAACGCGCCGTGAGCGCCCGGGCTTAGAACGGGTTTCGTGCTTCTTTTAGCGCTCCCGATTGCTATCGGGACCGTGTAAAAATTATCAAATGCTCAAACTGAGACACTACCAGTTCTCCCGAAAGCTTTCAGGACCGACACCTCCATTTGCGCGCGAATAAAACTGAGTTTCGCGGTATTTATTGTCAGCACAAGCGGATTCTTTTACACATGTGAACATATATCCGGCGTGGTATCAATATCATTGCTATTTTTAGAAAAAATATCCGCAATGAAAAATTGGTTACCGCTGGCCATTACTGTTTTACTTTCCTCTTCTTTATCCGCTCAAATTACCATCACCGATGCCGACATGCCAGATGCCGGCGACTCCATCCGTGTGAGTTATGCACTTTCAACAGGAAGCGTTGATTACACACTCACAGACACCAACTACGTCTGGGATTTTTCTACACTTGTACCCAGTGCACAGGAGCGGGTGGAATACATTACGCCCACAGCATTTCCCTTCAATTTCCTGTCTGATATGGGTGTGACGAACTACACACCCGATTCGTTGCCTGTAATAGGCGTATTGCCTACGAATTTTTCAGATTATTATCGTTCGTCTTCATCTAGCTTTCGCCAGGTAGGCTCTTCGTTTGATTATCCGCCAATCGGGTCGTTCTCGCTGCCAATCATTTATGGTTCACCTGATTATGTCTACCGTTTTCCGTTGAATTACGGCGATATCGACAGTTGTGACGCCGCGTATTCACTCACCCTGCCGGGTATTGGATACATCGGACAAGACCGCCACCGGGTGAATGTGGTTGACGGCTGGGGAATGCTGATCACTCCGCTGGATACGTACCAGGTGGTGCGCGTTCGCTCAGTGGTCAATGCGGTCGACACTGTTTCTTTCGATACTACCAATCAAACCGGGTTTACCATTCCCCGTCCAACCGAAGTGCAGTATAAATGGCTGGCCAACGGAATGAAATTACCCGTTCTCGAAGTCGATTGCCAGATTCTGTTCAATGCAGAAGTAGTAACCGCAGTGATTTACCAGGACACCTTGCGCGATAGCCTGTTCCAGGTTGCAGTGGAGGAAATCGTTCCGCTGACTCCAACGGCCACAGTGTATCCGAATCCTGCACAGGACCAGATCCTCGTTCAGTATTCGCAGCCGGGTAACGACAATCTGACCTTCAGCATTTTTGACCTCGACGGAAAACTTGTGCTTTCTGAGTCATCAAATAATCGAAATTCTTCCGGATTTCAACAATTTGATGTTTCTGGTCTGGCTCCCGGATTGTACTTCTTTGAGGTGGCTTCATCCACTGGAAAAAGCGTTTCAAAAATTGTTATTTACTGATTTTCAGTTTATTGACGCTTTTTTTTGATGAAACTTAATCTGCTTTTCCGCGTATAAACAACTGATTTTCTTATCCCTGAACCTGGCTTATGAGTCTTTTTTCTGAATATCTCAAACGGATTTTCTTTGCAACTGTGCAGAAAAACTTCACTTTTGAGTCGATTTTGATACCCAGCTTGCTTTTTCCTGTTCAATTAACCAGAATGCAGGCGGCAAAACGAAACGCGAACTAAACCATCTCTATGAAGAGGATTCTTACCCTTTTAGCTGTACTCTGTTTGTCTCTCACCGGTTTTTCACAGAATGACCTTTCTGTGATTGCGATAACATCGCCTGTGAGTGGTTGCGCCATGACGGCCACAGAGAACGTCACCATCCGGATTTTCAATTTCGGGAACACATTACCTGCGGCTACGAACTTTAACGTTTCGTACACGATTAATGCAGGTGTTCCGGTTACGCAAATGGTGACATTAGGGTCTCCGTTGCTGTCGAACTCAACCTTCACGTTCACATTCACAACCCAAGCCAATTTGTCGGTACCGGGTGTGTACACGTTTGATGCAACAGTGGCTTTGGCTGGTGATGTCAACCCTACGAATGACGCGTTCACCGGTTACATGGTAACCAATACCGCGCCTTCGGTTGGCGGAACTGTTTCGGGTGGCACAAATGTTTGTATCAGCGGAAACTCGGGTGTGCTTACACTCTCAGGCCACACCGGTAACGTGTTGGGTTGGGAATATTCAACGGATGGTGGATTTACGTGGATCAGTATTTCCAATACAACAACCACGCAGACGTACAATAACCTGACGGTTCCAACACAGTATCGTGCGCAGGTACAAAACGGCGGATGCACTCCGGCCAATTCTTCCATTGCTTCAATGACTATTGATCCTGCAACAGTTGCGGGAACAGTTGCCGGCTCAGCCACGCGCTGCAGCGGTGCCAATAGCGGAAACCTTACGTTGAGCGGCCACACCGGTTCAGTTGTTCGCTGGGAGTCTTCCATCGATGGAGGTGTAACCTGGGTGCCAATTGGTAATACAACTACAGTCCAGTCTTACCTCAACCTTACGCAGACCACCATTTATCGTGCAGTCGTAAAAAGCGGTGCCTGTCTCCAACTGAACTCAAGCAATGCAACCATTACGATCAGTCCTCCTACTGTCGGTGGCACGATTAATCCGCCTGTGACGAATGTCTGCAGCGGGGCAAACAGCGGAATTTTGACATTGAGCGGACACACGGGTACAATTATTCGCTGGGAATATTCCACGGATGGTGGTTTTATCTGGTTTCCAATTACCAATGCAACTACAACACAAGGTTACACGAACCTGACTGTATCCCGTTTGTATCGTGCCCGTATTCAAAGTGGGGCTTGCGGAGTTATCTACTCATCGATTGCAGCGGTCAATGTAGGTGCTGCTTCTGTTGGCGGTTCGGTTGCACCGGCATCATCAACCGTGTGCAGCGGTGCGAATAGCGGCACGCTCACGCTGTCTGGTGAAACGGGTTCCATTCTTCAGTGGGAATTCTCCATTGACGGCGGTGTAACGTGGACCATTATTGCCAATACAACAAACACAGAAAACTACCTTAACCTGACACAGACCACCCAGTATCGTGCACTCGTGCAGCAGGGTGGTTGTCTTCCTTCGTATTCCACTATCTCTACTGTGACGGTTAACCCGGCCAGTGTTGGCGGTATGGTCAGCGGTGGCGATACTGTTTGCTCCGGCAGCAACGGTGGGACGCTTACATTGAGTGGGCACACCGGAACAATTCTCGGATGGGAATCTTCCAACGATTCAATTCTCTGGATCAGTACAGGTAATACAACTACCTCACAAGGTTACAGCAACCTGACAGATACAACGTACTACCGCGTAATTATCCAGAGCGGTGTTTGTCCTCCGGATACGGCCATCGTTGATTCAGTGATTGTAGATCCGGTTACAGTAGGCGGTACAGTGATGCCGGTTGCCGACACGGTATGCAGCGGAATCAACAGTGGCACACTTACACTCACCGGCTCAACCGGAAGTGTTCTCCAGTGGGAATATTCTACGGATGGCGGTGTTACGTGGATCACGATCATCAACACAACAGGATCGCAGTCGTTTAACAACCTGACTACCGCAACCATTTATCGCGCACTCGTACAAAGCGGTTTGTGTTCACAGCAGTATTCATCGCAAACGGTTATCTCTATCGATGCACAGGCAGTGGGCGGAACACTTTATTCAGATGCTACCGTTTGCGGCGGCGCGAACAGCGGTACACTCACATTGGTTGGTCACGTAGGTGGAATTTCCAACTGGGAATCTTCAACCGACGGTGGATTGACCTGGGCAAATATTGTGAACACAACCTATACCGACAACTATCTCAACCTGATAAACAGCACCATGTACCGCGTAATTGTCGGAAGCGGAGTTTGTCCGATGGATACATCGAACTCTGTCCTGATTACAGTTGACGCACCATCTGTTGGCGGTGTTGTTTCTGCAGATGATACCGTTTGCGGAGGAATAAACGGAGCAACATTAACGCTCGCAGGTCAGACAGGCAACGTAACCGGCTGGGAATATTCCCAGGATGGTGGTGTAACCTGGATCAATATCGCGAACACAGGAATATCGCAGGGTTATGCAAACCTGAATACAACCACGATGTACCGCGTACGCGTTGCAAACGGAGTTTGTCCTTCCACCACATCAGATACGGCAATGATCACGGTTGATCCTGCAGTAATGGCAGGAACAGTTAGCGGAAACGCAACAGTATGTGCAACGGCAAACAGCGGTTCACTCACCGTTGCAGGAACTGCCGGATCCATTGTTTCGTGGGAAACATCTACGGATGCAGGCGTTACCTGGACACCAAACGGAAATACCACGTCAACCGAAAACTACACGAACCTGACCGATACTACCTGGTACCGCGTTATTGTTTCAAGCGGAGTTTGCGGTAACGATACATCGAACGTAGCAACGATCATTGTTGATCCGGCTACAGTAGGTGGAACGACTTCTGTGAGCGACACGGTTTGCGCCGGTTCAAACATGGGAACGGTTTACCTCAACGGTCAGGTTGGTAACGTCCTGAATTGGGAGATGTCCACTGACGGCGGCAACAACTGGATCGCGCTGGCTACAACAGCAGATTCAATCAACTACATGAATCTGACCATGACTACGATGTACCGTGCGCTTGTACTGAGCGGCGTGTGTACACCGGCCATGTATTCTACAGTAGATACGATCACTGTAAATCCTGTTTCTGTAGCCGGCACCATTTCCGGAAGCACCAGCGTGTGTGAAGGAACAGGAAGCGGAACATTGACACTGAGTGGTTCTACCGGAACTGTTGTTGACTGGGAATGGTCAACCGATGGTGGAGTAACCTGGACTGCGATTGGAAATACAACCAATTCACAGGCCTGGAGCAACCCAATGGATACAACCTGGTACCGCGCGATTGTGATGAGCGGAGGTTGCGCTGCGGATACAACGATGAACGCCTGGGTGATTACCTATCCGAAACCGGTTGCAGCTTTCAGCACCGACACTGTATGCTGGGGCAATGCAACAACATTCACGAATAACACAACGATCTCTTCTGGCGGAATTCAATTCCAGAACTGGAATTTCGATGACAACGATGCATCTGTTGCAACCAACCCGGTTCACACGTATGCAAGCGCTGATACATTCAACGTGGTGCTGATCACCGTATCGAACCTCGGTTGTTCAGATACTGCATCAGCCGATGTAATTGTATACGGACTTCCTGACGCGACCATTTCGTACACAGGAATTCCAATGTTGTGTTCAGGCGACAGCATTCTGCTTTCGGTTCCTGACATGGCGCAGAACTGGTACGACTGGAATACCGGCGACACACTCAGCTCAATCTTTGCAGGCGTTACAGGAAATTACGTGGTGCAGGTAACTGATTCGACTACCGGTTGCATGGCCTGGGATTCAGTAATGCTCACCGTTCTTCCACGTCCGATTGCGAGTGCAGGTGTGGATACCGGAGTAAGCGCAGGATCGTCTGTTGTACTTCTCGGTTCCGGCGGATCAACATTCAACTGGTTGCCAACCGTTGGACTCGACAATCCGAACAGCGCAAACCCGGTTTGTACTCCGGCTTACACTGTAACGTATACATTGACAGTTACAGATGCCAACGGTTGTACCGATACCGATGCGGTTGTGGTTACACTGAAGAAAGACCTCAACCTGATCATCTCAAACGTGATTACAGCCAACGGCGACGGTTTCAACGATGTGTGGAATGTTCAGAATATCGAATACTATCCGGCCAACCACGTAACGATATACAACCGCAACGGTATGGAAGTGTACGAAGCTGAAGGATACAACAACAGCTGGAACGGAACATACAACGGCGCACAATTGCCGGATGGCACATACTACTATGTACTTGAGTTCCCTGCGGAGGGCGTTACCTACAACGGAGCAGTCACTATTGTAAGCGAGAAGTAAAACAGGTCCGAAGGACTCCTTCGGAGACCTCAAAAAGAAGAACCATGAAAAAGATCTATATCTCCCTGGTACTGGCAGCAGCAACACTCACAACAGTGGATGCGCAGCAACTTCCGTTGTACAGTCAGTCGTATTTTAATCCGTTCCTGTATAATCCTGCAACAGCAGGAATTCACGAAGGAACCAACGCGTATCTCATTCACCGCCGGCAATGGACCGGAATAGCCGGCTCACCGGTTACGAATGCGCTCACCGTTGACGGATTCTTCGAAGACAAGAACGTTGGGCTCGGCCTCACCATCTTCAACGACGTGCAGGACATCAACGAGCGCATAGGTATTTATACCAGCTATGCGTACCGCCTGAAACTGAACGACGACATGCAGTTGCGTTTCGGTGTTACCGTAGGTTTCCTCGATAATCGCATCGATTACTCGAAAGCGGTAGTGAAAGACGCCGCCGACCCGATGATGTTTGCGCAAATGCAGCGCAAAAGCGCGCTCGACGCAAACCTGGGTGTAAGCTTCAACTGGAAAGAACTTCGTGTTGGATTTGCTGTTCCGCAGCTGGTCGGACAACGCGTTGAGCTGGCGAGTTATGATACGCGTTCGTACTACCAACTGAACCGTCATTACCTCGCTACCGTAAGTTACAAGTGGATGTTCAATGAATCGCAGCAACTTGCGCTCGAGCCTATGGCCATGATCCGTTTCATGCCGAACACGCCTGCGCAGTATGATATCAACGCGCAGTGCAGCTGGAAAGACATGATTTGGGTAGGTGTTGCATACCGCAGCAATTACGCAGTGGGTGTAAACGCACGCGTGAAATTGTTCGGAAACCTCAGCGCAGGATATGCTTACGACATTATCACATCGCCACTCAAAACTTCAGCGGGCGTAAGCCACGAGTTTATGCTGGGTTACAAGTTCGGACAACTGGGTGGCGGAGGCGGTGACAGCGGCGGCCACATGCGTGCGAAATACGACTAATCGATTTTAAAATCTCACTGTGAAGAAGACATTATCGACATACGGATTTTCAATCGCGCTGATGCTGTTGTTTTTGCAGCCTGTTGTGTCTTTTGCACAATCCGGTAATCCCAAAACCATGCAGACGCGTGCAGATGCGCTGTACGAAACGCGGGAATACGAACAGGCGGCCGGTTACTACATGAAGCTGAAGGACCAGTTCCCGGATAACATCGTGTACCAGTTCCGCGCGGGTGTTTGTGCTATTTATACCGGCGATCCGAAACTTGCTTTACAACTCATCAAAGGAGCGTACGAGAAAGATCCAACGATTCCCAATGTCAATTTCTTCCTGGGCCGTGCATACCTCCTCAACGGATTGTATGACGATGCGTTGATGCAGTTTAATCTCCAGCTAGCGAAAGAATCCGACGAGGTACAGCGTTTGCGTCTCGACCAGTACGTGATCAATTGCGGAGCAGCGAAAGACCTTACTTCGAAACCAACGAATAACAAAGTGGAGAATGCCGGTCGCCCGATCAACACACCCGGAGACGAGTATGCGCCGGTGATGATCAAAGGTGATTCGGTGATGTTCTACACCTACAAAGGACCTTTGTCCAAAGGCGGAAAAAATTACCTGTACGGAAGGAATGACTCGGCAGGTTATTACTACGAGGACGTATTTATGACGAGCAAAACGTCTACCGGTTGGTTCTACCCGGGAAGTGCGAGTGATAATGTGAACACGAACCGTCACGATGCAACGTCTACAATTTCGCCGGATGGAAGGCAACTGTTTGTGTTCCGTTCATCGGCAGAAAATGGTGGCGACATTTACATATCGAACAAGGCCGGAAACGACTGGACCGTACCCACGAAAATACCGGGTGAGATCAATAAGCCCGATTCGTGGGAAGGCAGCGTGGCTATTACACCTGACGGCCGCACGATGTATTTTGTGAGCGACAGGCAGGGCGGATTTGGTGGAAAAGATATTTACCGTGCCTCGTGGCTTGGCGATTCGGCCTGGGGCAACGTACAGAATCTCGGAGCCAACGTAAACACCGGTTTCGATGACGATGCGCCCTACCTGACCGATAATGCGTACAAAATGTATTTCGCTTCACGCGGACACAATTCAATGGGCGGCTACGATATTTTCTGGAGCGAGCTTGGTCCCGACGGAAGTTCGTGGCAGCTTGCGCAGAACATGGGCGTGCCGGTAAACAGTACAGCCGACGATATTTATTACCAACCGTTGAAAGACGGAAGCAGCGCGGTGTTCTCTTCGAACCGCGATGGTGGTAATGGAATGATGGATATTTATTTTGCAACGCCGGGAGTTCCCGCTCCTGAACTGGTAACGGTTCACGGAACGGTGACTTTGGATGATCAGCCGATCAATGCAACGATTACTGTTGCGTACACGGGCAAAGACGGTGTGCAGGGCGATTACGGCACGAACGCAGAAAACGGCAAGTACACGATCAATCTTCCTGCAGGAGATAATTACAAGATCTATTATCTCGTGAATGAGATGGAAGAATTTGCGAAGAGCATTGATGCTACGGAAGTAGCTACGTACCAGGATAACGAAATCAATGTGCAGTTCTATACCGATGCGTACAAGCTGACCCACCCGGAAAAATTCGGCAAGATGAATCCAGGTGATTCTGCGAAAGTGGAGCAGAAGATGGCGAGCCAGGAGGTGATCGACAAAGACGACAAGATTGTACAGAAGAACGACTCCAGTAAGAACTGGGCCGGTGACGATGAGAACACACCTGTTGACCCGGGCTTCTATATTGTAATCGGTGCGTTCAAAAACAAAGAGAACGCCAAGCGTATGGAAGAAAAAGTGAAGGCGCAGAACAAGTGGGAAAAAGTCCAGCGCGTGTACAATAAGAATAACGGGTTTATGTACGTGACGATTGCACACCCGGGCTCGCAGCAGGAATCAGTGAAGGTTGTGAGGGATGCGAGGAAGGAGTATCCGGATGCGTGGATACAATTCCTGAAATAAATAGCCGCAGAGGCGCTAAGACGCAAAGAAAAACGCAGAGATCTCTGCGTTTTTTTTATGATCGAAATCAGGCTTAGTGTCGTAACAAATAATTTTGTCACATCGAGTGTTCGAGGAACGAGAAACGTATCGAGATGCAACAAAATTATTTGGTAGCGAATCTTTGCGAAACCTTGGTAGTGGGTCAGTTTGAAGTCAGTTACCCAATGTCACTGGAATGGAAAACGGTTGAAACCGTTTGGCGAATCTGCCGGGTTCATTGCCGGGGGCTTAAGCCCAATGTCATTAAGTTCCCTCTCACAGTGCCCTTTTGTAGTTAAGCTCTGTTTGATGTCTGCCGGTTAGTCGCCTTCGGGAATGTTTGTTTCTGGGATATGATCGATT
>Ga0193752_1002423_pt1 | contig 13998 bp, 7 predicted proteins | sample H1c1metaG_FD_144924 | JGI IMG/M metagenome (GOLD analysis project Ga0193752, IMG submission 144924) | Soil microbial communities from a riparian zone of the East river system, Colorado, United States - H1c1 | ecosystem: Environmental > Terrestrial > Soil > Riparian zone | place: USA: East River... | reverse complement strand
TTGTATCGATCAGCAATCTTGAAGCATGACCCAGCCTGATCTCATTCAGGCTATCTATAAAAGTCATGCCGGTCCGCCCTTTGAAGAAACGGCTGAAGGCAGCCTCAGTCATATTTGCGAGTTTCGCAACTTCCGTCAATGTGATCTGCTTATCATAATTATGTTTGAGGTACTCCATCGTAATTTCAATGCGGCGGCTATTATAGGTCGGCTTATCTATGATATTAAAAGAAGCATCTGATAGGATCTTCAGGTCACGCGAAGCAGAAAGATCATGTAGAATGGACAAGAGTTCCAGGACTGAATCAAATCCATGTTTGTGTTTCAATGCGATCAGTCGCGGCGCCACTTTTTCGATGGTATCCCTTGAAAATAAAATTCCACGGTTTGATTTTTCAAACATCGTGCGGATATAACTTAGCTGATTTCGTTTTAGAAATTTTTCATCGAAAAGATCCCGGTGAAACTGTATTGTTATTTCGAATATTTCTTTGCTCTGGCATTTATGTGTTAGCCAGGCATGCTGAAGGTTAGGACCGACCAACACCAGTTCGAGTTCGTCAATCTCCTCCATGTGATCGCCGACTACGCGCTTTGCATTCTTTGCATTACGTATGAAGTTCAGTTCGTATTCTTCATGATAATGCAACGGAAAATCGAACGCTTCCTTCACACGCGAAAACATAGTAAAACAATCGCCCTGGGTTAGCGGGGTAATTTCTTTGAGCACATCATTCTTCATACAAAATCGTTTTTCATATGTGGCTGCTGAGCATAACAGGTAAAATTATACTCCGCCATGCAATAGCAATCGCGGGTATAATTTACTTCTTATCAAACAATTAGCCCTAAACAATTTAGGCATAATGCTAAAAAAGTATAACAAGGGGGTAAATTAATATTAGCAATGTCGGCCGTTTATATTTTAGTTTTGAGACTAATCCGGAAAATAACGCGCTTGCCAACTTAACCATCAATGATCAAACTAGCATTTATAGATATTGCCATAATCGTATTTTATCTCGCAACCATGGTCGGGCTCGGTTTCTGGTTCAGAAAAAAGGCGAAAGCAAACAAGGAGAGTTACCTGATGGGCGGAAAATCATTGCCCTGGTACATGCTCGGTTTAAGTGATGCGAGCGATATGTTCGATATCAGCGGCACCATGTGGATGGTTGCCCTGTGTTTTATTTATGGAATGAAAAGCATCTGGATACCCTGGCTTTGGCCGGTGTTTAATCAGGTGATCATGATGATGTTTTTATCTAAATGGCTGCGAAGGTCAAATGCAGATACCGGTGCGGCCTGGCTTAAAACCAGGTTTGGGTCAACCGGCAAAGGAATATCCGGTTCACATAATATTGTTGTTGCCTTTGCATTGTTAAGTTGCTTTGGTTTCCTCGCTTATGGATTTATTGGGTTGGGTAAGTTTATTGAGATTTTTCTGCCCTACCATTCGATCAGTCAGTATCTCCCTTTCAATGTTCCTCCTGCATATGTTGCACATTTTTATGGCATCGTGTTCACATTATTTGCGATGTTTTATTCAATACTGGGCGGCATGCACAGTATCGTACTGGGCGATTTCATCAAATACATGATCATGACTGTTGCCTGTGTATCAATTGCTATCATTGCCGCTATTCATCTGCATGATAAAAATCTCAATGTGCCGGAAGGGTGGGCCAGTCCCTTCTTTGGTATTGATATTGGCATGTCATGGAAGGGAATCAATGCTGACGCAGCAGAAAAACTCGACCACGACAAATTCGGGCTGTTCGGAATTTTTTTTATGATGATGCTGTTCAAGGGAATTTTTGCCAGTCTGGCCGGACCTGCACCAAATTATGATATGCAGAAAATATTATCTACGCGTTCTCCGAAAGATGCGTCCAAGATGAGTGGATTTGTGTCTATCATTTTATTACCTGTCCGCTATTCGATGATCATCGGATTAACGGTGCTCGGGTTGTTATATTATAATCAACTCGATCTCCGGACGCCCAACGGGGTGGATTTCGAAAAGGTGCTGCCATCTGCAATCAATAATTTTTTACCCGCTGGTATTCTCGGTCTTACTTTAACAGGTTTGTTGGGTGCATTTATGGGAACATTTTCAGGAACATTGAATGCAGCGCAGGCATATATTGTAAACGATGTCTATTTAAAATACATAAACCCCCATGCCTCCAACAAAAAAATCATGACGATGAATTATGTCGTAGGCATACTTGTGGTATTCATCGGCATTGTGCTTGGTTTTTTTGCAAAGGATGTTAATTCGGTACTTCAATGGATAGTCGGTGCTTTGTATGGCGGATACATTGCCGCCAATATGCTCAAATGGTATTGGTGGCGTTTCAATGCCAATGGATTTTTTTACGGCATGATGAGCGGTATCATCGCTGCACTCATCTTCCCTTATGTGTTTGATGGCTTGCCACTTTATAATTGGCCATTGTTGTTTTTAATTTCTATTATCGGATGTCTGTTCGGAACTTATACCGCACCCCCAACCGAAACCGGTGTATTGCAACATTTTTATCGTACCGTAAGGCCATGGGGAATCTGGAAGCCAATACACGATCTTGTAGTTAAAGATGATCCGGCATTTCAGGCTAATCACCGGTTTAAGCTCGACATGTTCAACGTGGTTCTGGGTATCATCGCACAGCTTTGTCTCACGATCCTACCTATGTATCTCGTGCTATGGCTGAAGTTGCCACTACTCATTACCGTTGTCTTGTTAACAATAATTATCCTGATTTTGAAAAAAACCTGGTGGAATAAACTGGAGAATTAACGATTGTAAATTTAACTACTGTAAAATCTAACAGATGTCAGATCTTTTTCAACACCGATTAGAGCAGCTGAAGGCGGAATTTGAGTCGACCAGCAAAAGAAAAAATGTCAGGATCGAATCATCGAATGGTATCTTCAGCAGGTATCAATACCCCATCCTGACTCCGCAGCATATACCCATCGACTGGCGTTTCGACCTGAACCCGGCGACCAACCCATTTCTGATGGAACGATTTGGTATTAACGCGGTATTCAATGCAGGTGCCATAAAGTTTGATGGGAAGTATTTGCTCATCGCCCGCGTGGAAGGAACAAACCGAAAATCATTTTTTGCGATAGCCGAAAGCAATAATGGTACAGACCATTTTACTTTCCGTCGTATGCCTGTTCAAATTCCGGAAACGGCCGATCCTGATACAAATATTTATGATATACGACTCGTGGCGCATGAAGACGGATGGATCTACGGTTTGTTTTGTACAGAGAGACGCGATCTATCGGCTCCGCCCGGCGATGAATCTGCAGCGATTGCACAATGTGGCATTGTAAGAACAAAAGACCTGGAAACCTGGGAGCGATTACCTGACTTGAAAACAACTTCGCCGCAGCAACGAAATGTTGTATTGCACCCGGAGTTTATTGATAGCTGTTATGCATTTTATACAAGACCGCAGGATAGTTTTATTGAAGCAGGCAAAGGCGGTGGTATCGGCTTTGGTTTCAGCGAATCGATTACTGATGCTGTGATATCAGAAGAATTTATCGTTGACCGGAAAATATATCATACTGTATACGAACAAAAAAACGGGCTCGGTCCCGCACCGATTAAAACATCGCATGGCTGGTTGCATATGGCTCACGGTGTTCGTAACACCGCGGCTGGTCTTCGTTATGTGCTGTATGTATTTATGACAGAACTTGCAGATCCGGGGAAAATTAATTATAAACCAGGAGGATATTTTTTAGCACCCGAAGGTGAGGAACGGATAGGAGATGTATCGAACGTTGTGTTTTGTAACGGGTGGATAGCTGATGAAAACGGAGATATGTTTATTTATTATGCTTCATCAGATAGCCGGATGCATGTGGCAACAACAACTGTCGCGCAACTGCTGGATTACGTAGTGAATACCCCGCCGGATGGATTTAGTTCTGCGGAATCTGTTAAAACGTTGAATTCAATTATCAGTGCTAATTTCCAGTATCACCGATTACAAAAGGATTCAGTCAGCGCCGAATAACAAATATTTCATATTAACTATGTCCGATTTTGCGTCACTAAACCGTTACGCTTCAGAAACGGAAACGGAACTAAAAAGTATTCTGCAATACTGGATCAGCCATACACCTGACCAGCAATTTGGTGGATACATTGGTCGGATTAAGGGTGATAATAGTCCGGATATCAAAGCCTCCAAAGGCTCAGTGTTGCACAGCCGGATCTTATGGACCTTTTCTGCAGCGTTTAGGTATAGTCGTGAGTCAACCTATCTCGATCATGCTGATCGGGCTTACCATTTTTTAGTTACTCACCTCCTGGATAGCATTCATGGCGGTGTGTATTGGACGGTGGATTATCAGGGACAACCTGCGGATACAAAAAAACAAATATACGCCCAGGCATTTGCTATTTATGCTTTGTCTGAATACTGCAAAAGTTCACCCTTGCCTGAGGTGCTTTCGGTGGCTGTTAATTTATTTGAACTCATAGAGAAATATAGTTTTGACAGCCTTTATGGAGGCTATACTGATGCGTTCTCGCGGAACTGGAAGCCGGTAAATGATCTCAGGCTGAGTGAAAAAGATGCGAATGAGAAAAAGACGATGAACACGCATCTTCACCTCGTTGAAGCATATGCGAATTTATACAGAGTGTGGCCGGATAAAAAATTAAAGCGGTGCATCATTTCCCTGCTACATATCTTCCTGGATCATATTATCGATAAACAAACCGGTCATTTGAATTTGTTTTTTGATGAACAATGGAATCTGAAGTCTGCTATAGTTTCTTACGGGCACGACATTGAAGCTGCCTGGCTTTTGCAGGAAGCGGCAGAACTGACCGGCGAACAGGAACTGATAAAAAAGATCAGGCATGTCTCGGTTATTCTTGCATCAGCAGCTGCAAGGGGCCTTGATAACGATGGCGGACTGTGGTATGAAAGCGAAAGTGCGCACCTGGTTCGTGAAAAACATTGGTGGCCACAGGCTGAAGCAATGGTCGGTTTTTTTAATGCGTGGCAGCTTAATCAGGATTACGAATTTCTTAATAAAAGTTTTAAGACCTGGCGGTTTATCAAATCTTGTTTGCTGGACAAGCCCGCAGGCGAATGGCATTGGGGTGTAGATGAAGAAAATAGACCGTTGGCAAATCAGGATAAAGCTGGCCTATGGAAATGCCCATATCATAATTCCAGGGCATGTCTGGAAATTATAAAAAGAATTCGTGATTCAATCTTATAAACGAGCGTTCGTAAAAATACCACTTATGAAAAAATACTTCGTCATATTATTTGCCTCCACAATTTTGAATGTCCCGTTAAATGTTTTAAATGCACAAACTGGTGTTGGCGCATCCGCACAACAATACAAACTAGTGGATCCTCAGGCAACAAAAGAAACTGTAAATCTTTTTAAAAACCTTAACCGGCTTCGAAGTAAGGGCATCATGTTTGCTCACCAGGACGATCTTGCGTATGGAGTAGGATGGAAGTATGAACCCGGTCGTAGCGATATCAAAGACGTAACCGGTGATTATCCGGCAGTATATGGCTGGGAGCTTGGTCATCTTGAATTAGATAGTGCCGTTAACCTTGATGGTGTTCCATTTGGCAGTATGCAAAAATTTATACGTGAAGCATACGACCGCGGTGGTGTAATCACCATCAGCTGGCATTTGCGAAACCCATTAACGGGCAAAACTGCGTGGAATCCCGCACCTGGCACCGTCACTTCTATTTTGCCGGGAGGTGAAAAAAATGAGTTGTATAAAAGATGGCTTGATAAATTAACTGGTTTCCTGTCGGCATTAAAAGGTAGTAAGGGTGAATACATTCCGGTCATATTCCGACCCTTTCATGAATTAAATGGAAGCTGGTTCTGGTGGGGCAAAGATCATTGTTCGCCTGCTGAATTAAAATCACTCTGGGAGTTTACGGTTAGCTATCTCCGTGATAAAAAAAGTCTGCATCACCTGTTATATGCATTTAATACAGACAAGTTTTCGTCGCAGGAAGAATACCTTGAGCGATACCCGGGAGATGCATGGGTCGATGTCATCGGCTTTGATGTTTACCAGCGTGGAAAAGGGGATAGCGCTAACCGGCAGTTTATTGCCCAGGTTCAAAATATGCTCGGGGTACTTGAACTGCTCGCAACGACAAAACAAAAAATTCCTGCCATCACAGAGTTCGGATTCGGACAAGTGCCTGACAGCCTGTGGTGGACAAATACATTATGGAAAGCAGTGAGCGGGCATAAAATTGCATATATGCTAGCATGGCGAAATGCCGGTGCCAAAGCGGGTGGATTTTCGGAGTTTTATGTGCCATATAAGAGTCATGCTTCAGCAGCGAACTTTGTTGAGTTTTATAAATTACCAGGGACCTTTTTTCAGAAAGATATTAGTCGTGAATCGATATACAAATAGATTTATTAAAAGCTTTTAAATGTTCGGTATTATGAAAGTCATTTTATGCTCCGGTTTTGTGAAAAACTTTTTATTCCACAGTGCTGTACTGTTAAGTTTATCGAATTCATCTGTTGCACAACGGGAAATCATACGATTGACAGATGCGAAAGCGACCAAACAAACAAAATCATTAGCAATAAATCTTTACCGGTTGTCTGCCAGTCATATTTTGTTTGGCCACCAGCACGCAACAGAATACGGTCATGGATGGAACGGTGATATTGACCGAAGTGATGTGAAATCAGTCACAGGATCACATCCTGCTGTTGTGGGTGTTGATTTCAGCGGCTTGTCCGGACGGCCCGATTCGTCTGTCCGGAAAACATTATTGTCGTTGCAAAAAAATATAACGGAAACTTATAACCGAGGAGGTGTCACCACCGTTGCCTGGCATTTTTTCAACCCTGCTTCCGGTGGAGGGTTTTACTGGCGCGACAGTATTTCAGTTCCTGCCGTTAAGCTGATTATACCGGGTGGATCTCATCATGAGCAATACAAAAAAATTCTTGGTACCATTGCAGAACTTGCACATTCGGTAAAAGGTAAAGACGGGTCACTCGCTCCGATGATCTTCAGACCGTTCCACGAATTTGACGGGGACTGGTTTTGGTGGGGCAAAGGACATTGCACCGCCGATGAATTCAAAACACTGTGGAAATTTACAGTAAATTATTTACGAGACAGCCTTAATGTACACAATTTCATTTATGCGTTTTCTCCGGATAATAAGTTCGATAGCGAAGAACAATTTCTTGAAAGATATCCGGGGGATGATTATGTCGATATGGTTGGAATGGACAACTATGGCGATTTTGGCCGTGATGGAAAATATAATGTTGAACAAGGTGTCAAAAAATTGCAGATCGTATCGGCATATGCCCGGAAAGCAGGCAAACTTGCAGCCTTTACTGAAACCGGCCTGGAATCAATACCAAATGAAACCTGGTGGACAAACACTTTACTAAAATCTTTAAAGGCTGCAAATCTGCGTTTGTGTTATGTGCTTGTATGGCGTAATGATTCAAGAAGCGAGACCCACTATTATGCACCATTTCCCGGGCAGAAAAGCGTACCCGATTTTATGAGGTTTTATCATGATGATTTTACCCTTTTCGAAAAGGATATTCAAAAAATTTATCAATAATTAAGATGCAAAAATTTTGCAGAGGTTTTCAGATTATTTCATTTTTGCGTGGCATTAATAGCCTGGTAACGCGATCATAATAGCGAAAGGTTATTCTCTTTTTCAATAAATTCATTTTGATAACCAGTATTAAGAACTATTGTGCAAGAATAGTATCATCATTGATCAAAATATCAGAAAAAAATCACCATGAAAGGAAATACTTTCGGAGCAAATTCTAACTGCTATGCCAAATTGCTTGCCCATCAGGACAAATTCTCCCGTAAGCTCTCATAATCGAAGAAAAAAGAATCTTTTCTTCCTTTTACTTGCACTTTTTTCATCCCAGTTTATTTTTGCGCAGTCAACAGTCACAGGACGGGTGTCGTCCGGAGATTCGGTGATGAGAGGTGTCACGGTACAAATCAAAGGTACAACCACCGCTTCACAAACTGATGGCAACGGAAATTTCAGCATTAATGTTGCCCCGAATGCGACGCTTGTTTTTTCAGCAATCGGATATACACCGCTCGAAATAAAAGTCGAAAACCGTACTACTATTAATGTTAATCTCGCCAGTTCAGCTACTCAGTTAGGAGAAGTGGTTGTGGTAGGTTATGGTACACAACGCAGGCAGGATGTTACCGGTGCTGTAAGCAGTATCAATGCTGCGACTATCGAAAAAGTGCCGGTGAATACAATTGATCAGGCGCTGCAGGGCAGAGCAGCAGGTGTACAGGTTATTAATAATGATGGCCGGCCCGGATCTACTGTTTCAGTCCAGATCCGTGGAGTGGGTAGTCTTGCCACTAACGGTAACGAGCCTTTATATGTAGTGGATGGTTACCCCATCAGTGGTGGACTCAATAATATCAATCCGAATGATATCGCTTCAATAGACGTTTTAAAAGATGCGTCCGCTGCATCTATATATGGAGTGCGTGCCGCAAACGGGGTTGTGATCATTACAACCAAAAGAGGCCGTAAGGACGGCATACAGGTATCACTTGATGCGTCTCTGTCCTTTCAATCCAAACCGAAGAAATATGACGTGCTGAATGCCCAACAATTTGGCGCACTGGTAAAAGAGGTTGACGCTGATTCATCACAGGGGAGTTTTACACCATTACCGGAATGGAGTAATCCTTCATCGCTGACCAGCGTTGACTGGCAGGATGCTTTATACCGGTCAGGTCTTAAGGAAAATTATAACCTGGGTATTCGCGGTGGTACTGATAAAGTGCAGACCGCGTTTTCTGTCGGATACAATGGACATAAAGGAATTGTACAAGGTTCGTTCTTTAAAAGATTTAATCTCGGTCTGAATATCGACTATACGATCAGTAAATGGTTGAAATCATCTACAAGTGCCAAATATGCAAGACAAGATCAGAATACGGCTTTTGGCACCGGCAGTCTGCAGCAATTAACGGAATTGATTCCGACTATTACCGGTAATAAGCTCACCAACCAGATCAAAGATGGTGCTGGTAATTATGGTTTTTATAATCCGATCAACATATACACAAAAAGCTGGGGAAATCCACTTTACACGATCGAGAATAATGACTATAAGAACCTGAATAACTATCTTCTTGCAAACAGTTCGCTTGAGGCAACCCTGATACCGGGCCTCAGGTTAAAGACAAATTTTGGAGTAAACATCAGTGATTACTCTGGTTATTTCTTCCAGCCTGAAGATCGTCGCTGGGATGAACAATATGGCCTGGGTGGCGCTAACCAGGATGCGTTATATTCTCAAAGTGCCAACAATAATTTTGAGTGGCTCTGGGAAAATACGCTTGCGTATACCAAAGCTTTTGGTGAGCATAATATTGATGTGGTGGCTGGTATTTCTGCGCAAAAAAATACTTACCGGTATATGACAGCACAGGGTAATAAGCAGATCAATAATGCACTGAGAGATATTGCGCAGGTTCAAAACCTGGTGGCTACAGGTAGTCAAAGTACTAACACTCTTGCATCGCAGTTCGGCAGGATCAATTATCGCTATGCTGATAAATATTATATAACGGGTACGGTGCGACGCGATGGAGTTTCCAAGTTTGCAACCGGAAATGAATATGGCGTGTTTCCGTCGGCCTCTGTTGCGTGGAGACTGAAAGGCGAACAATTCATGAAGGATGTTGACTGGTTACATGACCTGAAGATCAGGGGTAGCTATGGTGTAATGGGTAACCAGGCACCAATAAACCCTTTCCAATATCAGAACCTGTTTTCAACCGGTGGGCCGGCATCCAGTGAAACTAATTTTGGATATACCTTCAATGGTATTTACCAACCCGGACTTGCACCGATTCAACCAGCTAATCCCGGTTTGAAATGGGAAACAGATTATACCACCAATGTTGGTATCGATGCGGCTTTCCTGAATGGCGCATTATCACTCAGTGTTGATTATTATATCAGGAGATCAGAGGATTTTCTTTTAAATCTTCCGGTATCTTCACAAGCTGGTTATAGCCAGAATCTTGCTCAGAATGTAGGTGAAATAGAAAACAAGGGGTTTGAATTCGGATTAAATTACAACCGGAATGTAAACAAAGATTTCAGCTACGGTATCGGACTCACCTTTACAACAGTTAATAATAAATTGCTGAGCATAAACAAGAGCCTGGAATTTATAGATAATCTCGTTACCATAACCGGGCTGAATGCGAATAGCTGGAACCAGTTTAGCCGCACAAATATTGGGCAGCCGATCGGTGAGTTTTTTGGATACCAATCCCTGGGCATTTTTCAATCAAAAGCACAGATAGATGCATTGAATGCACAGTCGGTTGCCAAAAACTCCAGCTTCCCTTACTATCAGAAAAATGTAACTGCGCCGGGTGACCGTTACTTTGCAGATATCAATGGTGACGGGCACGTTGATGCTATTGACAGAACAAGCCTCGGCAGTCCTATTCCAAAGTTCTTTGGGGGATTGAACCTGGATGCGACCTACAAAAGATTTGACATCAATATTTATTTTTACGGTAGCTACGGAAATAAAATCTTCAATTATCAGGCGCGTATGCTTGAAAGCTTCCAGGCGCCGGGATTTGTGGGAGTGCAGAATGTTGGCCTCGATTATTTCAACGATCACTGGACGCCTTCCAATCCGTCAAACAGGTATACCAGGTTCACTTATAATGATGATGTTATCGCAAGCAATGTTCCATCGAGCCAGTATGTGGAAGACGGTAGTTATCTGCGTTTAAAAAACGTGCAGATTGGCTATACAATTCCGGCTCAGCAATTTGGTCGTGTTCCGATACCAAAGATCAGGGTGTATGCATCTACGCAAAATCTTTTTACCATTACCAACTATTCGGGTCTCGATCCTGAAATCGGAGTTTCGGCTGGCAGTGCAACAGCATCAGGTGTTGATGCCGGAAGTTATCCGCTATCGAGATTTTTCACATTGGGCCTTAATGTAATTTTTTAAATGGAACAGTTTAAATCTATCAAGATGAATAAAAAGATTTTTATTATGGTCATGTTATCATCGATAATGATACCATTGGCTTGTAAGAAAAACTTCCTGCAGCAGCAAAACCTTACCCAACTTACCAGGGAATCTTATTTCACAAAAGCATCTGATGGTATTGCACTGGTAAATTCAATTTATGATACCTATCAGAATGCAGATCTCCTGAAAAAATCAATCTGGTATTATGCAAATTTCCAGACCCATGATTTTTTCAACTGGGGTAACGACCGGTTTTATAACTACTACGATATTCAAACGAATTTCGGTCCTATGAGAACTTTCTGGCAGCGTTCATATGTGGGTATTGCAAGAGCGAATACAGCCATTGAAGTAATTCCGGAAATGAAAACCAAAAATGCGGTTACCGCTGAATTGGGCGACCGCCTTCTCGGCGAAGCTTATTTTTTACGCGGCCTCACTTATTATTACCTGGCAGGCAGTTTTGGCGGAGTGCCATTGGAACTGGAGTCAATAACTGATGGATTGAAACCAAGGGCCACACAGGATTCGGTTTTTATGCAGGTTGCGGCTGATATGCAGCTGGCGGCAAACCTTTTACCATTTAAAGAAGGTTATCCTGTCGAAGAAACAGGACGTGCCACTAAAGGAGCCGCGCTCGCGTATCTCGGTGCAGCAAAAATGTGGTTGAAGGATTATGCAGGTGCCCTGGCAGCATTTAATCAGCTCGAAGGCAAATATACTTTGCTGCCTAATTTTATGGACGTAAATGAATATGATAAAGAGAATAATGCTGAATCAATTTTCGAGGTTCAGTTTGCAGTGAACGGAACACAAAGCTGGGGTGCTGGAAATGAAGTTGCCTGGATCTCGGATTTCAGCTGGCCGGAAGAAGTATCGAATTTTGGATATGATTATGGCAACCCTGGCTTATATCTTTCTTACCAGCCTGGAGATAGACGCAAACTTGCAACAATACTGGGGCCCGGCGATTCAAGTATCAGCCCGGGCATTATCAAAAGAGGCGGTATCAAATCTTATCCCCTGGTTATATCAGGTTTTGCTAATGCTGATCCTGCAACTAAGACAAAGTACACCGGTGATGATGGTAAAATCATTAATAGCGTTGGTACCAAATCAAATCCCTGGTATGGATCGGATGGCGATGGCTTGCGAACAGGTTTTTATTGTGCAAAGATGTGGCGCGATCAAACGCTGAATGCAAATTCGGGCGATGGTACTATTTTCGGTGCGCAAAACCAGATCCTGATGCGGTATGCCGAAGTGTTATTGAGCAAAGCGGAATGTCAGGTACGTACCGGCGACAATGCAGGAGCGTTAGTAACACTGAAACGCGTGAGGGACAGAGCATTTGGCGGTACCGCACCTGCGGTAATGCAGGATGGTGCAAAGTATGATGGTACACCGGCTGCGCCTATTACGGATCCATTACAGATGGTGTTAAGTGAATACCGTCACGAGTTGTCCGGAGAATATTCTGTTTTTTATAACCTGCGCCGCGCTGGTATTGCACGGGAATTTGTAAAAGCCACTTATGGTACACAGGATAATAACACTAACATGATCGTTAATCCTGCGGCGAGTATTCGCAACCAGGATCCGGATAATGGCGGAAAGTTGCACGGGTTGTATAACAATTCTATCCCTGCCGGAAAAGAACTGTATCCGATACCAGAGCTCGAAATAGGTCTTAATCCTAACCTCACTCAGAATCCGGGTTATAATTAATAAAGAAACAATATTCATATCAGTTATAAAAAAGGCTTCTTTAATCAGGAAGCCTTTTTTCACTGCGGTATATCTGCTACATTTACTTTCACCCAAATTTTGTATTTGATTATGAACCTGTATCGATTGCTTCTTTTTGGCGTGCTATTTTTTGTAGTATCAGCGTGTAACGAAAAGCATGTGCTTTTTAAGAAACTTGATTCGGGCCGTACCGGCATAAATTTCAATAATAAAATTGTCGAGTCCGATACAATGAATCCGCTGGATATTGTGAATATCTATAACGGTGGTGGTGTGGGTATCGGCGATTTTAACAATGACGGAATGCAGGATGTGTTTTTTACGGGGAACCAGGTGCACAGCCATTTGTATCTGAATAAGGGTGAGTTGAAGTTTGAAGACATAACTGATGCAGCGGGTGTATCAGGATCAGACCGATGGGCGAGAGGAGTGTCTGTCATTGATATAAACAACGACAAACTGGCGGATATTTATATTTCAAACACCATTAGTAAAGATTCTTTACAGCGTAGGAATATTTTATACATCAACCAGGGTATTGATAAAAATGGCATACCACATTTTACAGACCAGGCTCCTGAGTATGGGCTGGAAGTTTTTGCCTATTCAACCATGGCAAACTTTTTTGATTTCGATAACGATGGTGATCAGGACGTATATATTACTGTTAATGCTGCCAGTTCTGTTAATAATCCCTCGGTGTTCCATCAAAACATGCAATCAGATAAAAATGTAAGTGTCGGAAAGTTGTACAGGAACGACTGGGATACATCGGGAAAACATCCGGTCTTTAAAGATGTTTCACAGCAGGCGAAAATAAACCTTGGTGGTTATGGGCATGCTTCTACTATCTGCGATTTGAATATGGACGGTTGGAAAGACATCTATGTGAGTAATGATTTCGTGTCAGCCAATATCCTGTACATTAATAATCATGATGGCACGTTTACTGATCAGTCGGCAGTCTATTTCAAGCATACCTCATACAATGCAATGGGACAGGACATTGTTGATATCAACAATGATGGGTTGGCCGATGTTTTTGAGCTCGATATGAGTCCACGTGACAACTACCGGCGGAAGATGATGATGAATGCCAACAGCTATGTCACTTTCCAGAACTTTACCACCTATGGTTATCAATACCAGTATGTCCGT
>Ga0193752_1002422_pt1 | contig 14000 bp, 11 predicted proteins | sample H1c1metaG_FD_144924 | JGI IMG/M metagenome (GOLD analysis project Ga0193752, IMG submission 144924) | Soil microbial communities from a riparian zone of the East river system, Colorado, United States - H1c1 | ecosystem: Environmental > Terrestrial > Soil > Riparian zone | place: USA: East River... | reverse complement strand
TGGCCGATATAAGCAACAATTCCGCACATGTTTATTATTTTTAAAGGGCGATATCAAAGAAAACCACTGCCTCCACGATGGCAGAAGGTGATTTCAGGATATCCGGGTTTAGTAATATTGTAATTTTTTTTATTCAGGTTGAGGGCTCAAGATTACATAACTAAGCGCATATTATCAAGTCTGGCCACGTTTTTCTGCGCTTATTCCGCTCATTCCCAATGTAAATCCGCTCATTCCCAGTTTGAATTCAATCACTCCCATTTTAAATCCGTTCATTCCTAACTTAAATTCATTCATGCCCAATGTAAAAATTCACTCAAGGAAAAACCGGGTTGATCCGTCTGGCATCATCCGGGTATCCCGGAGGTATTTTACAGGTATCTGCCGCATTTTTTCCCGTTTACTTTTTCAGGTATGTTTCGAAGAGCTTGAAAATTCGTTTGTATTCGTCTGTCCAACTGCTTGGTTCCACAAAACCATGATCTTCTACCGGGTAAACAGCGAGTTCCCAATTATCTTTTTTAAGTTCAATCAGACGCTGGCTAAGCCTGATAATATCCTGGAAATGAACATTTACATCAACCATTCCATGGCACATAAGAAGATGCCCCTGCAATCCTTCAGCGAAATAAATAGGCGAACTGCGACGGTAAGCAATGCTGTCTGTAAATGGTTCGTTAAGAATATTGGCTGTATATCCATGGTTGTAATGGGCCCAATCGGTCACTGAACGAAGCGCGCCGCCTGCTTCAAATACCCCTGGTTTTGTAAACATGGCCATCAGCGTGATAAAGCCTCCGTATGAACCACCGTAAATGCCTATATGTTTTGGATTTACGCCATGTTTTTCCACCAGGAATTTTGCCCCATCAACATGGTCATCGAGGTCTTTGCCACCCATATGCCTGTAAATGCCTGTCCTTACGTCACGGCCGTAACCTGCGCTGCCGCGATAGTCAATGTCCAGCACTGTATAGCCATTGTCGGCAAGCAGGTTGTTAAACATGAATTCGCGGAAGTAACTACTCCACCATTTGTGGGCATTCTGCAGATAGCCGGCACCGTGAACAAATACTACTGCTGGTGCCGATGGATGCGGTTTCGCAGGTTTATATAAACGGGCATAAACAGTTGCACCATCCGTTGCCGTGAAGGTGACAACTTCCGGATCACGCCATTTATAGGAGCTGAATTCTGCCGACTGTGCCAGGTTAGTCACCTGGCGCGCTCTGGCCCCTGCTTTATTTTGCTGAACATAAAGCTCCCAGGGTTTGTTGCTATACGAATATAGAAAAGCTATCGTCTTTTCATCCGGTGAGATACTTGCCTGATTGGCTCCTGCCATGGAAGTGATCTGCTGGGGCTGTCCACCATTCACAGAGAGTTTATACAAATGTTGTTCGCCGGGATGCACTGCATTGGTGGTGATGTAAAAGAACTTTTTATCGTTTGTAAGCTGGGTGCGTTGAACTTCGAATTTTCCGGAGGTCAATGCTGTCTTTTCTTTTGTAGTCACATTCATTTTATACAAGTGTGAATAGCCGGTAGTTTCACTCTGGAACCAGAAAGTATTTTCATTTAGCCAGATATTGCCCTGGTTGGCAAAAGAAAAGCTGATGCCAGGTCCACCTATCCATGCTTCATCGCGCTGGCGATCGAGTGGCATCAACTTACCGGTAGACGCTTCCAGGAGCATAAGCCACCGGTCTTTATAATCCTGGGAACGAATATCCATGACCGCGTAAGTTCCATCTTCCGACCACAAGGGGCCGTTCATGTTAACACTGCGTGGAGTTTTACGACGGCTGGAATCTTTGGTCGGATAATCGCTGGTATAATCCGGCAGATCGGTAATTCCAGGGATGTTATTCGTTTTCACCGCAATCACGGTGTCGGCCTGTGTATCGAAAACAAAGAATTCGTAACTGCCCGGAGGAGCTCCCACTTTGGTGCGGCCGGGAATCTCAGTGGTGAACCCGGTTTCGGTGACATAGGACGGAACTACAGTGTTTTTTTCGCCGGCGGGCGCCTTGTACAACCTGTATGTCACATACCTGCAATCCGGACTGATGTTCAAACCAAACATGTTCCTGTCGTCGAGTGTAATTGTTCTGAGAGTTTTTGTTTTAGGTTGGGATTTTGTCCAGGCATCAGCCTTTTCTCTTTCGGCTTTCCGTTCTTTGAGTACATCAAACAGTTTCAACTGCTCATTTCTGAGTGCTCTTTCCTGCGGATCACCCGAATTATTTTCACGTGGTAACCTGGACGCTCCTCCAAATCCACCGACACGTTGCTGACCACCTCTTAAAGGCCCTGAAGGCGCAGGACCGGAAAGACCCGCGCCACCACGTACAAAATTTGTGAGCTGAGTTGTGGAACCATCTTCCAGATCAAATGCATATAAATTCTGGTTGCGTGTATAAACAATCCGCGTATCATTATTTGTGAACTGGGGATTACTTTCAAATTCTACAGACTGAATGATAGTTTTTGTTTTAGCCGTTTTCAATTCAGTATAAAAAATATCACCATTTTTCGCATATACATAAGCGTTTCTTCTTGAATTATATCTGATAGTTTGCGGCGGTACGGAATTTTGTCTGAGTTCGTAATCAGCTTTTTTGGGAATGTTATCAGTGGGCGTGATATAGTAAAGAGAATCGTCGTTCGATTTGTCGGGGTTCCAGTTAAAGAACAGATATTTGCCGTCGAGGCTCCAAAACGGGTTTGAAGGCGAACTTCCGATCCATTTCGGATCGCGCATGATTTTATCTACGGTAAGAGTGGTGAGCACTTCCTGGGAGTGACCAGCAATAACAACAACTAATAATAGTAGTTGAATAAAAATTTTTCTCATAATATTTAAACTAATAATTCCTGCATGAAAAAATAAGCCACAGAAAAATAAATGATCAGTCCGGTTACATCGACCAGCGTAGCAACAAATGGCGCCGACGAGGTTGCGGGGTCAGCACCAAGTTTTTTTAATATAATGGGAAGCATGGAACCAGAGATAGTTCCCCATAATACAACTCCGATCAGTGAAATGCCTACGGTGAGACCGATCATCACCGTGTGATCGCCATAACTGTTGAAAATCATATTCCAGATAATCACGCGAAAAAATCCAACGACGCCGAGTATAGAACCGAGCAACAGTCCGCTGATTATTTCCCGGCGCATCACCCGCCACCAATCTGTTACATGAATTTCACCAACTGCCATGGCCTGGATAATCAGGGTTGAAGCCTGGGAGCCACTATTTCCTCCACTGGAAATAATTAATGGTATAAAAAGGGCCAGTACAACAGCCTTAGCGATTTCATCTTCAAAATATCCCATAGCCGTTGCCGTCAGCATTTCACCAACGAACAGAACGATCAGCCACACGACTCTTTTCTTAAACAACTTAAAGATCGGCATTTCAAGATATGGTTCATCCAGCGCTTCCGTACCGCCAATCTTCTGCATGTCTTCACTGAATTCTTCATTGGCTACCCAAAGCACATCATCGATGGTAACGATGCCCAAAAGAAGGTTTTTATCATCTACTACAGGTAACGCAACCCGGTTATTCATTTTGAATGTCTGGTTTGCAATTTCCTGGTCGTCGTTAACATTGAGCGTAATGGAGCGGTTGTCGATGATCTCACCAACCTGTTTGTCCGGGCTGGCAAGGATAATTTCCCGTATCCGCATATCATCTACAAATTCACCTTTGTCGTTCACCACATATATCACATCTATGGTTTCTCTTTCTTTACCAACTTCCCTGATATACTCCAGCACTTCCTGCACGATCCAGTCTACCTGCACGGCTATATAATCGGGAGTCATCAGTCTGCCAACGCTGCCATCCGGATATCCAAGAAGGGAGAGGGTTACCTTTCGTTCTTCCGGATCGAGAAGTTTGATCAGTTCTTTCACAACTTCGCTGGGTAATTCTTCCAGGAAGGAAGTGCGGTCATCAGCAGGGAGTTCGTTGAGCAGTTCGGCCGTTTTATATGCTGGAAGTTCCTGGATGATGGTTTTCTGGGTAGAAAAATCCAGGATCTTGAAAACACTGGCCGCCCGGTGTACGCTCATGTTACTGATGATCTTACCCTCGTATTCAGGGTATTCGTAAATGAGTTCGGCAACATCGCTGATATTCTGCTGGTTGAGAAATTCGCGGATACGAAGGACTTCTTCGTTTTGAATTACTTCGAGGAATTGTTCAAGCAGAGAGTCTTTTTCGGTTTCCAATGCCATGCTGAAATTGTCAATTTCTATATTTAACTTTCGCGTTCCCGCGTGGCTTGATGCCAATAAGGCGATAAAGTTAACAATATCAGGCTTAGGATTCGGGCGATCCTTTCGAAAATGGCCGGATAATTTAAAAAGATATATTATGATTTTGTCAGCGCTGTTTATTTCTTCGACGGCTGAGATGGGAAAAGGCGTTTTTACTTCAGAAAATTTGGTCGCGGGTACAGTTATAGAGGTGTCGCCGGTAATTGTAATGAATGATGCCGACAGGAAATTGATTGATCAGACTCTGCTGCATGATTATATATTCGAATGGGGTGAACACGTAAAACAATGCTGTATGGCGCTTGGATATATCCCGATGTATAATCATTCGTATAAATCCAATTGCGAATATGATATGGATTATGATGAGGAGACAATGACTATTAAAACGGTGAGGTTCGTAAAAGCGGGAGAGGAATTGTTTATTAACTATAATGGGGACTGGAATAACAGCAAACCGATTTGGTTTGATGCGAAGTAGCAGCTGCCCTCCTGCGAAGGAGGGCGGCGAGCGTAGCGAGCGGGTGGTTGTTTTTTGGTAACCGCGTACTAATAACCTGTGAACCGCGTACTAATAACCTGTGAACCGCATACTAATAACCTGCGAAGACCAAAAAACAACCACCCCATGCCTTCGGCATTTCCCCTCCTTCGCAGGAGGGGAGCTTTTAGAACCCACCGACAATTACCATATCACCCCTGACGTATATCTGCAATTGAATGGTTTCTTTCTTAGAAAGCAATCCCACTATCTTTAGTTCGCTGAATTTTCCGACAGTATTCAACCATTGATTGAGCGGCTGATTCATCCGTTTTTCTATTGCCAGCTTGTTTTTTTGTATCAGCGCCGCCAGATCAAGAACCGATTGATCTTTCAGCTGTTTAATGATCCGCTTTCGGAACAGTCCCTTGGCAATGTTTACCAGCATATCTTTAGAGTCAACTGAAAAGCTGATATCCGGCATGGAAAGTACCTGCCGGGCACTGTCCAGCACAGGCGTACCCATTAAATGAAGCGTGCCAGTTTTGTAACCGTCAAAACGCACATCTAACCTCACTTTGCCTTCATCGGTTCCCCCCAGCGAAACATCTTTGATCACAAAGGTATGTCCTTCCACCTCGAAGGGTTTATTGCGTAAGCTGTCATTTAACAGTCCGGTAAGAGATTGATAACTATATACCGAATTCAGGTAAACGGATATTCCCGGAGCGCTTTCTGTATTGCTGAAGGTGGGCAAATATGAAGGTGTGGCAATTGATGCGCTATCCGACGAAAACTGCGGTGAACCATTAAAGCCCACAGAAAACATCAGACTGTCCCGTATATAGTTAAACTTGCCAAGGCGCAGCATCGTCGGGTTCAGGTTCAGGAAACCATATTTGCTCACCGGGACAACGCTATTGCCTCTGGTACGCCATTTCTGCAACAACTCATTATTGTTAAGCGTTTGAACAAACTGGTCAAAATTGCCACAATAAGCCTCTATTGAAGTGCGAATACTATCCATGATTTCTGCAGTCATATCAGTTTGCAAAATTGAAACAGTACATTTATCCTGGGGCAATAATTTTTCGAGCGAAGTTTTAGTCAGTATTTCATATCGGGGAAATATCTGAAGCATCGAGGTGATATTCACATCCACTTTACGCAACAACTCAGATCCAAATCCACAGCTTCCTGAAACCCACGGTGAGACCTGTTTGCCGAATGCACAAACCGCTTTCCCACCTGCAATCTGGTAATTACCCTGGAAATGGATATTCACCTTATTGTTTATACAGGTCAGACTTACCGGCGATCTGATAAAACGATATTTATACCTGAAATCGCAGGAAGTCTGCAGATAGTCGGGCCATTTTTCCGAAGTAAATTCCTTTGCCATCATTGAATCCATGCGGAGCAGCAACGGTTTGATATACAGTTTTACAGGAATGTGGATCTGAGAAACAGGCAATGCCGGCAAAGATCTTTTTTCAGTTTTTGAAATTGGAGCGGCTATTTTTTTTGAAATAGAACAGGATGTAAGAACTAGCAGACATAAGCAAAAGGCAGGCAGGCTCTTCAGTTTCATGAATGAAAAACGGTGTTCAGGTTTTAAAACGGAAAAAAAATACATTAACAGGCAAATTAATAAATCTTAAATGCAGTTTGCAGGTAATAATAGATCATAGTGCTAAATTTAACGATAATTGAATGCCATGAAACTGAAAAGCCGATACCTGCATGTATTTCTTTCACTTATTATCTGCAGCACAAACCTCACAGCCCAGCAAAACACTTATTGCAATCCGATAAATCTTGATTACGGATATTGCCCCATTCCAAATTTCACTGAACAAGGCAAGCATAGGGCAACAGCCGATCCGGTTATAGCACTTTTCAAAGGAGATTATTATTTATTTTCAACCAATCAATGGGGATATTGGTGGAGTGAGGACATGCTGAAATGGAATTTTGTGCCCAGAAAATTTTTGAAACCATGGCATAAGGTGTATGACGAGCTATGTGCACCAGCAACCCTGGTTCTTGGCGACACGCTGTTGGTTATCGGATCTACGTATGAAAAAAATTTTCCTCTTTGGATGAGTACAAATCCCCGTAAGGATGAATGGAAAGAAGCGGTGGATTCTTTCCAGGCAGGGGCCTGGGATCCTGCATTTTTTCTTGATGATGATCATCGGTTGTATTTATATCATGGCTCAAGTAATACCTATCCTTTATACGGAGTCGAAATTGACCGTAAAACATTGCAGCCTATCGGGGAAAAAAAATCTTTGATAAAACTTAATGACAGTATCCATGGCTGGGAACGTTTCGGGGAACATTCTGATAATACTTTTCTGCGTCCATTTATTGAAGGTGCATGGATGAATAAATACAACGGCAAATATTATCTGCAATATGGTGCACCAGGAACTGAATTCAGCGGTTATGGTGATGGCGTATATATCGCCGACAAGCCGATGGGTCCATTCGTATATCAATCAAATAATCCTTTCAGTTATAAGCCGGGTGGATTTGCACGCGGGGCCGGGCATGGCGCAACATATCAGGATAAATCAGGCAACTGGTGGCATGTATCAACAGTAATTATTTCGGTAAAAAATAATTTTGAAAGACGGATCGGAATCTGGCCTGCGGGTTTTGATAAGGATGGAATACTCTACACTAATACGTCTTTTGGCGACTATCCTCATTACATGCCATCCGGCAAATCTGATCATTTGAAAAGCCTTTTCACCGGATGGATGTTGCTCAATTACAATAAGCCGGTAACTGTTTCGAGTACGCATGGTAGTTATACGCCGAACTACGCCGTTGATGAAGATATAAAAACATACTGGAGCGCAGCGACTGGCGGCAACGGTGAATGGCTTCAGACAGATCTTGGCAAACATTCGGTTATAAAGGCCGTACAGGTTAATTATGGCGACCAGGATGCTGAATTTATGGGGAAAATGACCGGTATTTATCATCAGTATAAAATACTGGTTTCCGACGATGGTAAACAATGGAAACTGGTAGTTGATAAAAGCCGGAAAAAAACAGATACACCCCACGATTATGTTGAATTGGATAAACCGGTTAACGCAAGGTACCTGCGGATTGAAAATGTACATATGCCCACCGGAAAATTCGCATTGAGTGGGTTCCGGGTTTTTGGTAAAGCTGCCGGAAAAGTTCCGGACACGGTAAAACACTTTATAGGTTTAAGGGGTGATAGTGAGCGGCGAAATGTTTGGTTCAAATGGCAGGTTTCAGATGATGCAACCGGCTATAATATCTATGCCGGAACATCACCGGATAAATTATACAATTCGATTTTGTTGTACGGAGTGAATGAATATTATTTTACGGGAATGGAACGGGATAAACCATACTATTTCCAGATTGAAGCCTTCAATGAATCGGGCATCGGAAAAAGGACGTCGATAATAAAGGTTGAATGAGTTACATCCGAGTCAGCGAATACTTTTTTTTGCGGTCAATGGTATATATATAATAACCCAGGCCCGCCCCGATAGTATTTAACAGGAGATCATCAACATCAAAACTTCCGAGTACAGCCAGGAGCTGTATGATTTCAAATACAAGGCTGACGAAAAGTGCAGCGAATAGAATGGTTCGCAAACTTGCCAGTTGTTGAAACAACATAGGAACAAGAATGCCAAAAGGAATAAATCCGAGGATATTGCCCAACAAATTTCCCACTATGTCCCTCATTGACAATCTGGATTTTATAAATAAAAGAATGGTTTTAAAAGGTACAAGGTTTGCCCTTCTGATATTCGCTCTGATCATATCCCAATCATAGTTGTATAAGAAATGGTGGAAATAGTAGGAGGGGGGGCGTTTGAAAAGAATCATCTTAAGAAGTATACAGACGTACAGCCCAAACACCATCCAGGTAAGGGTTTTAAAACTGATATTTAATATGACTGGCTTGCGCTTCATTGTACGGCTTGATGCGGGAATGGATTTTCGAACTAAATGTGGAATTAGCCGGCGGGAGTCAGGAGATATTAGATCTGCTTCCGCAATATAAGCTAATAGACAAAAAGATAAAAGGGTTCGGTCTAATTAATTCCTTGGGTCGGAATTCTTTTTTTTCTTGAGCATACCGGGGGAGTAACCATGGTGTTTTTTGAAGATCTCTATAAAATTGCTGACTTTTTCATAGCCGAGTTTTTCGGCAGTATCATTGACGTTGAGAGAGTTTTCGATCATCATTTGTTTGGCCAGATCCATCTTCTTTTCGAGATAATATTCGTAAACGCTTCTGCCAAAAACTGCCTTGAAGTGCCTTTTAAAAGTTGATTCGCTCAGGCCAAGGCTTTGAGCTATTTTCTCCAGGCCGGGAAGGGTTTTTTGAAGGTGCGCAAGTAAAATGTTTTCGGCCTCCATTATTTTTTCGAAATGTACATCCTTGATGGCATAAACATCAGTGGATTGCCTGCTGAACATTTTTTTAAAAAATTCAGAAATAAGAACCGAAACCAGTGAAAGCACTACAGTATTCCTTGTGCCATCGTGAATAACCACTTCCAGTAATTCGTTAATTGTGAGATTCGCAGAGGTCGAGCAAATATCGGAAAAGACAAGCGGGGCATCAGTTTTAACCGTTCTTTCCCAAAAATCCGGAAAAGGGAGAATTCCGTTGTTGAATTGAATTGTCATCCATTCGGTAGAAATCCACAAATCGATCACCTGTATGGGATGAAATGGTGCAATATCAAAATCGCAGGTTACATCGTCTGCGAGAAGATAACTGATTCGTGCATCATAATTATTGAACTGTGTATGTGTTCCAATCGTTTTTAACTGGCAATGTTCGGGAGTGAGGATATAAACAAGATTGAAGCCTTTATTTTCAGGATTTCGCAGAGCGTGTTTAAACAACCTGGTTTGCTGGTTGAGAATAACATTCCAGAGCCTTATGCTCAGCCCTTTTTCGGGGTTAACCTTTCTTATAAAACCGCGGCCTATAAAAGGGTTTAGTGTTATAAAATTTTTTTCAGAAAGTGTCGCCGGAATTGTCAGCGCGAAATTTTCGAAAGAACGGTCTGAATGTAGCCGGGTAATATGTACCTGAAAGTCAGTCATTGGTTTAGTTGCTTCAAAGCGTTTAAGGGGGTGGGTTTTTCAACATTAAATCAAATGAAATACACCTGGATGGTACGAATCCCTGATTGGTTTTTCATTGAAAATGCTGAATCAGAAGCTAACCATAATGACAAAAAGAAACTTATGCAAGTATAATGAATTCCGTAATCAATTTTCAAGCCACCAGAGCAGTTAATGAAAAGAAAAACCTGTTTTTAATACTTTCAGATACGGCGGTGGGTTCCGGTTTTTACGGCGAGTAGGTAAGGAACTGTACGGACGGCGTGGTCGGCAGCCTGAAACTCACCCAGAGATTGTACATTCGCTTAAACCCGGATCATCAGTTATGAGTAAAACTTTCAAGGCAATTTACTACGATGAATTCAATCATTTTTACAACGCAACCATCTTTATAAGTTCGGTGACCCTGACAATGCGTTATAGAAATGAAAACGGCCGGGATATAGACCGGAACTGGCTTGGAGAAAATATCGTATCACTTGAAGAGAATGATTTACAATCTGCTTTGATCTATAAAAATGAATCCGGCAAGCCTGAAAGACTAATTATTAGAGATCCCGAATTGCTTCAGGAAATAAAATATCATTTCCGCCACCGGAAGTTTGCCGGGAGGAGGTTTTATCTTACTGAGGGGAAAACGCGCTACCGCATTTTTATGATCCTGGCGATGATCTTACTGTTTATTGGGTGTGTTTATTTCTTCTTCGTGCCCTGGCTGGGTGAGCGGGTTGCAATGAAGTTTTCGAAGGAAAGAGAGATAAGTCTTGGCAACCAGATGTACAGTTCCCTGGTATCGCGACTTGAGATCGATAACCGGAAGACCAAAATTCTGAACAACTTTTTCAGAGAACTGCATTATAGTTTAGATTATCCCGTTGAGATAACTGTCGTAAAATCCGATGAAGTGAATGCTTTTGCTATTCCCGGAGGTCATATCGTGGTGTTCAATGGCATTCTCGAACAAATGAAAACGCCTGAACAACTCGCAGCATTGTTAGGCCATGAGGGTTCACATGTACAATTACGGCACAGTTTGAGAAACATCTTCAGAAGTATGGCGCGAAAAATGTTTTTGCTTATAATTCTTGGCGGGGATGCAGGCATAGCAGGCTATCTCGCAGACAGGGCCGATGATCTTAAAGGACTCCAGTATTCACGGGCTCTGGAAACAGAGGCAGATGAAAGTGGCATGAGACTGATGTACAAGTCGGGCATAAATACAGAAGGAATGCTGCAATTAATGGAACTTTTGCAAAAAGAAGGAACTGACAGGGAAACTTCAGCTTTACTTAGCACGCATCCCGTTTTTGAAAGCAGGATAAAAAACATCCGGAAAAACCTCAATAAATTAGGAAACAACCCTGAAAAAGATCCGAGGTTAACTGAACTGTTCCATGAGATATATGAAACCGGCAATTCATACTAGTATTTCGCCGACATGCTTACGGATATTATCTGCGATTTTTTGAGTGGGAAGATCATTAGAATCGCTTCCAAAGGGATCCTCAATTTCTTCGGCAATTAGCTCCAGTGTCGCAAGCACATAAAAGATCAGTGCAACAACGGGTACTGTCAGATAACCAAGTGAAAAAGCGAGACTGTAGGGAAGGGTCACGACGTAAATAAAAATGAATCGTTTTAAGAATGTGCTGTATGAAAACGGTATCGGTGTATTCTTTATACGCTCGCAGGCACCACAGACATTTGTGAAAGTTTCAAGTTCGTGGTTGATAATGATGAGCTGATCACCTTTTATTTTACCTTCTTCATATAACCGGTTAATTCTTCCGATCAATACACCTGCAACCTGGTTAGGTACATGTTTGTTTTTGTCAAGGTGTGCAAGCTCAGGATGCTCTTTTTCATCCAAAGCAAGCCGGGTCTGCTCGGAGTCGAGATGGTGCGATAATACTGACGCATACATGGTAATGCTTTTGCGAAAGAATTTTCGGTTGGCCTGGTCCCCCGGATGAAGAATGGCATTTAGTTTTATTGCCAGGTTGCGGCTGGAGTTTACAAGTGTTCCCCAAAGTTTCCGCCCTTCCCACCACCGGTCATAAGCCGTATTGGTTCTAAAAACAAGCAACATTGAAATGGCAAAACTGAGCAGCGTATGCATGATCGTTATGTTTTTGACATAGCTGTTTGTTAACAACCGGAAATACTCAATTTCCAGAAAGACAACGAGCCAGCTGTATGCGGCAACAAAAATGATAAGCAGGTAAAGCTTCTTTAAAGTATCTGCATGGTCCAGCCGGAAAAAGGAATACCAGTCTTTTGGATTATACGTCTTCATGTTACTTAGATGGTATAATGTAATATACCACGATCTTTTTAGGAATCCCTGTGCTCGATAAGCTGAACTTCGAGGGCGATTTTCACTTCTTCGCCCACCAGTATTCCACCTGCCTCTGTAACCACGTTCCATTCAAGTCCAAAGTCTTTCCTGTTGATTTTTCCATTAATGGTAAAACCTGCTTTGGTATTTCCCCAGGGATCTTTTACAACACCCCCGAATTCAACATCCATTTTTATGTTTCGTGTAACACTTTTTACAGTCAGATCGCCATACAATTCGTATGAACCGTCATTGTCTACTGTTTCATATTTTGTTGCTTTGAATGTAATTACAGGGTATTTTGCTGAATCGAAGAAATCAGGGCCTTTGAGATGGGCGTCTCTATCGGTGCTACCTGTAGTCAGGGAGTTCACATCAGCGCTGAAGTTAACTTTCGCTTTCATAAAATCCTCTTCTTCGGTCTCAACACTTGCTTCATAGCTATTAAAACTTCCTGTAACTGTAGAAATCATCATGTGTTTCACCTTGAACTGTATTTGCGTATGATCTGGATCCAGCACCCATTTTTTGATAGACATAGTATGAAAGTTTTAGAAAATGGAAGATAAGGCTTTAATTATAAGGTTTAAACACTGGTTTGACCTTTTTTCAGGCCTGTCTCTTTACCGGATCAGCGTTGAGGAACCTTTCACAGAAACATTTTTGCCGGTATCTGATTCTGTGTAGCTGAGGGTCCAGACATAGGTGCCTGAAGGCTGACTTTTCCCCTTGATGGTGCCATCCCATTTTTGGGTCCAGTCGGTGGTTTCAAAAACTATCTGGCCGTAACGGTTAAAGATTTTGAAAGAAAGATTGGTCGCCTTGAATGCGTTCAATGGATAGAGATAGTCATTAATGCCATCACGGTTAGGAGTAAACGCAGATGGCACCGCGATATAGCAGGAGCTGACAGCTTTGAGACTTATTGTTGAAGTATCGAAACATCCAATCGTGTTTCCTACTTTGAGACTGACATTATATTTTACTTCGCGCGTAAGTGCTGGAACGGTATATGGTTGGGGAGATGGATTTTGAGCTGTGCTTGAAAAACCATTGCCAAATGCCCAGCTCCAGGAATTTATTTTGCCCGTACTGGCATCCTTGAAAGTGGCGGGTTCTTCAGGACAAACAATTTCCGGATAACTGAATTTAGCGTCTATCGCATTGTCAAGATTAATGGTTTGATTTGTCGTATCAGAACAAAATCCGTTGCTAACGATGAGGGATATGCGCTTTTCACTAAAACGCGAATAGTAGGCATCTGGATTTTGAAGCGTGCTGGATTTGTTATCATCCATCGACCATTTCCAGGAATTGACGCCATTGCGTGCATCATGGGAAAATGAAATGGTATCTACCTTACACCCGAGATAAAGGTTGTAGCTAAATGCTGCTGATACAGTATCCTTGAGTGACAGGTTTAATGTTGAGCCGGCCGGAGTGGTTTGACCGCATTCATCGATAACAGTGTTTCCGTCGTTTCCATTAACCAGTGTCACCTGGTAATTACCACCGGTTTGAATGGGAGCAGCCAGGCGGAGACTTATTGTCCGCGTAAAACCACTTGCATCGCAGCTGGTGGTTGCACCAGTTATCGTCACAGACGTAGGGCCGTTGACGAGAAAATCGCTGCCATTAGCCGCGATGGAACTGCAGCGAATGTTGTTGTCGAAAATAAGTTTTAGTTCTGACGGGGCGCAACTAACCGGAGCGAGGCTATCCATTGGAGTTGGCAACGGCCCT
>Ga0193752_1002421_pt1 | contig 14006 bp, 15 predicted proteins | sample H1c1metaG_FD_144924 | JGI IMG/M metagenome (GOLD analysis project Ga0193752, IMG submission 144924) | Soil microbial communities from a riparian zone of the East river system, Colorado, United States - H1c1 | ecosystem: Environmental > Terrestrial > Soil > Riparian zone | place: USA: East River... | reverse complement strand
CAGTGGCTGGACATCCTCGAGCGGCATCTTGCCGGCCGGCAGTACCTGTGTGGCGACCGCTTCACCATGGCCGATATTCCGGCCGGATCGCTGACGCATCGGTGGTTCAACTGGACGCCCAAGGCAGCGCTGTCCGTGCATCCCAACGTGCGCTTGTGGTACGAGCGGCTGGCGGCACGCCCGGCCTATCAGGAGCATGTCATCAAGGTCAACGCGAAGCGGACCCAGGAGATAGCAGCGCGCGGCTGAGTGGTATCCCGGCGGCGCCCGCGTTATCTACAGCAGCCGTGCAGTTACGGTGTTGATACGGATGAGTGTATTTGCAGGAATGTTCTGATCGGACATTGCCGTCGATCCAGCGAAGCTGACGTTGAACCGATGCGATCGGCTCGCACTGCTCGCGTGCTGCGCGTTCGTAATTTGCAGGCCGCGTTCGTTTTTAATCCTGTTATTGTCGTGCAACCGATATTGGCTAAGCCTGAGACTTAGTTGACCGCCTGTGCGCTCTTAAGGCCTGTCTGTCGCGCTCTCACAAATCCCTACAGCTGCCCGCCGCAAAAGGAAACCCCGCCGAGGCGGGGTCTGTGAATCTCGGCAGCCACGATTAACGGTGACGGTGCCCACGACCATAGCCGCGTGGCCCACGATGCCCTCCATAGATTCCGATTCCGATTGACGGTCCATAATAGGCAGGTGGCGCATAAACTACGGGGGCGGGATCATAATAGCCAGAGTTAACCGGTACTGCCACGCACCCAGTCAACAATGCCAGTGCTGAGGCAACAAACGTCACTTTAATTAGTTTCATGTTCGTGTTCTCCTTACTACTAAGACACACACCCATTCGTGAGTATCCCTGGGAACATGTAAGAGTTTGTTACCGACAACGCGTGCCACGCTCTCGACCGGCCAGGGCATCCATGTATGGGACGAACTCGTAGTGATCAAGATAGAACAGCGTTCGACCAGTCACCTTCGCCAGTCGAACGCCGGCTTACTTAAGCGTTCCCGTGCATGCCGTGATGCCGTTTATGACCGCCTCGCCCATGGCGCGGCATCAATAGCCCGTCGGCGATCTGCTTTTGATCGGGATTGAGCGTTGCGTAAAGTGGCTTGCCCGCTGCAATCAGCTCATTCAGCCGTTGTGCGCCTGCGGTCATCATGCGCTGCCGTCTTTCGAGGCGCTCAATAGTGCTCAGGTTCTGCCGCTTCGAGCCCTCCGCCATCTGGGTCCGCCTTTCCTGAACACGCTTATCCGCTTCACGCGCCTGCTTGCGCAAGGCAGTGGCGAAGTTTTCCCATTGCGGTTTCTGCGCTTCCGAGATCTTCAAAGCCGTTTGAATATAGGCAAGGCGCGCTTCTACACGCTCGCTAGGCAGCTGAAATGGACGCTTAGCATGTTGATCCTGCCTTGCGTGGCTTGCCTGTGGACCCTTTGTCAGCGGAGTTGTCGTCTGCGCGATAGCCGCAGGTATGACAGAAGCCAAGCTAGCGGTGAAAAGTGTGGCAATCAATATCTTGTTCATGTAAATCTCCTCGTAAGTTGCCCACTCCCACAATGGGTTTGGGACTTACATCCAGAACGGAAAAGTACATGAAAGGGTTGGCTGCTAAAGTGTAACGATTTATTTCAACAGCGCCTTTCGGTCGTCATCTTGCGGTAACCGCCCGACGTGCTGAAACTTTAGAAATATGGATTAGTCAGGGCGAATCCCTACTGTCTTGACAACTCTGCCCCATTTTTCCATTTCAGAACGAATAAAAGCATTGAACTCCTCTGGATTAGTGCCAGTTGGATTGGCGCCAATCTGGGCAAACTGATCCACGACCTCTGGTAAACGTAAAATCCGTAAAACCTCACCATTCATCTTTGAGATAACCTGCTTGGGGGTCTTCGTAGGGGCCACCATGCCGTACCATTGGGTAACCTCAAAACCTTTCACACCAGATTCGTTGAGTGATGGAGTATCTGGGAATGCTTTTGAACGCGTGACCGAAGAAATTGCGAGTGCGCGCACGCGACCAGAGCGCACATGGGGGCCGGACGTTACCAAGTCTGAGAACTGGATTTGCGCCTCGCCTGCCATCACCCCGACTAGTGCTGGGCCACCGCCTTTGTACGGTATGTGCACCAAAGGCACATTAGTCATGGAACCAAGCAGCGCGCCTGCCAGATGTGTGAGTGAACCAGTCCCTCCAGAGGCATAGGACAAACCGCCTTTTCTGGATCGCGCCAATGCCAGAAACTCCGCTAGTGAGGCTGCAGGCACGTCGCGGTTCATGACCAACAAATAGGGAGGTGAAATGATCCGCGTAATTGCTGTCAAGTCGCGAAGGAGATCGTAAGGCTGGTTCTTTGTGACCGAAGGATTAACGGCGTGATTTGCCGAGATCATCGTAAGAGTGTACCCATCTGGTGGTGATTTAGCGGCAAGACCGACACCAATGTCGCCAGATGCGCCAGGTCGATTGTCGATGACCACCGACTGTCCTAACGCATCCGCAAGATGCTTACTAATAATTCGAGTGCTTTGGTCAATACCGCCGCTGGGAGCAGATGCCACAATAATCCGTATTGACTTGCTCGGATAGGTGGTTTCAGATTGCGCTATCGAGAGCTGACTTGCAGTAGTCAGCATAAGAAATGCGCTGGTTGCGAAAATTCCCTGGAATATCGGCATCAATACATTCCTTTTGACACGGTAGTGCAAAACGGATTGAAGATAGGCAGAGATTGTCCCCCAAAATTATTATATTAACTTGCTGGTTGTCTCACAATAATAACTTCGTTGCCTCGCTTGAAATCCAGGCGTAGCTCATTACGTAAGTCGCACTATCCTTTTTGTGGTTCTCACCGCTTGAACTTGTGTCGTGTTTCTCTATTTCTAGCTGCCTGCTAGCTAGTTTGTGGACGTGCCGCACCCAAGATAGCGCTCAATCTCGTAATCGTAGGTTGATTCTCGAGGTCACGTATCAAGTGCCACAACTCTTCCGATTGCGTTAGATTAAGGGCAAGGGGCGCGCAAGAATCATACTTTTCGCGAGTGTCCTCCCATGTGGTGGGCCTGCCTACTTGCCCCTTATGTTTCTCAACATAGACGCTGTGCGTTGCGCCATTTCGCATATGAACTACGATAGTAGTTGGAAACCCTTCAAGCGCAGGGTTCTTAAGCTTCGGGTCAGCGATTAGCTTGACCCGCGACAGTAATGCATGAACCTTTGCGTCCTTGAAACGGTTAGGGCCAAATTGTTCAATGCCTGCTTTACGATCAATCAAAGCTACAGCTGCGGCATACGTGTGACTAAAGCGACTGTCCAAGTAGGAGGAAGGACGAGGATGATCTACATTGATACAAAATTGACTAACGAATAGCTCTACACTTTCGATCTCATCTGGATCCACTTCGTACTGCTTTGCAAGGAGAATGGCCGCCTCAAGCAATGTTTGCCTGACCGCACCAACAGGATATGGTTTTATTGCCCAGTCACGTAATAATTCCCATCTGACCCCAAGTTCAGCAATAATCGCGGCAGCATCGAATGTCTCAACGCTAGCGCCTACCGCTTTTATATCGTTCGTGTTCGCGAAATCTACTGCTTTACCTGTTCCATCAGCCCCGTGTAGGAAAGCGTCAAATACACCTTGCTCAGCTGATAGGATTTCTGAAACGCCAGTAAAAGATTCTTTAGCTAACAAGCTTGCAAACACTCCTGCCCGTGCAGCATTGCCGGCTTGGAAAGCTTTTTGCATCGTGCCTTTGCTGCACATCATTCCGGCTGACTGAGCAATTGCGAGGCTAAACGCCATCTCAGCCTGCTTGGGCTGCAAATCTAATAGCTTTGCGGCGGCAGCAGCGGCGGCAAAGCTACCAACAGTGCCAGTCGGGTGGAACCCACGTAAATAGAGCCCCGGGTAGAGGCCGCGAGCCATCCGCATCGAAATCTCTACTCCAACAATGTAAGCGGCAAGGCAATCTGGCCCGCTTGCACCTTGTGCTTCGCCTATAGCCAGCACTGCCGGGAAGACCGTGACAGAAGGATGGATATTGGTAGTAGAGGTATCATCCCAATCATGAATATGTGCCGAGATGGCGTTCGCAAACGCGGCCAGATCAGAAGCAGTGCTGAATCCGCCACCCACTACAACCGAGGTTCCATCACCTCTCATTGATCTTGCAAAATCTGCTGCGATCCTGCTAGCAGGCTCCGAAATACCCGCAAATGTCACGGCGACAGTATCAGTCAATCGCTGAAGGCATAAATCTACGATCTGCTTTGGGATATCTTCAAATTTCGTCTTTAAAGAAAACTCGGCGAGTTCCGCAACATAGTTCCCACGACCAAACTTCGTCATTGCCACTTCCTTTTCGATCCGGGATGTTGAATTTAGAACTGAGTGTGCGATGAATTTCGATTGATCAGAATAACATCGAGCCGCCTTTGCTATCCCAAGATAAAAAGCCTGAGGGTTCCGGTAGATAGTCCACATCGATTTGTATCGATGACGTGGCATAAGACTTCATCAAGTTGATGCGCAACTCCGCGGCCTCGGACGAATAAACACCTCTTGCGGCCGGCAGCATGAAAAGTATTCTCATTCTGTCTTTTTAGTTAAGTGGTTATTCGCCCAAATTCCCATTTCTTTGCGAGTGCTTGACCAGTTTGCCGGGAAGAGCTTGCAAATTAGCATCTGCTGACTTGGAGGTGATTGCCAATGATTCTCGAGCCGGACCATTTTGTTGAACTGCCGAAGAGCGCCATCGACGTTCAGTCTCGCCGACTTATCCTCTCATCGTGCCCAGACGCGAAGGCCGATTCAGGCTTGGGAGTATTCGTGCTGGTGGGAACGCAGCATCAATAGCGTGGATTGTTCGTGGCTGATTCTTCTTTTGTCGTGAACGGGCCCACGGTACGGCCGGCCGCGCTTGCGGGTATTCGTGTGCTGGATATTTCCGGACCGATAGGAAATTATTGTGGCAAGCTGTTCGCAGATATGGGGGCGGACGTAATTTTGATAGAACCGCCTACCGGCACCCAACTACGATTTGAGCCTCCATTTCTGGATGATACGGTGGGGCTCGAACGCAGCCTTTCCTATGCGTATCACAACACCAGCAAACGCGGGATTACTTTAGACCTTGGTGTCGGCGCGGGGCAGGATATATTTCGCAGACTTGTGACTACGGCCGACATCGTGTTGGAGACCGAAAAACCAGAAGTCATGCAGCATCGAGAGCTTGATTATGAGGCATTGGCCAGACTGAATCCGCGGATCGTATTAACAAGTATTACGCCGTTTGGGCAAACGGGACCGTATGCAGAATTCGAAGCCGAGGATCTGATCGGCTTGGCGCTCGGGGGCTTACTTTATATGGGTGGGTATCTGGACTCCGCGCCTACGCGTGTTCATGGTAATCAGGCGTATCTTGGCGCAAGTATGTTCGGAGCTGTCGCCACAATGTTGGCGGCACTCGAGGCTGAGTGCAGTGGCGTGGGCCAGCATATCGACGTTTCGATGCAGGAATGTGTATCGATTGCATTAGAGAATGCAGCACAGACTTACGACTTGGAAGGCACGGTGCGTAAGCGTCCCAATCCTGAACAGCGCTATGCCGGATATGGCGTGTTCGAATGCAAAGACGGTTACATTTATCTGGGTGCCAGAGGCATCGGTCGCAGTAAAGCGTGGGATCGTAGCCTCAGTTGGTATGCAGACGAGGGCATGGTTGGCGTTGAACGTCTGTATGGACCGGAGTGGTCGCAGATCACCTATTTGAAATCAGAAGAAGCTAGGCACGTCTTTGGGGAACTGTTTATGCCATGGGCAAAGGCCCGCACTAAAGCCTATCTTTATCACGAAGGGCAGCGGCGGAAAATCCCGTTGGCACCCGTAAATTGTCCTGCCGATCTGCTCGCTAATCCTCAATTGAAGTTTCGCGAACATTTTGTGAGTGTCAAGCATGTGCTGCGCGATCAACCCCTGCTGATGCCTGGGGCTCCTTATAAGCTTTCGGAGACACCTTGGCATATCCAGCGGCCAGCGCCGAAACTAGGCGAGCACAATATTGAAGTTTATCGCGAGATCGGCGTTGGTCTCGCTGAACTTAGTGCGCTCATTTCGGATGGGGTGGTGTGATGCGCGGATTACCGCTTGAGGGGATACGCGTCGTTGACTTTTGTTGGATCGGAGCGGGTTCGTTTACCACCAAGATTTTTGCAGATATGGGCGCTGATGTGATCAAGATTGAGAGCTCGACGCGTCTCGATTCATTGCGCAGAGCCGCTCCTTACAAGGATGGAAAACCTGGTATTAATCGAAGTGGGTATTTTGCGGATCGCAACACCAGTAAGCGCGGAGTCACTGTCAACATGAAACATCCGCGCGCCCTTGATCTCATCAAGAAGTTGATCATTCGCAGCGATATCATCGCCAATAACTTTACGCCAGGAGTCATGGAAAGGTTTGGCATTGGCTACGCGGAAGTTCGGGCCATCAAGCCGGATATCATTTATCTTTCAATGTCGATGCAAGGCTCCGAAGGACCAGAGCGAGATTATCGCGGCACCGGGGGCAGTATCGGTGCACTGACGGGTTTGCAGTATCTGAGTGGTTTACCCGGACGCGTGCCTGCAGGAACTGGAACCAACTATCCGGATCATATTCCCAATCCTTGCCACGCCGCTTTTGCTTTGCTTGCTGCATTGCGATACCGACGGCGCACTGGCAAAGGGCAGTATATAGATTTCGCGCAAACCGAGCCCATGGTTGCGTTGATCGGTCCTACTATCCTTGATTTTACGGTTAACGGACGTAGTCAAGAACGGAATGGCAATCAACATCCATACGCTGCGCCTCATGGCGTTTACCCATGTACGGGCTTGGATTGCTGGATTGCGCTCGCGGTGATTAACGACCTACAGTGGAATGCGCTCGTCGAGGTCATTGGCGCACCGAAGTGGACTGCGGAGGTACGATGGAAAAACACCGCAACGCGACATCGTGACTCTGTGGAGCTTGATTATCTGCTCGGACACGAGACTGCAAAATGGAATGCAAGAACTCTTATGAAAGCGTTGCAGGCCCGTGGCGTATCCGCGGGTATGGTGCAGAATGCTGAAGACCTGATCATGCACGATCCACAGCTCGCACATCGCGGCCATTGGATCAAACTCACTCATCCGGAGATGGGGGAGACAATTTACAACGCACCTCCCTATCGCTGTTCACGCACGCCAGCGGAACTGCGATCCTCCGCGCCATTACTTGGCGAGCATACACGTGAGATCTGTATTGATCTGCTGGGCCTCAGCGAGGCGGAAGTCGACGAGTTAATTGATCAGGAGGTTCTAAAGTAGCCTGTATTTCTCGACCTATTTCTTTCAAACGGTATTTTCTTGTTTGAAATGCAGAATGGGTACTCTCGCTGGAAACCACGAAAGTGGCGTCCTATAAGGATTTTATCTGCCAGATACGCAATCGACAGTGAATTTTTTGGTCAACATATTCTTTCATGACGAGGATAGATAAATGTCAATCGATGTAACGGTGGAAAACAAAATAGCACTGGTACTGCTTAACCGACCGGAGGCAATGAACGCATACGATCCGGAGATGCGCAATCAGCTTTACGGCGTATGGGACCGCGTTCGCATGGACCCCGACATTCATGTCGTGATCATTACTGGCGCGGGCGATAGGGCTTTTTGTACGGGTTCTGACCTCAAGAAAACCATGCCGCCCAAGGAAAGTGTCGCTGAGTTGTTACTGGCTAAAAATGCGCCTGGAGGAGTTCAAGAAGCGCACACGGACAAGCCCATAATTTGCGCAATCAATGGATATGCAGTTGGAGGAGGGCTTGAACTCGCCCTCGCATGCGACATCCGGATTGCCTCTGATAATGCGAAGTTGGGGTTGAGTGAAGTGGCGGTGGGCAGCATACCGGGCGGTGGTGGCATACAACGCCTGCCCCGCGCCGTGGGTCGATCAGATGCTATGTTGATGCTGTTGACTGGCGACCCGATTGATGCTGCTGAAGCTTTACGGATTGGGCTGGTCAGCAGGGTCGTGTCGCGGGCAGAACTCATGCCGCTGGCCTATAAGATTGCCGAGCGCATAGCGCGCAATGCCCCCTTGGCGGTTAGGGCAGTCAAGCGAATGGCCGTGCAGGGCTTGGAAATGCCTTTGGTGCAAGCGTTGCAGGTCGACAAGTACATGGCCGGATTAATGCGCGACACTGAAGACCGCATTGAAGGTCGAAAGGCGTTCACGGAAAAGCGTAAACCCCAGTGGAAGGCGAAGTGAAGCCAACGTTGGAATGTTCGTGATTTACTTGAATGCATGGAGGAGGATAGCAATGTCACCGCGATTTTCGCTCTTGACAGCTTGTGTTGCCGCAATAGCAGGCGCATCAAGTAGCGTCGGTGCTTCGGAAGTATATCCGATGCGCCCGATCTGGAGGTAGCGACGTAATGACACGAGCACTGGCGCTGAAGCTAACCAGTGCTTGGGGACGGCAAGTAGTTGTCGACAATCGACCTGGCGGTGGCTCGGTAATTGGCACTGAAATTGTTGCCCGGGCGCCGCCGGACGGCTATACCATCATGGTGGCGGCTGTCAGCATGACTATTAACGCTACCTTGCGTAGGAAACTACCTTTTGATACGGTAAAAGACTTTGCGCCTGTGACCCAGCTTGTATCGCAGCCTCATCTGGTTGTGATTCATCCCGCATTCCCAGCAAAGACGATCAAGGAATTGATTGCTCTAGCAAAGGCTAAACCTGGACAGGTCAATTTTGGTACAGGAGGCACGGGCAGTGGAGCACATCTTGCTGGTGAACTTCTTAAACATATGGCAGGGATTGATTTGGTGCACATTCCTTATAAAGGGGCCGGTGGGGCTATCAACGACGTAGTAGCCGGGCAGATTAATCTCACTATTTCCCAATTTCAGAGTGTAATCCCACACGTAAAATCCGGCAGGTTGCAGACCATTGCCGTAAGTACCAGCCGGAGGTCATCGGTATTGCCGAATGTTCCTACTATTGCTGAATCTGGCGTTCCCGGCTTCGAATCAAGTTCGTGGAACGGAGTGGTGGCGCCTGCAGGTACGCCGAAGTCGATTGTCGATAAACTAAATCGCGAGATAGTCCGCATCCTTCACACACCCGAAATGCGTGATTGGATCGCGAATGACGGTGCTGAAGCGGTCGGCAGTACACCTGCCGAGTTCTCAGCGCTGATCAAGTCTGAAATCGAAAAATGGGCCATGGTGATTAAGACTGTAGGCATCAAATCTGAGTGAAATTGTAAGCATGGAACTGTATTCATTCTAGGTTGCAATCCCTGTGCCGACGTCAGAATTGGTCAGGTAAAGATGAGAGGTTACTCGAATCCCGGCCAGGTACCGCCGGCGGTGGTCAATGTCCAGTTGTTTGCTGCAAAAGTGTAATGGAAAAAACCATAAGGAGATTGATATGGCGAACATAGCAGCCTTAGATGATGTGAAACACACCCGTGTCGGACGGGTGGTCCCTGGCGGAAGGGCATTTCGCACTAATTTTGTGGTTCCTCCAGAAGGAGATCTTACCGCTCCGCATGGATATTTGGCCGAGAATACTCCCGGACGGTTGCTACGCACGCATTTTCATGAACTTGACCAATTCCAGATTTTTCTTAATGGTGGAGGAACGTTCGGGAGGCACAATATAGTTCCCATTACAGTGCATTTTTCCCGTGCATTTACGCCATATGGCCCCATCATTGCTGGCGAAAACGGCCTCGATTTTCTGACGCTGCGTCAACGTCGTGATCTGGGTGCATATTATCTACCGGACAAACGGGCTGTATTGGATCAAATGCCCAATCGTGTGCCATGGCAAGTCAGTCAGACTTTAACCTTTACCGAGTCTGCTGACGCGGTAACAGTATCCACACTTGACCAGATCATGGATGACAAAGGACTGGCCGCGTATTCGATTCACATGAGACCCAATGCGCGGTACGAAGCAGTTGATCCTGCCACCGGTAGCGGCCAGTACGTGGTGGTGTTCAAAGGCAGCCTGATTTTCGAGGGGAAAGAGCTCAAGTCACTCGTGATCGGCTACATTGCCTCGACCGAAATCCCGCTTCAGTTGGTCGCAGGTTCTGAGGGTTTACAAGCAATCATTCTGAATTTCCCTCGCCGTGAAAAACTGCTGCGGAAATCAGTCGAAGTATCGGACGCCACCCACTTTAAAGTTTGGCAATGTACGCTGTGTTCGTTCGTCTACGACGAGGCGGCAGGTCTGCCTGATGATGGCATCGCTGCTGGCACACGCTGGGAGGATGTTCCTGAGACGTGGACGTGTCCAGATTGCTCAACCAGCAAGAACGATTTTCAAATGATTGTTGTGGCCTAAAAAATGAGTGCCTCGTTTTAACGAGGCACTGTTGATTACGATAATTGCGTATCAAGTCAGCAATCTGCGGCGGTCACATGATGTTTTGTGAAGCATCAGATTTGTAGCCATAAAGAATGAACTACCCTTATCCCATGTCTATTCATGACTCTGCTGAAGCTGCCGACCATACGATTTCCAATGTTGCTGCTGTCATCGGAATCGGGCAAACGGATTGGGTTGCCGACCATAAAAGCGTACGTGAGGGAAAGAAACCATTCGATTCGTATGGGTATGGAGCGACGGCTTTCAAGCGGGCTCTTGACGATGCGGGCATATCTCGCTCAGAAATCGATGGCCTGGTAGTGGGCCACAATGCTTCTTTCGAACGGGCGGGGGAAGTTTATGGTGTTAATGCCCGCTGGGGTGGACAAGCTGATGCGGTTCAGTCAGTGGTCACTGCAGTCATGGCTATTAAGTCAGGATTGGCTAAAGTCGTTGCAGTTGTTTATGGCCATGATCAGCGTTCAGCAAAGGTCCAATATGGAGGGCCTGAAGCATCTGGAGGTGATAGGCATCTATCGTACGTTTATCACGCCCCGATGGGGTTGACTTCTCAGGGAGCGTTATACGGACTAATGTATCGACGCCACATGGAATTGACCGGTGCGACCGAGTGGGATCTGGGGCAAGTGTCAGTTGCACAACGGCAATGGGCTAGCCGTAATCCACGTGCCATTTTGCGCAAGCTTATTACGATCGATGACTATCTTGCGTCGGATTACATAGCGGAGCCACTACATTTGTATGATTACTGTATGGTCAATGATGGCGGAGTTGCTCTGATCATCTCCGAGACCTCCCATGCTCGATGTAGACATAAGCGACCGGTCACAATTCGCGCCATTGGGAGAGCCGATTTGCATGAGCAATCCGCGACACTGAAGCCGCGGCTAATCGATTTTTACCATCCGGCACATCGTCTCGTTGCAAACCAGGTCTATAACGCAGCTGGTATAGGCCCCAAAGATATCGATGCTTTTTATGTCTACGACAGTTTTAGTTGCCATATCCCTTTCGCCCTAGAGGGTTTCGGTTTTTGTGGCGTGGGGGAAAGTGGAAGGTTCATCGCGGAGATGGGAATCGGCCCGGGGGGGAGATTACCAATTAACACTTCCGGGGGACAGCTTTCAGAAAGCAATATGCAGGGATGGAGCCACCAATTGGAAGCTGTGCGGCAGTTACGTGGCGAAGCTGCAACGCCTGTTCTGAACTGTCGACATGTGCAGTACGTTTCCGATGTTGTGGGAAAAGTATTCTCAATTATCTATGGGGTCGATTAAATGAGCACCTCTCCTCGCTTCTATTCGCCTTACGATGAATCATTCTGGTCCAGCGTCAGTGACGATGCCGCGTCCATGCAGCGCTGCTCGGATTGTGAGCAACATCGCTATCCGCCAAGTGCCTGTTGCCCAAATTGCTTGTCTACCAATGCTACATGGGAAAAAATTTCTGGGATTGGACACGTTCTGTCCTGGACCACGTTACACAAGCAATATCTACCCGCTTATCCGGCACCGACCACCATCGTGGCTGCTAGGCTAGAGGAAGGTCCAATTTTTCTGTCGAATATTGATGGCAAAGAAGTTAATGCGCTGAAAATAGGAGCACCGGTTAAGATTATCTATGGCGACCACCCTGATGGTTACCGAATTCCACGGCTGACATTGAACTGCACTTCCATCGAGGCGAAAAGGTGAAAATTAGCGCACGACTAAGCCTGTGCTAAATCATTAAGAACCGCGGTTTGTATCCTGAAGACGTGGCCGCTAGCAAATTGCTTTATCCAGCGTTAAATACCATCTGCCGCAAATGAGGCTATGCTGATTCATGAACTGCACTGAACCGCTTTACAATTCAATTCGAAGAGCGCATGCCACCACTTTAAACAGAAAGTCCGTCTACACAATATCCTGTGCATTGCCAGATGTCAGTACGTCACCGCATACGAAACAGTAATTCGTTACCTCCTAAATTGTCGATCATTTTCGTGATCACATAGCAGGCGAATTCTAAATCCTTTGCATCGATTCCATCGGTAGCGTGTAGGTAGACTTTTTCCCGAATGGGTTTCATTTTATGAAATACTTTGCGCCCCTTTGGCGTAATACGCGTTTCACTTACTCGCCGATCATCTGTTCTTAGTTTGCGGGCTATCAGGCCTTGCTTGGTCATACGATCAAGTAGGCGACATACTACCGTGCGATCAATATGAGTAGATTCAGCAATTTCACCGACGGTCAGCGGTCCAAGTTTGTGCAAAAGCGTCAATATTCGCCAGTTTGAAATAGCGGTACGCATCGGTCGCATTCCAGCGACAAACTTTTGGTTGTAAAGAACTTCTAATATACGTGCCCAATAGACTACATTTTGTGTCAGAGAATGGAGGCGGCGTGCAGAAAAACCTGCGGCATTGGGATAACCCGAGCGTTTTCCGGATTCGTGTTTTATTGGTTTCTTGATTGGGTGATTTTTTTGAGGTGCAAATGCCTGCGAAGCACCCTTCAAAAGATGACGTTGCCAAAGCATCACGTCGTTTTCGGATACTTTATGTTTTCGGGCTATTTCAGCTATCGAATGGGTTCCCTTGATTGCGGCAATTGCCACTTGGCTTTTAAGACTGGAGGAACCTTTTTCATGTGCTCGATTCATGTTTTATTATCCGGTCTGTTAGTTGAAGGTGTAGGTCGTGCTTGGCAGGGAGAGGAGTGCGAGGGGTAAGCTTCATGGATGCGTGAGGCAAACTAGAGTATCTTGGTCACTGATTCGTGGCCATGAGGAATGATCACCACTTGCTAGGTGACTTCAACTTCTGTCAGTAGATTGGTTACCTCGTGTGCTGAAAGCAAGACTTTGGAAGCACTCTGCCCGGCAATGAAACAGCATGACCAACGGGGTCAATCGTTTCTCAGGCCGTTATAAGTGGCAACTCTATTGAGGCCTTACCACTGGTGTAATGGGCTCGTAGATGTAACCGCCGTTCACACCCAGGTTACCCTGTGCAATGCCCTTGTCGAGCACAATCACAGCACGGTACGGCGTGCTGGAGAGTTTTTGCGCAGCATAGGGTGTTGAACCGGGCAAGCCCGGCGTTGCTTTTAGCCACAATGGTTTCAATCCTTCCGGTGCGTCCAGGTCTTTTTCGGGTGTCTCGCTGTCTACGACGTAGACTCGCTGGCCCAGGTGTATCTCAGGCGCGTCCTTTGCGCCGTCGAACAGGTTGCGCGTCCAGTGCCCATACGCAAAGTGGAACTGCACGCTCTGGGCGCCGCCCCCCTGGACCTCCTTGTACTTCGGGCTTTTGAATATGTCGCCGCTGTCGAGGCTGTACATCGAGAGATAACGCGAGGTCTTTTGGCCGATAGCCTTGAACCGCTGCACGCCGTTTACGCCAGGCACAGTCAGAAGATAACCTATATTGGCAGCATACCAGTCGTTCCACGCGGGCTCTGTGGTCGGATCAGTGTACACATGGTCTACCATGTAAATCACAATAGCTCCTTGTTGGTTTGCAGTAGCGCCCATCTCGCGGTGGGACTCGCGCATCAGCATGGCCGGCGGCCTTGAA
>Ga0193752_1002420_pt1 | contig 14008 bp, 14 predicted proteins | sample H1c1metaG_FD_144924 | JGI IMG/M metagenome (GOLD analysis project Ga0193752, IMG submission 144924) | Soil microbial communities from a riparian zone of the East river system, Colorado, United States - H1c1 | ecosystem: Environmental > Terrestrial > Soil > Riparian zone | place: USA: East River... | reverse complement strand
AGCGCTCGTTGACGAGAAGGATCGATTGCACGCTCGGGCGGCGCGCGATTTGGCCAAGCTTGCTGCGCCGTTTGGCGTGACCAGCGCCGTCCTCGTAGAGGCGTGCTTTCTGTTGGAGCAGCCGTATTTGAGAGGCCGTCTCAGCTTGCTCCTGGAACGCATCGCGGCTGAGCCCGTGGAGCCCGATTCGCCCTGGCGGTCCGACGTCTTCGGGTGGCTTGCCGCGTACGCCGAGCACGTGCCCGACCTGTGCGACGCTCAGCTCGTGACTCTAGCCGGCCACAAGAATTGGCGGGTCTGGACGTACGATGCCGAATTCACGGACATTTGGCGCCTACCCAATGGGCGCAAAGTCCCGCTCGCAGCCATTTCGCGCCGCAGTAAAAACACCCGAGCCTGCGCTGACTGCGCGAGCTCGGGTGCTTGACGGCTAGAGCGGTCAGCGACCGCGTCGAATCACGTACCGGCGCAGAGCCAGTGGTACCAATCGCAGGTGCACACGTACCAATAGCTATCGTCGCCGTATTCGCACGTGACGTATATCGGCAGGCCCAAGCAGTCGCCGACCGGATCGGGCGGCGCCACGGCCGGGCACTCCGGCGGATTGCTCGGCGACGGTGCGTAGTCGGGCATCGGCATCGGCATCGTGCCGGCCTCGCCGCCTGCGCCGCCGGTTCCGCCGGCGCCGCCGGCGCCGCCCGTGCCACCAGCACCGCCCGTGCCACCAGCGCCGCCCGTGCCACCCGCACCACCGGTTCCACCAGCGCCGCCGGTTCCACCAGCGCCACCCGTTCCACCAGCGCCGCCCGTGCCACCGGCGCCGCTAGCGCCGCCCGTGCCACCGGTTCCGCTCGTGTTCATCCCCGCAGCGCCGCCGGTTCCGCCTGCGCCACCGGCGCCGCCGGTTCCGCCTGCGCCGCCGGCGCCGCCAGTTCCGCTAGCGTTCGTGCCCGCTGTGGGTAGGTCCGGGATCTGCCCAGCTCCCTGAGTTAGGTCATCCGATCCGGCCTCGCCGCAAGCGCTGAGGGTCAAACCCGATAGCGCCATAATCATCAGGAACCGCGCAAAAATTCGCATTTTGACTCCACCGGCAAACACGAGCCACGCACCCGAGAGGTAATCTGACACGCACAGCGACGTCCCCTAACAGGGTGCCTTGCGCAGGTAAGAGTCTCAGCGCTACGGGTAATGTCCCGATGAAGATCGAGCACGATCCCACCCTGGCCGAGGCCGGCGCGACCGTTGGAATTACGGCGTTCACGCCCTTTCTCCGGCTGCTCGAGGAGGCCGGCCAGGAGGCGCTCGAGCGCGCAACCGAGCGCACCGAGGGGCTGTTCGCGCGCTGGGGCGTCCCGCTCAGCGAGCTCGTACCCGCGCCGACGCTTCGACTCCCGTACGGCCTGATCATCGAGCTGATCGAGGAGTTCGGAGCGATCCTTAACGACCCTGCGGCGCCGTTGCGCGCCGGCACCAAGCTCCGCGTCGGCGACTACGAGCTGCTCGAGTACCTATGCACGAGCGCTGCCACGCTGGGCGAATGCATCAACGTGCTCGGGCGTTACTACCCGCTGCTGATCGCCGCCGAGATGGAGATGGTGATCGTGGGCGACCGCGCCGAGGCGCGCTTTCGCATCGCGCCCGGCCTGCCGGCGCCGGACGCGATCCACGAGTTCGGCTTGGCCAGCAACTTCTACATGAGCATCCTGCACCTGCAGCTCGAAGGCGCGCAGATGCCGCTCGAGGTCACGTTCTGCCATCGCGCGCCTTCGTATGCCGACGTCTTCCCGCAAGTGTTCCTCGCGCCGGTGCGCTTCGAAGCCGAGCACAACGCGATCGTCTTTCCGGCCTCGATGGTCAACCAACCGATGCGCACCGCCGATCCGGTGCTCCATTCGCTGCTGATGCGCCAGGCCGACGCCGAGCTCGCCGCGGTCGCCGACTCCAGTGGCTTTCCAACCAAGGTTCGCCATGCGATCGAGGCCGAGCTGAAGAGCGGCGCCCCGCTCGAATCGGTCGCCGATCGCTTGCACCTGTCGGCGAGCGCGGTCCGCTCGCGGTTGCGGTTGCACGGCACGAGCTACAGCGCGCTGGTCGACCGCATGCGCCGCGATTACGCCAAGCGCGCGCTGCGCCAATCGCATCTCAGCATCGCCGAGATCGGCCATCACCTAGGCTTCGCGCACCCGCCGGCGTTTCACCGGGCATTTCGCCGCTGGTTCGGCGTGACGCCGAGCGAGCTGCGCGAAGCGCCGAACGCCCACCCGACGATGAGCTTCTTCAGAAAGCGCTAGAGCGCATTTCACAAATGCGCGGGTGAGCGAAGCGAGCCTCCAACTAGTTTGCGGTCTCGGCGAAGGGATCGCGGTAGGTGCCGCGCTTTTGCTGGGCGATGAATTTGAAGAACGGCATCTGGTCGACGAGGTAGCGCTTCCAGCGTTTGCGCGGCTGCGTGACCACGCGATACGCCCACTCGAGGCCTACGTCGGTGACCCACGTTGCCGGCCGCGAGATCTCGACGCCGGCCTCGTAGTCGATCGTGCCGCCGAGCGGCAGGAACAGCTTCACGTTCGGGAGCTGGTCCCGATACTTGAAGATGAAGCGCTCCTGCTTGGGAGCGCCGAAGCCGACGACCAGCACGCTGGCCTTCGAGTCGTTCACGATCTTCAAGATCCGCTCGATCTCCTCCGGCTTGTTCTCGAAGCCGAGCGGCGGCGAGTACACGCCGCACACGATATCGCGGCCGACCTTGGCGTTGATCTTGTCCCGCGCGATCTCGGCGATGCCGGGCGCGGCGCCGAGCAGGAAGATGGTCACGCTCGGGTCGTCTTTGTACTTCGTGTAGAAGCGCGGCAAGTAATCCGAGCCCGACACGCGTTCCTTGAACGGCACACCGAGCCACTTCGCCGCGAACACCATGATCTGGCTATCGCAGGTCACGACGTCCATCTTCTTCATCAAGTCGTACAGCTCGCGGTCGCGCTGCATCTTCACGATCATGTCGGTGTGGATCGTGAGGATGACGCCGGCCTTGCGCTCGAGCAGCTCATCCATCGTGATGTTGTCGATCTGCGCGTTGAGCAGGGAGATTTTCTCGGTCATCGCGGGCGGAAGCTTAGTCGCATCGGCGGGCGATTCCCAGCGCGTTGGCCATCGCGGACGGGTCGACGGTTTCCCGCGCATTTCACGGCGGGATCACTTTGCGAACATCGTCCGCCCAGCCGGTGTGGCTGCGCGCTGGGCGAAATCTCGTCGCTATAGTCCGCGCGACCTTCGTGCAAAGGAGCGCGTCATGAGCGGACTCGGTGGACTCAACAAATCGCCGAACGGCGTGGTGATCGGACTGGTGCAGCTGCAGCTTCCGATCGTCGTCACCGAAGAGCATCTCGATGCGCAGTGCAAGCGCATCTGTGAGCTGGTCGGCAAGGCGCGGCGCAACATGCCGAGCATGGATCTCGTGGTGTTCCCCGAGTACTCGGGTTCCGCTCGATGGCCCCGAGGTGACGGCGTTCAAGGCCGCGTGCAAGCAGAACAAGATCTGGGGTTGTTTCTCGATCATGGAGCGGAACCCGAAAGGCAACCCGTACAACAGCGGCCTCATCATCGACGACCAAGGCGCGCTCAAGCTGTACTACCGCAAGCTCCATCCGTGGGTGCCGGTCGAGCCGTGGGAGCCGGGCGACATCGGCATCCCGGTGTGCGACGGGCCGAACGGCAGCAAGCTCGCCTTGATCATCTGCCACGACGGCATGTTCCCGGAGATGGCGCGCGAGTGCGCGTACAAGGGCGCCGACGTGATGATCCGAACCGCGGGCTACACCGCGCCGATCCGTCACTCGTGGCAGATCACCAATCAAGCGAACGCGTTCTGCAACCTGATCTACACCGCGTCGGTGTGCATGTGCGGCAGCGACGGCACGTTCGACTCGATGGGAGAAGGCATGATCGTCGGCTTCGACGGCGTGCCGATGGTCACCGGCGGAGGCCGGCCGGACGAGATCATCACCGCCGAGATCCGGCCGGACCTCGTACGCGAGGCGCGCCGTCAGTGGGGGGTCGAGAACAACATCTATCAGCTCGGTCACCGCGGGTACGTCGCGGTCAAAGGCGGCGCCGGAGACTGCCCGTACACCTATATGAAGGACTTGGTCGCGGGCCGGTACGTGCTGCCGTGGGAGGATGAGGTCGTGCACAAGGACGGTGCGTCGTGCAATTTCCCGCCGCCCGAGCGCTCGTACCAAGCTCGCGACACCGTGGTCGATCCGAAGCTCGAGCGCGAGGACGTGTCGATCCAAGCGTAGCAGGGTACTCTTCCGGCCGTGTTTCCGGTCCTCGTGCAGAGCGGCTCGTACGTTCTCCACAGCTACACCGTGGTGCTGTTGATCGCGTTCATCATCGGCGGCCTGGTGCGGCGCGCTGAATCGCGCCGGCTCGGCTATGGGGCGCGGCCCGGCTATCGCTGGGTATCCGCCGGGGCGCTGGTGGGCGCGATCGTCGGCGCCAAGCTCGGCATGCTGCTGTATGTCGACCCGAGCGAGTGGCGCTCGGTGCTCGCCGACCTGCTGGGGCTCGAGACCAGCGGCAAGACCGTGATCGGTGCGCTAATCGGCGGCTATGCCGGCGTCGAGATCACCAAGAAGCTCGCCGGTGTCGTTGGCTCGACGGGTGATGCGTTTGCAGTCGCAGTGCCGCTGTCGCTCGGCATCGGGCGGGTCGCGTGCCTGCTCGGGGGTTGTTGCTACGGCACGCCGGCCGATGTCGCCTGGCACGTGCATCTGGCCGGCGCCGATCGCCATCCGGTGCAGCTCTACGAAGCGCTGCTCGACTTCGGCTTGGCCGGGCTCATCTATCTCGCGCGCGAACAGCCACGCCGTTCGGGTGATCTCTTCAAGCTGAGCTTGATCGGCTACGCCGCGATCCGGATCGTGCTCGACCCGTTTCGCGGCGACGCGCGGGTTTGGCTCGGCCCGTTCAGCGCGGTCCAGCTGGTGTGCTTGGCCGCGATCGCCGCGTTGTGGATCGCAGTGCAACGCTCTGAGCAGACCGCCCATGCCGCGGGCTAGAATCGTCGGGGTGATCGCGCTCGCTGCGCAGCTGTTGTGGCTCGCGCATGAGCAGCTCGGCAGCTCGCGCTACTTCTGTTGGTCACCGCTACACGAGCACGTCTGGTATCGGGTCGAAGCACAGGTCGGCGGCAAGCCGCTGAGCGATGATCAGATCGCCGCTCGCTACGGCCGGCGCGGCGCGTTCTACCACCGCTCGGCGCGCGGGTTCTGGGAGCTCAATGCCGCGCAGCACGTGCTCGATTCGGTCACTTGGCGCGAGCGCACGCTGCCGCCCGAGCAGCGCGCGACGGTCAGCGTGCTCTATCGCATCAACGATCGAGGAGCGCGCACGTGGACCTATACGCCGTAGCGTCCGGCTATGCGCCGCGGCGGGCGTTCGAGCTCGAGCACGCCGAGCTACCGCGCTTTGCCGTGCTGTGCGCGAAGCTGCTCGCGGTGCTGTGGTTGGCGACCGGCCAGGTCGTGTACTTCCGCAGCGCGTTCGTGCCGTTCCCGGGCGCGTTTGCGTTCGATGCGCCGCGAGCTGCTCCGCTGATCGTGCTCGCGCAGCTCGTGGCGGTCCTGACCATCGTGTGCAGCCGCTTCGTCCGTACCGGCTGCGCGATGCTCGCTGCGATCATCGTGGTGCTCGCCGCGCTGGATCAGCCGCTGTTCTCGAACAACCGCTGGTTCTGCGCGCTCGTGCTCGGGATGCTCGCGCTCGGCGACGACGGCCGGCTGGCGCGCTTTCAAGTGGCGTTGGTCTACGCGGCCGCGGCCGTCGACAAGCTGCTGTCGGCCGACTGGCGCTCCGGTTGGTTCCTGCAAGGGTTTACGACCAATCTATGCGGCACCGGCGCGCTGGGCTCGTTCGACGGCGCGCCGAGGACACCGCTGCCAGCCACGTGCTGGCTCGCGCAACAGCTCGTGACGAGCAACCTCGCGGCGCAGCTATGCAGCCTGCTCGTGATCGCGACCGAGCTCGCGATCGCCGCCGGCTACCTGAAGCCGACGCGGCTGGTGATCCCGATCGTGATCGGCTTTCACGGCGTGCTGTTGCTCGTCACCGGCAGCACGTTCGGCATCTTCTTCTACGCGTGCATCGCGTGCAGCGTGCTGGTGCTCGATCAGCGTCCGCGCACGTAGCGTAAGAGCGGTGCGAGCTGGATGCGCAGGGGATTGATCCCCACCGGGCTCTCTGCGACACCGAAGCTACGCACCCTGCCCTCCGGCTCGCGCAGGTACGATCCGAACCGGCGGTCCCAACACATCAACGTCGAGCCGTAGTTGTGGTCGGCGACGGCGCGCTCGCGCGCGTGGTGCACGCGATGATTCGAAGGCGTGTTGATCACGCGATCGAGCCAGCCGAGCGGTCCGACGCAGCGGGTGTGGCACCAGAACTGCGACGCGTGATTCAGCTCGACGATCAGCAGCACCAACACCGGCTCGACGCCGAAGAGCACCAGCGGCAGATAAAAAAAGTCATCCACCCAGCGCTGCACCCAACCCAAACGGATCGCCGCCATCAGGTTCATGTCATCGCTCGAGTGGTGCACGCTGTGCAGCGCCCAGCCCCAGGCGTAGCGGTGGAGCAGCCGGTGCTTCCAGTAGTAGAGAAAGTCCACCGCCACGTAGGTGACGACGGCCGCCGCGAAGCTGGTCGCGATGTGCAACGGTGACAGCGTCGCGACGACCGCGAACACCGCCAGGCGCAGCGGATACATCAGCAGCCGCCCGCCCTGCTCCACGATCCACATCGCGGTGGTGCTCAGCATCAACCCCGGGCGATACGTCTCCCGATAGCGCGCTGCTAGCGCGAGCATCTCGAGCAGGATGATCGCAAAGGCGATCACGAGCAGGAGCTGGCGATGCTCCCAGAGCGGGTGCTGCTGCGCGCTCGCCAGCGCCTCAGCCACGACCGCACACGCTTAGAATGAAGAAGAACACGCAGAGCAAGATCGCGAGCGACATGATCAGACCGACCGGAAAGTCCTTCTTCGGCCCATCGCTCACGGGCAGATTCCGCCGTCGAACATCGGCGGTGGCCCGTCGACGACGAAATGAACGGTGTCGGAGATCTCGGGCTCGAACGGCGCGTCGTTGCCGTTGTAGACCGTGGCCTTGAGCGCATACGTACCGGGTGAGAGCTGCAACGGCGCCGCCGTCTCACCGTTGTAGAGCGGGACGACTTGCAGCGTGCTCGGGTCGACGCATCCTTCGCCCGCGATCCGCTCGATGATCAGCATGAAATGTCCGGTATCTCGCTGGCAGGTGTTCACCGATGCGATGAGCACGACACCCGCTCGCAAGCTGACGGGGACCTGGACCAATCCGTCGACTACCGGCCCAGAGAAGACCTGATCGATCGCCGGCTCCAGGATGCGCGCGAACGAATTCGCAGGAGCGGCCGTCTCTTGCGCGACCGGGCACGGGTTGTAGCCGTAGCCGCTGTTGTTGTCCCCGTCGCTGAAGCAGGCGCTGCTGATGAAGAAGAACACGCCGACCAAGATGACCAGCGACGGTAGCAACGAACGCAGGAGCACGGCGTTGCGAGGCGGCACCCTAGGCTCTTGGTCGGTCACGCGCTGAAAGTACCAGATGGGTCGGCAGGTGAACCAGGAGGGGGTAGCCGATCAACATCGCCCACAACCGCCGGGCTCCAATCGCGGGCTCGGGCCGATCATAGAAGGCATGCACCCAGTTGATGTTGAAATCCCGGTCGAAAGGCAGCCCGAGCACGAGCGGCATGACGGCGTCGTTGGTGTCGATGCTGGGATCGAACAACAGATAGCCAATCGGCAAGATGCACAGCGTGACCAGCGTTTGGATCCATAGCGCCCGCCGGTCGTAGCCCAGCTTGTAGATCGCGTATCCGAGCAGCGCGGGCAGCCAGATGTGAAAGAGCGACAGCGCGCGCAACGCCAACGGCCGCGCCGGATCGAGCATGTATGCGGTGGCTCCGGTCGGCGATCGACCGAGCACGCACAACGCGACGAAATCCGCGGTGTACACGAGCTGAATGCCGAGCGCCGCGACCGCCGCGAGCGAAAACCACAGCGGGCGCTGCGTGACGCATCCGAGCAGCGCATACACGCTCGCGAGGCAGCAGAGCCACAGCACGAACTGCCAGCCGAAGTACGCCCAGTACGCACCCGCCCACGGCACGAACCACAGCACGTAGCCGGCGCGCAGCCAGCTCGGCAGCGCTCGCGGCTCAGTGGGCGACGCGCTTGCGGACATAGTCGCGTAGGCCCGCGAGCTGAATCGTGAGCGGGTTCGCACCGAGCTCACCGGCGTCCGTGCCGTACGCGGTCGCACCGGCCTCGCGCCGATACGAGCCGAACAGGCGATCCCAGATCATGAAGGTCGAGCCGTAGTTGGCGCGCCGCCCACCGGCGATCGACGCGTGATGCACGCGATGATTGCTCGGCGTGTTGAGCCACGGGTCGAGCGGCGGGAGCTTACCGATCATCTCGGTGTGCACCCAGTACTGCGAGAAGCGGTTGAACGCCACCATCGCCAGCACGAGCAGCGGCTCGAAGCCGAGCGCGACCAGCGGTAAGTACACCACGTCATCGATCGCGCGCTGCAACCAGTTGATTCGCACGCCGACGGAGACGTTGAGCTCGCGGCTGGTGTGATGGACCGAATGTAGCGCCCAGCCGAGCTCGGTCTCGTGGAGCACGCGGTGCCACCCGTACAGGATCAAATCCACGCCGACGTAGCACAGCGCCACGCTGGCGATGCCCGTCTCGATACGGAGCGGCGACAGCGAGGCGACCAGCACGAACGCCGCCAACCGCGCCGGCCACGTCGCCAGGCGAATGCCGGTATCGACCACATAGATGGCGACGTTCGCCAGCACCTCGGGTAGCGCATGCTCGCGACGCTTGCGAATCCGCAGCCAGATCACCTCGGCGAACGCGTACAGCACGACGAACAGCGCGATCTCGACGCGATACACGCGAACGATGTCGAGCTGCTCGGCGGTCATGCTTACGCCTCGAGTTGCTCCGCGCTGACGCTGCCGCCCCGACCGCGCAGCGTGACCAAGCGCTGCTCCAGCTCGTCGCGGTAGAACAGGTTGTACGTGTCGAACGGGATGATTCGGCCGTCCGGGTGCACGATGTGAATGCACGAGCGCTTCACGCTGCGCACATCGAAGTCGTGCGGATCTAGGAATTTTAGGAACAGCACGCGGAACACGTTCTCGTACGTGAGCCCGCCCTTGAGATCGACCTTGGGCAAGCAGCACAAGAGCTGCCCCAAGCGGTCGGCTTGCGAGCCGGGCGAGTTGCCGGTCGAGAACAGACCCATCAAGTGCTCGCGCATCACTTCGCTGCGCTCGTACACGATCGTGCTGCTCTCGGCGCTGAGCAGCGCCTGCGGATCGATCTTGCCGGACAGCGGGATCGCATCGCCATCGACCTTGAGCGCGTAACCCATCGCCAAGCAATCCGGGTGACAGGGCACGGGGATGATGTCTTCCGGCGCGAACAACGAGTGCTGCGCGAGCAGACGCTGCCGAGCCTCGCCGAGCGTCAAGCGATCGCGCGCCGGGTCGAAGCTCTCGTTGCGGCCGGCATCTTGAATCGGCTGAAAGGTCACGCCACGGATGCAACGCTGCTTGAGCGCGAAGTCCATGATCGCGCCGAGCTCGTCATCGTTCACGCCGCGCTTGAGCGTGGTGACCAGCGTCGTCGACAGGCCGACCTCGTTGAGTCGCTCGATCGCCTTGAGCTTGGTCTCGAGCAAGTCCTGGCCGCGGAGCGTTTCGTACGGCTCGGAGCGCAGGGAGTCGAACTGCAGGTAGATCTCGAAGCCCGGCATGTACGACGCGAGCCGTTCCGCCAAGCCCGGCGTCTTGGCGATCTTGATGCCGTTGGTGTTCAGCATCAGGTGCTTGATCGGCCGGCGCCGCGCCGCGTCGAGGATCTCGAACAGCTGCGGATGAATCGTCGGCTCGCCACCGGAGATCTGCACGATGTCCGGCTCGCCTTCGTTGGCGATCACGCGGTCGAGCATGAATTCGATCTGCTCGAGCGAACGGTGCGTGGTGCGCTGCGGCGACGAATTCGCGTAGCAGACCGGGCAGGTGAGATTGCACTGATCGGTGATCTCGATCAGCGAGATGCAGCTGTGCTGCTCGTGGTCCGGACACAGCCCGCAGTCGTACGGGCAGCCATGCTTGTACGGCGTGTTGAACTTGAGCGGCAGCTGCCCGGGCTTCAAGAAGTTGCGCTGCTGCTTGTAGAACTCGACGTCGGTCGAGATCAGCACGCGCTCGGCGCCGTGCTGCGGGCAGCGCTTCAACATGAAGACGCTTCCGCCCTCCGTGATCACCTTGCCCTCGACCTTGATGTGGCAGGTCGAGCAAATGCTGTTGGTGAGCTCGTAGAAAATATAAGGGCGATCCACGGCTGCGAGGGTACGTCGCCCTTAGGGAAATCCCTAGAGGCCTACACCGCCGCAGCCGGGATCGCTCCCGCGGGCGCTAAACAAGCGCCCGGCGTCTCGATGCACCGACGATCGCCAGCACGATGAACGAGCCGATGATGCTGCCGATCAAGCCAGCCGCCTCGAGGTCGAATGCACGCTCGCCGCTGACCAGGTTGCCGATGAAGCCACCCAGGAGCGAGCCGACCATGCCGAGAGCTGCCGTGCCGATGATGCCCATCGGCTGGCGGCCCGGCATGAGCGCGCGTGCGAGAAAACCAGCAACGATACCTAGGATGATGAATGCGAGGATTGACATGCCCGCGCTCTAAGCAACGCGCGCGCCAGCTTGGACCGGCCGCAGAAAACGCGTTTGGCGGCAGCACACGGCCTGGCAGCAGTGCACGGCCGCTCATGCGGGACAAGTCGCCTCGCGCTGGCTGGGTGCGACGGCCCGTGCCACGTTACGCCGCGTGCCCGAGGGCGACACCTTACACCGCGCCGCCAATCACCTGCGGCCGCTGCTGCTCGGCCAGCCTGTGCGCGCCCTCAACCTCGTACGTCGCACGGAGTCGACCGAAGGCCTGATCGGCAGGCCGGTCGTTGGCGTCGAGGCGCGCGGCAAGAACCTGCTCGTTCACTTCGACGGCGGCATCTCGCTGCATGTGCACCTCAAGATGAACGGTTGGATCGCGGCCCATCCTCAGAGCGCGCAACGCCGGCCGGGCAGCGACGCGGTCGTGGTGCTCGACACCGAGCGCCATCGCGTGATCGTCGACAGCGCGCCGGTCGCACGCTTGATCCATACCCGCGACCTCGTGCGCGACATCCACTTCCGCCACCTCGGACCCGATCTGCTCGCGGACAGCTTCGACCTCGACGAGGCGTTGGCGCGGCTGCGCATCCGCAAAGAGGTGCCGCTCGGCGAAGCGCTCATGGACCAAAGCGCGGTCGCCGGCATCGGCAACGTGTGGAAGAGCGAGCTGTGCTTCAACCTCAAGCTCGACCCGTTCGCGGCGGTAGAGGCAGCGAGCGAGGCGGAGCTGCGCGCGCTGCTCGAGCTGGCGCGCAAGCAGATGAAGGAGACCGTGGAGCGCACGCCGCGCCGCATCCCGGATCCGTTCACGGCGCGGCGCGGCGAGCGGCAGACCCGCGTCAACCACCGGCTCGGTCAGAAGCGCAACTCGGTCTATGAACGGTCAGGCGAGCCCTGCTACGACTGCGGCACGCGGATCGCGATGAAACGCCAAGGCGCCCAGGATCGCAGCACGTACTACTGCCCGACGTGCCAACCAGCGCGGAGCGCAGCTTGACGCGTGCAGCCAAAGCCAAGGTCATCGCGGAAGACGCGCTCGCAGGCTTTCATGAGCCGACGCAGCGCTGGTTCGAAGAGACCTTCAGCGCTGCGACCGACGCGCAACGCAGAGCTTGGCCGAGCATCTTGGCCGAGCACAGCACGCTGCTCGTAGCCCCGACCGGCTCCGGTAAGACGCTGGCGGCGTTCCTGTGCGCGATCGATCGCGTGCTGTTCTCGCCGGCGCCCGACAAGGCGGCGCGCTGCCGGCTCGTCTACGTCTCGCCGCTGAAGGCGCTGGCGTTCGACATCGAGAAGAACCTGCGCGCGCCGCTGTCCGGCATCATGCGCAGCGCCGATCGACTGGGCGTGCCGTATCACGCGGCCGAGGTCGCCGTGCGCACCGGCGACACGCCCGCGGATGAGCGCGCGCGCTTTCTGCGGCGCCCCGCCGACATTCTGATCACCACGCCCGAGTCGCTGTACTTGATGCTGACCTCGAACGCGCGGGAGACCCTGCGCAGCGTCGAGAGCATCATCATCGACGAAATCCACGCGATCGCGGCCACCAAGCGCGGCACGCACTTGTTTCTGTCGCTGGAGCGTCTGGAAGCGCTGCGCGCGGACAGCCGCGCCGAAGGCGGCGGCGTCACCACTACGAACAAGCCGCTGCAGCGCATCGGCCTGAGCGCGACCCAGAAGCCGCTCGACGAAGTGGCGCGCTTGCTCGGCGGGTTTCACGCGCACGAGGACAAGCACCTCCCCCGGCCAGTGGTGATCGCCGACGCCCACGCCGCGCGGCCGATCGAGCTGACGATCGAGGTGCCGGTCGAGGACATGTCCGAGCTGCGCGCGACCGAGCAACAGCTGGCGCCGCGCGAAGGCGAGGAACAAGCACCCAAGTCGATTTGGACCTCGATCCATCCGCGGCTGGTCGAGCTGGTGCGCGCGCATCGCTCGACGATGGTGTTCGTGAACAACCGCCGGCTCGCCGAGCGCCTCGCCGCTGCCATTAACGAGCTGGCCGGGGAGCCGCTGGCGCGCGCTCACCACGGCTCGGTCGCACGCGAAGAGCGCGTCACGATCGAGGACGCGCTGAAGTCAGGCCAGCTGCCGTGCATCGTCGCCACCAGCTCGCTCGAGCTCGGCCTCGACATCGGCGCGATCGAGCTGGTCGTGCAGATCGAGGCGCCGCCGTCGGTGTCATCCGGCATTCAGCGCGTAGGCCGCGCGAACCACCACGTCGGCGGCAACCCGCGCGGGCTGATCTTTCCGAAGCACCGCGGTGACTTGCTGGCGTGCACCGAAGCCGCGCGGCGCATGCAGTCCGGCGAGATCGAGAGCACGCGCTACCCGCGCAACGCGCTCGACGTGCTCGCCCAGCAGATCGTGGCGATCGTCTCGAGTCAGGATTCGATCCACGTCAACGACTTGATGCGCCTGGTGCGCGGCGCAGCGCCGTACGCCGAGCTCAAGCGCGAGCAGCTCGAGGCGGTGCTCGACATGCTGTCCGGACGCTATCCGTCGGACGAGTTCGCCGAGCTGCGCCCGCGCATCACCTGGTACCGCGAAACCGATCAGCTCGAGGCGCGCAAGGGCTCGAAGAACATCGCGATCGCCAACGCCGGCGTGATCCCGGACCGGGGTTTGTACGGCGTGTTCTTGGCCAGCGATAGCCGCGACGCAGTCGGCGGCGTACCCAGTAACAGCAAGAAGAGCCGGCGCGTCGGCGAGCTCGACGAAGAAATGGTGTTCGAGGCGCGCGTCGGCGAGGTGTTCATCCTCGGCGCGAGCAGCTGGCGAATAGAGGAGATCACCGCGGACCGCGTGCTGGTGACGCCGGCGCCCGGCATGCCGGGCAAGATGCCGTTCTGGCGCGGCGACGGCCTCGGTCGCAGCGTCGAGCTCGGGCGCGGCATCGGCGCGCTGCTGCGTAAGGTCGCGCGCGCCTCCGACGACGCGGCGGAGCGCATGCTGACCGACGGCGGGCTCGACCAGCGCGCCGCCAAGAACCTCGTCCGCTACGTGCGCGATCAAGACGAGGCGCCGAACGAGATCCCGACCGATCAGCGGATCGTGATCGAGCAGTTCCTGGACGAGGTCGGCGACTACCGCGTGTGCATGCTCTCACCGCACGGCGCGCGCGTGCACATCCCGCTGGCGTTGTGCATGCAGGAGAAAGCGCACCGCGAGCTCAACACCAGCCTGGAAGCGGTGTGGAGCTCGCGGTGCGCTT
>Ga0193752_1002419_pt1 | contig 14011 bp, 17 predicted proteins | sample H1c1metaG_FD_144924 | JGI IMG/M metagenome (GOLD analysis project Ga0193752, IMG submission 144924) | Soil microbial communities from a riparian zone of the East river system, Colorado, United States - H1c1 | ecosystem: Environmental > Terrestrial > Soil > Riparian zone | place: USA: East River... | reverse complement strand
ATCGGTTCGTTGCTCAGCATGCCCACCGAGTCCGATTGCCGCTTCCTCGAGAAGCCGCCGATCGTTCCGCCGCTGAAGATCTTCCACCTCACCAACCGCCCCGGCCGCCCGAAGAAGGGCAGCCGCCCGCCGCCGACGCCCGAGAGCCGCAACCCGGGCACGCCGCGCGAAGAGCTGCCCTCCGACGTCGCCATCGGGATGCACCGCCCGAACGAGGGCTAGCCCGGCTCGTCGCTTCAAGAAGGGGACAGGAAACTGTCCCCTTTTTATTTCTAGTCGTCGTCCGGCGCGCCACCCGCGCCGGCGAGGTCTTCCTGCTTCACCTTGTCGGTGTTGAACTTCGCTGCGCGCTCGCGCATCGTCTTCAGCACCTCCTCCAGCGGCGGCGGCTCGCCCTGGATCCAGCGCAGCGGATTGATCCGCGCCACCACAAAGGCACGCAGGTAGGGGCTGACGAAGCCCCGCGCCTTCAGCTTCGCAATCGCAGCGGCCACCTTCTCGTCCAGATCCATCAGGGACTCGGCCGTCTTCTCGTGCCCCTTGATCGCTTTTCTTATCGGCTCGTCCGAGAAGGCTTCCAGGCGCTTCACGATCGGGTTGTAGGCGCCGCCCGCGAACTTTCCGTTCTTCTCGTAGCAAAGGCCCAGCGTGACGAGGGAAGCTTCCTCGAGATAGAACGAGAAGCCCTTCTCCGCACGACTCCCATCTTCGTCCAGCAATCCGCGGTAAATGCGGATTACTTCCAAAGACTTCTCTCTGAGGTTGTGCGCCTTCTCGGTGTTGAGGGCGAGGATCTGCCACGCGATCTCGCGCTTGGGCACGACGATCGCGGTGATCGACCGGGCGCCGAGGCGGCGCATGGCGTGCAGCCGGTGGTTGCCGTTGGGGGTCCAGAAGCCCTTTTCCGGCGCGGTCACGGCGATGATCGGGTCGAGGAAGATGCCGGTGCGGTCGAGCACGTCGGCCAGCTTGCGGTGGTGGGTCGGCGAAAGATCGCGCTGGAACGGCGTCGGCTCGACGCCGCCGATCGGCAGGATGGCGAGCACCAGGGGATTCTTGCCCAGGGGGTCGTAATAGGCACCGAGCACGTGGCCGCCCTCGGCTTCGATGCGCTCGATCACCTCTTTCGCGGCGCCGCTGGGCGACTCGAGGATGCTCTCCTTCGGCTGCAGGCCGCGGCTGCCCGCCTTCGCCTTTTTGGCGCGCCGTTTTGCAGGCGCCCTTTTCATTTTCGCCATGGGCTTTACTATCCCGTTACAGAGGAGGAATACCCGATGATAGATCTCTACGCCGCCGGCACCTCAAACGGCATGCGAGCGCGCATCGCGCTCGAGGAATGCGGCCTCGCCTACACCTTCCACCCCATCAACCTGGACAAGGGCGAGAACCAGACACCGCAGTTCCTCGCCATGAACCCGATGGGGCAGATCCCGGTCATGGTCGACCACGAAGGGCCCGGCGGCAAGCCGGCGACCCTCTCCCAATCGAGCGCCATCCTGATGTACTGCGCCGAGAAATCGGGCAGGCATCTGCCGAAGAACCCGGCCGACCGGCCGGCCTTCCTCGAAGCGCTGATGCGCGCCTCGACCGACATGACGCCGACCCTCGGGGCGATCTTCAATTCCTCCAAGGTGAAGGACGCGCACGCGCCCACCATCGGCATGTTCAAGGACTTCTGGAAGCGCTACCTGAAGGTCTGGGACGACCTGCTCGCCGGGCGCAAGCACGCCGCGGGCAGCGAGTTCACCATCGCCGACATCTCGCTGTATGCGGGCTACGTGCGCATGCAGAAGGCGATCCCCGACCTGGTCGAGGGCTATCCGAACGTCGAGCGCTGGGCGAAGGAGATCAGCGCCCGCCCTGCGACGCAGCGCGCGCTGAAGTTCTAGCGCGCCTAGCGCCCGGGAGCTGGCGTGGTCGAGCCGGAGCCGGACGAGGGCAGCGGCAGCGGGCTGACCCGGTCGAGCACCGCCGACTCGCGGCTGCGCTCGAGGATCGCCCATTCCTGCAGGCCCTGCTCGGTGGCGCAATCGACGCCGCGTTGCTCGATGCAGCGCTCCCTGGCGCGCGCGAGGATCGCATCGCGCTGCATCTGCTGCTGGGCAAGGATCGCGCGTTCGCGCTCGGTCAGCTGGTTCTCGGCCAGGGCGGGGAAACTGGCTGCCAACACCGCCAATAGAAGGAATCTCATGCCTCTAGGACAGCAATGAACGAGCCCGGTTTCTTCCTGGTGGTCCGTTTCTGGGTCGCGCCGCAGGCCGAGGCGCAGCTGATGCGCTGGCTGGACGGCGGCCATGTAGCCGAAGTACTACGCCAGCCCGGCTTCCTGTGGTGCAAACGGATCAGGCTGGAGAAGGCGGCCGACGGCTGGCAAGGCTACGCGCAGCTGTACGGTATTGAGTCGAAGGCCGCCTTCGACGCCTATAACGACTCCGCGCTCATGGAGAAATTCAAGCGGGAACGCTCGCCGTTCGAGAAGGACATGCGCATCGACCGCTTCTTCGGTCAGGTGGACTGAAGGATCCCGGCGACTTCCTCCGGCATCAGGATCATCGCGTCGTGCCCGGTCTGCAGCTCGTGGAAGCGCCAGGCCGGGTCGTTGCGGGCTTTTGCGGCGAACTGGTCGAAGGAGCCGGTGGCGGGCGAGGAGCAGTAGACGAAGGTCTTGGGAATGGCCCTCGACTCCGCGAAGTTGGACAGCCTGATCGCCTGCGACATGGTGGCGTAGGGGTGCCTCACCTCGCGCGGGCCGACGAAGTCGAGGTGCGCCTGGTCGGTCAGGCCCCAGAGCGACATCGGCGGCGGCATGACGAAGCCGGTGCGCTCGCCCTCGTGGCGCATGCGCGCGGCGCGCTCGGCCACCACGTAGTCGAGCGTGCATTTGCCGTCCTCCGGCACGAAGGCATCGAGATAGACCAGCCGCGCAATGCGCGCCGGCAGGCGGTCGGCGGCGCCGGTGACCACCATGCCGCCATAGCTGTGGCCGACCAGCACCACGTCGCGCAGGTCCTCCATCTCGATCAGCCCGAGGATGTCCTGGATGTGCGTGTCGAGGTCGATGCGGCCGCCGGCGAGGTGCTTGCGCTCGCCGAGCCCGGTGAGCGAAGGCGCGTGCACCTCGTGTCCGGCCTTGCGCAGCAGCGAGGCGACGCGGCGCCAGCACCAGCCGCCGTGCCAGGCGCCGTGAACCAGAAGAAAGGTCATGCCGGCTGGCTTGCTACTTCTCGGCTGCGAGCGGGATCTTCGGCTGCCAGGCGAGCCATTCCTTCTTCGGCTCGGCGTGCAGGAAGAAGACGGTGCCGGACTTGGCGCGCGGCGACTTGGGAGGCGAAGCGAATTCCACGCCGCCGGTGGCGAGCGCTCGCAGCGATTCGAAATCCACTTCCAGGCCTTTCAGGATGCTTCCCTTCACGCTGATGCCGCTCGAGTCCCAGAACGCCGAGCCCTCGCGCACCAGCGCCGCGTAGCGGCTCTGGATCAGCACGGTGACGTCGGCCGAGGCGGCGTTGGGCGAGAGCTCGAGCTTCTGCACCGTGCCGACTTCGATGCCGCGATAGTACACCGGCGAATTCGCGCGCAGCGACATGGGCCGCTCGGCGCGCAGCACCAGGCGCAGGCCGCTCTCGTCGAGCGGCGGGCTGTCGCGGCCGACGAACTTGCGGCTCGGCTCGCCGCTGCCCGGCCGCACTTCGATCTCCGGCCCGCTCAGCACGGTGTTCAGCCCGGTGATGCCGCCGGCGCCGAGCTGCGGCCGCACGATCCAGAAAATCGCGCCTTCGTTCGCCACCGACGCGGCCGAGCGCCGCAGCCGCGCCGAGACCAGCACGTGCGCGTGGTCCTTGGTCAGCTCGACGCCGGTCACTTCGCCGATCGCAACGCCGCGGTACTTGACCGGCGTCTGCCCGACGCGCAGCCCGTTGCCCTGGCTGAACTGGATGGTGATCTCCGGCCCGAGCGTGCGCATGCGCTCGTAGACCAGCCAGCCGGCCACCGCGGCGGCAATGAGCGGCACGATCCACGCGACGCGGAACAGCCGGCTGCGCCTCAGGCGGGCTTTGGGGAGGTCGTCTTGTTCTGTCGGGTTGTCCATATCAATCTGGGATCGAAGGTAGCCGAAGCGAGGATGGTGAGCACGACGACCGCGCAGAACGCGGTGAGGCCGGGCCCGGGCAGCACCGTCGCGAGCGTGCGCAGCTTGACCAGCGCGACCAGCACCGCGAGCAGGAACACGTCGAGCATCGCCCACGGGCCGATGACGTCGACGAAGCGCCACAGGCGCGTGCGCAGGTGCGGCAGGGCGCGCGAGCGCAGCTGCGCGCTCACCACGAGGTAGAACAGCGAGGCGAGCTTGATCAGCGGCACCGCGATGCTCGCCAGGAACACGATCACGGCGACGAACCACTGGTTGGAACGCGCGAGGCTCACCACCCCGTCCCACACCGTGCTCTCCGAGTACGCGCCGCTCCAGTACATCGTGAGGATCGGGTAGAGGTTCGCCGGCACGTACAGGACCATGGCGGCGAGGGTCAGCGCGCCGGTGAGGTGCAGGCTGGCGCGCTCCGGCTCGCGCCCGAGGAAGGCGCCGCAGCGCGCGCACTCGAACGCCGCGCCGGCGCGGCCGCTCTCGAGCCGCTGCGCCAGAGCGCAGACCGGACAGGCGACGATGTTCTCTAGGGAGGGCATTTCGATTCGACCGCCATCCTTCTTCGGCGTTTCCCCTAAAGTACCCGCATGACGCCCCAGCCGTCCCTCGCCGCCCTGCGCCATCCGGGCTACCGCGGGCGCGTGATCGGCCGGTTCGCGAGGTCGAGCCGTTTATCAGGATAGGATCGGGAAATGGAAGAGTGGAACAAGGGCCTGATGGCCCACCTGGAAATCCGCGTCGTCGAGGTCGGGCCCGAGCGCGTGGTGGGCGAGATCGACGTGCGCGATGAGCTGAAGACCACCAGCAGCGCGGTGCACGGCGGCACGCTGATGGCGCTCGCCGACACGGTCGGGGCGATCGGCACCGCGGCGCTCGGCTTCAAGACGGCGACGCTCGAATCGAAGACCAATTTCTTCGCCGCCGCCACCGGCGGCAGGATCCGCGCCGAGGCGACGCCGCTGCACAAGGGCAAGCGCTCCCACGTCTGGCAGACGCGCGTCACCGACGAGTCGGGTCGCCTCCTCTCGCTTACCATCCAGACACAGATGATTCTGTGAAGGGCGCGGTCTTCGCGCTTTCCCTCTTTTTCATGGGACCGTTACAAGCCATGGACGTGCAAGGCCATCGCGGCGCCCGGGGGTTGCTCCCCGAGAACACGCTTCCCGCCTTCCAGCGCGCGCTGGAGCTGGGCGTCGATACGCTCGAGCTCGACTGCGGCGTGACGAAGGACGGCGTCGTGGTCGTGCACCACGACCGCCGCCTCAACCCCGACGTCGCGCGCGGCCCCGACGGAAAATGGCTTGGCTCGCCCGCCCCCACGATCCGCTCGCTCACCTACGCCGAGCTGCAGCGCTACGACGTCGGCCGCCTGCGTCCTGGCTCCGAGTATTCCCGGCGCTTCCCACATCAGCAGGCGATGGACGGCACGCGTATCCCTCGCCTCTCCGAGGTTCTGAAGTTGAAGTCGAAATTCAACATCGAAACCAAGCTCATCCCGGGCGCCACCGAAGAGACCGTAGGGCCGGAGGAATTTGCGCGCTTGCTGATAGCCGAGATACGAAAAGCAAAGGCGACCGCGACCATCCAGTCCTTCGACTGGCGCACGCTGAAGGTCGTCGAGCGGGAGGCGCCCGAGATCCCGACGGTCTATCTCACGGAAAGCCCGGAAGCGGACCCGCAGACGGTGCGCTCGGCCGGCGGCAAAACCTGGTCGCCGAACTTCAAGGACCTGACCCAGCGCAAGATGACGATCGCGAAAAGCCTGGGCCTGAGAGTCGTAGCCTGGACGGTGAACGAGCCCGCCGACATCGCCGCCGCGCTCGACAGCGGCATCGACGGCATCATCAGCGACTATCCGGACCGCGTGCTCGCGGAGTTGAAACGGCGCGGCGCGCGCTAGCGCGCGCGGTCCCTGCCAAGCCACAATACGCAATGCCCGTCACCCAAGCGCTGCTGGTTGCCAATGTGCTCGCCTTCCTCATGCAGGAAGCCAGCGGACTGCCTCTCGTCGAATGGTTCGCGCTCTGGCCGCCCGCCAGCCAGCTGTTCGGGCCGTGGCAGATGGTCACCTACAGCTTCCTGCACGGCGGCATCGCGCACATCGTCTTCAACATGTTCGCGCTCTACACCTTCGGCGCGGCCATCGAGCGGCTCTTCGGCTCGCGCTTCTACGCCCTTTACTACTTCGCCTGCGTCGTCTCGGCGGCGATCTGCCACCTGCTAGTCACGGCCGCGATGGGCGGCCCGCCGGTGCCGACCGTCGGCGCCTCGGGCGGCATCTACGGGCTGCTGCTCGCCTACGGGCTGTATTTCCCGCACCAGCGGGTGATGCTGCTCATCCCGCCGATCCCGATGAAGGCGCGCACGCTGGTGTTCGCCTTCGCCGCGATCGAGCTGTTCTTCGGCGTCACCGGGACCGCCGCCGGCGTCGCGCACTTCGCCCACCTGGGCGGCATGCTCGGCGGCTGGCTGATGATCGAATACCGCAAACGGGCAGGAGGCAGACGATGAAGGTCGTGGCGCTCGAGGAGCACTACTGGGACGCTGAAGTCGCGAAGCATTTCAAGGGTGGCGGCCCGGAGATGCAAAACCGGCAGATGCTCGAGCGGCTGCACGACGTGGGCGCCCTGCGGATAAAGGAGATGGACGACGGCGGCATCGACCTGCAGGTCTTGTCGCACGGCGCTCCGGCGACCCAGCGCATCGAGGGAGAGCTGGCCGTTCAGGTTGCACGCGGCGCCAACGACAGATTGTTTGAAACCGTAAAGAAACATCGCGGAAGGTTCGAGGCGTTTGCGGTTCTTCCCACCAACGAACCCAAAGCCGCGGCCGACGAGCTCGAGCGCGCGGTCACGAAGCTCGGGTTCAAAGGGGCGATGCTGCATGGGCTTTCCAATGGCCTGTTCCTCGACGACAAGCGCTTCTGGCCGATCTACGAGCGGGCGCAGAAGCTCGACGTGCCGATCTACCTGCATCCGGCCGTGCCGCATCCGGCGGTAGTCGAGGCCTACTACAAGGACTACCTGAAGGAGTTTCCCGGCCTGCTCACCGCCGCCTGGGGCTTCACCGTGGAGACCGCCACGCAGGGCATCCGCATGGTGCTGTCGGGCGTGTTCGACGCGTATCCCGGCCTGAAGATGATCCTCGGCCACCTCGGCGAGTCGCTGCCCTTCTCGCTCTGGCGCATCGACATGGCGCTGCAGCGGCCGGGCAATGCCCCGACGCCGTTCCGCGACACTTTCCGCAACCACTTCTGGATCACCACCAGCGGCAACTTCTCCACCCCCGCGCTGCTCTGCTGCGTGATGGAGATGGGCGTCGACCGCATCCTCTTCTCGGTGGACTACCCGTTCGTGCCCAACCCGCCGGGGGTGAAGTGGATGGACACCGTGCCGCTCGGACCAGAGGACCGCGCCAAGATCCTGCACGGCAACGCTACGAGGCTCCTTAAGCTTTAGGAGTCCGGGCACGAAAAGTGCACGGCAGCCCATTGGAGGTTGTCCATGCGCACACTCGCTTTCCTTCTCGCTTTCCTGTCCTTCCAGGCCGCCGCCCAGACCGCGGCGCAGCAGATCCAGGCCACCTCGCCGCAGCTCGTGGTATTCGCCGGCTCCGACGCCAACCTGCAGGCGCTGGTGAACGGGCTCGGCCTCGGCCAGGCGGTCACTCTCGTCTCGCAAGGCAGCGACGGCCTGGTGCAGATCGCCACTTTCCTGCCGCCCACCGCGCTCGGCGCGAGCGTGCCGGGCGCCCTGGAGCAGGCGCGCACGAACCTCATCGCGCGCGGCGTCGCGCAGCCCAGCGCACAGCAGATCGCGGTCGCGCTGATGGGCGGCACGCTCACCACCGCGGCCGGCCAGGTGCAGATCCCCGGCGTGCTCACCGGCTCGATTCCCGCCAACGCGGTGCAGGTGCGCAACGAGATCACCGGCGGGCTGGTGTCGGCGACGCCCTTCGGCGGCTCGGTGGCGAACTTCCAGGCGCTCAACACCGGCCTGCGCCAGGGCACGGCCATCACGCTGACCGGCGCGGTGAACGGCGTGCCGCAGACCGTGAGCTTCACGCCGCCCGGCGGCCCGATCGCCGCGGCAGACGTCAACCAGCTGTTGCTGCTCGCCAACCAGTCGCTCGCCAGTCTCGGCATCTTCAACCCGACTCCGGCCCAGATCCAGGTCGCGCTCCTCGGCGGCACGGTACCGGTCCCCGGCGGCACCGTCGCACTGCAGGGCGTGCTGCAGAACCGCACCACCACTACCAGCACCAGCCCTCTTTTCGGGACCAGCAACAGTCCTGTGGTGAGCAGCCCCACCATCGGCAGCCCCGTCATCAGCTCCGGAGCCGGCGCGACCGCGCCCATCGTGGGCGCCCCCCCACCCGTCCTCGGCGTGGACGGCGTGCGGCGCCCGAATACCGCCGAAGGCGCAAACCGCGGCGCGGTCACCGGCCGCTGACGTAAACTCCGGAGGGTGCTTCGCATCCTCTGGCTGCTGGCAGTCGTTTTCGCTTCTCATGTAGAAGCACAATCGTTTCCCTCGAAGCCGATCCGCCTCGTGGTGGGCTATCCGCCTGGCGGCTCGGGCGATTTCACCGCGCGCATCGCCGCCGACGAGCTGTCGAAGGACCTCGGCGTCGCGGTCGTAGTCGAGAATCGCGCCGGCGCCGGCGGCAATATCGCCGCCGAGGTAGTGGCGAAGGCGCCGGCCGACGGCTATACCGTCCTCAACGCGTGGAACCACGCGATCAACCTCGCGCTTTACAAGACGAGCAACTACTCGGAGAAGGATTTCGCCGCGATCTCGCGCGTCGCGAGCGGACCGGCCGTGATCGTGGTGAACGCGACGTCGCCCTTCATGAACGTGAAGGACGTGATTGCCTATGCGAAAGCAAATCCGGGGAAGCTGTTCAACGCTTCCGCCGGCTACGGCTCGACTCCGCACATCGCTTCGGCGCTGTTCGAATCGGTCGCCGGCGTGCAGTTCACCTCGGTGCAGTTCAAGGGCGGCGGCCCCGCGGCGCAGTCGCTGATCGCGGGCGAGACGCAGGTGATGTTCGCGACCGCGCCCACGGTGATGGGCTTCGTCCGCGGCGGGCGCATGCGGGCGCTGTCGCTCACCACGCGCGATGCGTCGCCCGCGATTCCCGGCGTGCCGGGCGCCGAAGCGGCGGGCCTGCCGGGCTACCATTCGACGTTCTGGTTCGGCCTCTACGCGCCGGCCGGAACACCGCCGGCTGTCGTGCAGCGGCTACACCAGGCGGCGCTGCGCGGGCTGTCCAAGGCGCAGGCGAAGGAAAGGATGGCAACAGGCGGCATGGACGCCGCCCCTTCCGCGTCGCCGGAGGCCTTCGAGGCGGAGATCCGCGCCGAGGCGCCGACGCTCGCGCGGATCATCCGCGAATCCGGAGCCAAGGTAGAGTAGGTACAAGCGTTGCTGTAGCAAGGAGGTTATGGGCCGCGTCCTCTACCTCCAGAAAGAATCCCGTTCCCGCCGCGACGCCGCGGCGCCGGAAACCCTCCTCCGCCCCGGCTACAACTGCAGCGCGATCGCGCACGCCGAGCGCGTCGCGCTGCTGATCGACGCCGAGGCCTATTTCAAGGCGTTCCACGCCGCCGCGCTGCGCGCGCAGCGCTCGATCATGGTCCTCGCCTGGGACTTCAACAGCCGCACGCAGCTGCACTTCGATCCGGTGGCGAAGGACGGCCCGCCGGCGCTGCTCGGCGACTTCCTCAATTTCCTGGTGCGCCGCCGCCGCGGCCTGCACATCAATATCCTGAACTGGGACTACCCGATGGTGTTCGGCGCCGACCGGGAGTTTCCGCCGCTGTACGGCTTCGGCTGGACGCCGGCGCGGCGCGTGCACCTGCGCTACGACGACACGCACCCGATCGCCGGCTGCCAGCACCAGAAGATCGCGCTGTTCGACGACGCGCTCGCCTTCGTCGGCGGCATCGATCTCACCGTGCGCCGCTTCGATTGTCCCGAGCATCGCGCGGACGACCCGCGCCGCGTCGCCTACGACAAGCCCTATCCGCCGTTCCACGACCTGATGATGGCGGTCGATGGCGAGGCGGCGCGCGCCCTTGCCGGCATCGCGCGCGAGCGCTGGAAGGCCGCCACGGGCAAGAGCCTGCCGCCGGCCGAAGCGGCCGGCGATCCCTGGCCGGAGCACCTCGAGCCGCAGATGCGCGGCGTCGAGGTCGGCATCGCGCGCACCATGCCGCCGCGCGGCGAAGTGCCGGCGATCCGCGAGATCGAGAAGCTCTACCTCGACAGCATCGCCGCCGCGCGCCATACGCTGTACATCGAGAACCAGTACTTCACCTCGCCGCGCATCGCCGCGGCGATCGAGAAGCGCCTGCAAGAGCGCGACGGCCCCGAGGTCGTGCTGGTGCTGCGCCTGCTCAGCCACGGCTGGCTCGAAGAGCACACCATGCAGGTGCTGCGCACGCGCCTCGTCCAGCGCCTGCTCGCCGCCGACCGCTACGGCCGCTTCCACGTCTATTACCCGCATGTGCCCGGGCTGCCGGAGGGCGCGTGCCTCGACGTGCACTCGAAGCTGATGATCACCGACGACACCATGCTGCGGGTCGGCTCGGCGAACATCTGCAACCGGTCCATGGCGCTCGATTCGGAGTGCGACCTGGCGATCGAGTCGCGCGGCCGGCCCGAAGTGGCGCAAACCATCATCGCCCTGCGCGACCAGCTGCTCGCCGAGCACCTCTGCTCGAGCCCGGAGAAAGTGCACGCGGCGGTGGAGCGCGCCGGCACCCTGCACGGCGCCATAACCGAGCTCGGCGGCGACACGCGCTGCCTGCGGCCCTTCGAGGACCTGAAGGAATGGCCCGAGGCGATCGTCGAGCTGGCCGCGGTGGCCGACCCCGAGGAGCCGATCGCACCCGCCATCCTCGACCTCGAGCGCAAATCCGAGGGCGAGGAGAGGGGGCCTGCCAAGCCTGCATGGCTCAAGCTCGGCCTCATCGTCGCCGCATTTTTCGGCCTCGCCACGCTGTGGCGCTTCACGCCGCTCGCCGGGCTGATCAGCCCGCCTTCCGTGGTCGCCTGGGCGCACGATTTCGGCTCGCGCTGGTGGGCGCCGCTCCTGGTCATCGCCGCCTACACGCCGGCCTGCTTCGTGATGTTCCCGCGGCCGCTCATCACGCTCGCCGCCGTGGTCGCCTTCGGGCCCTGGCTCGGCTTCCTCTACGCCCTGGTCGGCATCGTCGGCTCGGCGGCCGTGACCTACTACGCCGGGCGCCGCATGCGCCGCGACACGGTGCGCCGACTCGCCGGGCCGAAGCTCGACCGCATGGTCGCGGTGCTGAAAAAGCATGGCCTGCTCGCGATGACCTTGCTGCGCCTGGTGCCGCTCGCGCCCTTCGCCGTCGAAGGGATGGTGGCGGGCGCGGTGCGCCTCAAGCTGTGGCACCTGCTCGCCGGCACGGCCATCGGCATGCTGCCCGGCACGCTCGCGGCCACCCTGTTCGGCGACCAGATCGAGCGCGCCGCCTCCGGCGGCGGCTTCAACTGGTGGGTCGTGGGCGGGGCGGCTCTCCTCCTCCTCGGCGGCGCCATCGCGGTGAAGCGCTGGTTCGGCCGCATGTCGGCGCGCATCTCGGACCAGCTTCCGGCCAAGTGAAGCGCCCGGGCAGCCTCGCCAACTGGCGCGCGCTCGACGCGCAGCTCGGGCCCGACTGCCTGCGCGTCGCCTCGTACAACGTGCACGGCTGCGTCGGCTGCAACAATCAGCGCGATATCGCGCGTGTTGCCGGCGTGATCACCGAACTGGGCTGCGACACCGTGGGATTGCAGGAGGTCTTTCAACCCGAAGAGATTTCCCGGCTCACCGGGATGAATGTTGTTCCGGGTAAGCCCCATATCTGGCACGACCGGCACGTAGGAAACGCCCTGCTCACGACGCGCAAAGTGCTCGCCGTGCGCCACCACGACTGGAGCTGGCCCGGCCACGAGCCGCGCGCGGCGCTCGACGTCGACCTCGAGGTCGAGGGCGCGACGGTCAGGGTCATCGTCACCCACCTCGGGCTGAAGCCTTACGAGCGGCGCTTCCAGGTCAGGAAAATCCTCTCGCTGGTGAAGGAAATGCCCATCGCCGAGCGCGTGGTGGTCCTCGGCGACATCAACGAGTGGCTGCCGCTCGGCCGGCCGCTGCGCTGGCTGAACGGCCTGCTCGGCCATTCGCCCGCCGAGCGCTCGTTCCCGGCGCGCTGGCCGCTGTTCGCGCTCGATCGCGTCTGGGCGCGGCCGCGCCACGCGCTGCTCGCGTTCGGCGCGCACCGCACACCGCTCGCCGCCGTCGCTTCGGACCATCTGCCGGTGAAGGCGATCATCGCCACGCACGAGGGCCGGCGTAGTGCAAACCACGACAAGGTCGTAGGGAATCGCCCTGCTGTTCGCGCCGTCGGCACCGGCTAGAATCGCCGGCCAAGAGGAAAAGCAGAATGGACTGGGCCGAGCTTCTCAAGCATCCCGTCGACGGCGATCACATCGTCCAGACCTGGCAGGACGAGGCTTTCCTCGGCGAGACGGTCGCCGAGTACATCGGCAGCGGCCTGCGCGGCGGCGACGCCGGCCTGATCGTCGCCACCCCGGAGCATGCCGACCTCTTCAAGCTGAACCTGCGCGCCGCGCGCGCCGGCGGGCCCGACAGCCAGCTGCGCTTCTTCGACGCCGAGGACACGCTCGGGAAATTCATGCAGGGCGGCATGCCCGACTGGAACAGCTTCCACCAGGTGGTCGGCGGCCTGATCGCCGAGATCCGCCTGCAATACCCCGCGGTGCGCGTCTACGGCGAGATGGTCGATGTGCTGTGGCAGCGCGGCGAGCGCGACGCGGCGATCCGCCTCGAGGAATTCTGGAACGAGCTCGCCAAGCTGCAGACCTTCTCGCTGTTCTGCGCCTATCGGCTGGACAACCTCGACGCCGCCGCCTACGGCGGGGCGCTCGAATGCGTCTGCCACGTGCACACGCACCTGATTCCCGCGCGCAACTACGAGGCCTTCAACGACGCGGTCAGCGAAGCGAGCAAGGCGGTCCTCGACCAGCCCCTCGCGCAGATGCTGCTGTCGCTCTCGGCGAGCCAGCGGCCGCAGACGCACATGCCGCTTGGCCAGGCCACCCTGCTGTGGCTGCAGAAGAACATGCCGCGCACCGCCGAAAAAGTCCTCGACGGCGTGCGCCAGCGCTACGGCACCGCGGCCTAGTTTCTCTTCCTGGGGTTGGGCGAAGTGCTGCCGGCGGCGGCCGACTTGGCAGCCGCTACCTTGGCGGCCCTGGCGTGCAGCGCCTCGTACTCCTTGGGACTGAGCTTGCCGTCCTTGTTCCGGTCCGCCCGGTCGAAGCCGATGATCAGGTCGGCATTTCCCGCGGCTTCCGCCTTGGAGAGCTTGCCGTCGGTGTCGTAGTCGAGCTTGTCGAATCGCTCGTCGGCCTGGGCGAGGCCCGCCACGAGCAAGCTGCCTATCAATAAAAGCCTCATGCCTCAGCGGCTTGCAGGATCCGTGCCGCTACATCTGGTTACACATTGGCGAGGACTGTAATGCGCTCCAGGCCTAGATTGGAGGACATGAAACGCTTCCTGCTCGCCCTGGCCTCGATCCTCGCGCTCAACACCCCGGTGGCGCACGCCCAGGCGCCGCACATCTACACCCAGCCGGAGCTCGACTCCCTGCTCGCGCCGATCGCTCTCTACCCTGACGGGCTGATCACGCAGGTCCTCCTGGCCGCCAGGTTCCCGGACCAGGTGGTCGCGGCCTCGGACCTGCCCAAGGACGCACAGCCCGACCCGTCCTGGGACCCGAACGTAGCGGCGTTGCTCGCCTTCCCGGAAATTCTGACGCGCATGGCCGAGAGT
>Ga0193752_1002418_pt1 | contig 14012 bp, 13 predicted proteins | sample H1c1metaG_FD_144924 | JGI IMG/M metagenome (GOLD analysis project Ga0193752, IMG submission 144924) | Soil microbial communities from a riparian zone of the East river system, Colorado, United States - H1c1 | ecosystem: Environmental > Terrestrial > Soil > Riparian zone | place: USA: East River... | reverse complement strand
GGCGTAGCGAGAGGGGCATACCCGTCCCCCCCGGATGTCCCTCTCGCTACGCCTCCTCGCCCGGCGCGCCGTGCTCGCGCTGGCCCCGTTCCTCTGGGCCGCCGCCCCCGCCGTGGCCCAGTCCGTGCCCGCCCGCCCCGCGCCCGCCAGCCCCGTGCCCGCCGGGCCCTGGTCCGTCGTCGCGGCCGAGCCCGCGCGTGCGGCGCTCCCGCCCGCCCCCCTGGAGCGCGGGCTCGTGTGGGCGCTCTACGGCGTCGTCGGGCTCGTGCTCGTCTACACCGTGCGGCACTACGGCTTCACGCTGAACCGCCTCTTCGGGCACCAGCGCCACCCCTACGCCGCCCTCGACACGCTCGACTGGCCCGCCATCACCGTCGTCATCCCGTGCCACAACGAGGAGCAGGTGGTCGGCACCGGCATCGAGGCGCTTCTGCGGGCCGACTACCCCGCCGACCGCCTCACGCTCATCCCCCTCAACGACCGCTCGTCCGACGGCACGCGCGAGATCATCGACGCCTACGCCGCGCGCTACCCCGGCCGCATCCACCCCTTCCACCGCACGGGCGGCAAGCCCGGCAAGGCCGCCGCGCTGGGCGAGGTGATGGCCGGAATCACGACCGACGTCGTGCTCGTGTTCGACGCCGACTACGTGCCGGGCCGCGACCTCCTCAAGCAACTCGCCGCCCCCTTCTGCGACCCCGAGGTCGGCGCCGTGATGGGCCGCGTGGTGCCGATGAACACCGGCAGCAACCTCCTCACGCGGCTGCTGGAGATGGAGCGGACGGGCGGCTACCAGGTGGACCAGCAGGCCCGCATGAACCTCCGCCTCGTGCCGCAGTACGGCGGCACCGTCGGCGGTATACGCCGGAGCGCGCTCAACGCCGTGGGCGGCTGGGCCGACGACAGCCTCACCGAGGACACCGAGGCCACGTGCCGCCTCCTCGCCGGGGGCTGGAAGGTGGCCTACGCCAACCGCTCGGAGTGCTACGAGGAGGTGCCCGAGACGTGGCCCGTCCGCATCCGGCAGATCCGCCGCTGGGCCCGCGGCCACACCGCCGCCGCCCTCCGCCACACCTTCCACGTCGCCGGGAGCCGCCACCTCAGCGCCCGCGAGCGGATCGACGGGCTCCTCCTCCTCGGCGTCTACGCCATGAGCCCCGTGCTGCTGGCGGGCTGGATCCTCGCCGCCGTGCTGTTCTACATGGGCATCGTGCCCATCCACGGCGCGCTCGCCATCCTCGCCGTGGCGAGCTACAACACCGTCGGCAACTTCGCCGTGTTCTTCGAGATCGCCACCGGCGCCCGCCTCGACGGGCACTACCGCCGCATCCGGCTGCTCCCGCTGAACCTGCTGGGCTTCATCGTGAGCCTCGTCGCCACGTCGCGCGCCGTGCTCACGGAGCTGTGGCCCATCCGCGGCGAACTCGTCTGGGACAAGACCGAGCGCTTCCGCCGCCCGACGGCGCGCCCCGAGGTCGCCCTCGCCCGCCCCACCCTGTAGCGCCCGCGCCCCCGTGACGACTGCCATCCTCGCCGCCGCCCTCCCCGCCGTCGTCCTCGCGTGGGCCGCGCTGCCGTTCCTGCCCGCGCTGGCCGAGTTCCGCGCGCGGCGCGACGTGGCGCCCCTCCGCATCCGCGAGCACGACCGCGACGACCGCCGCGCCGCGTCCGGCGCCCTCGGCACCGACGCCCGCCGCTTCCTCCGCACGCCCGGCAGCGACGACGCGCTCCGCCTCCTCGACGCCCCCACCCTCCTCGACGGCGACGCGGCGCCCGTGGTGATCCCCGGCGCGGCGTCGTTCGCCGACACGGAGGGCACCCACGTCGCCGCCCCGCTCTACGTCCACGGCCCCCACCAGGGCGGCGCGGGCGACCACTACGTCGCCCTCTACAGCGCCGCCTCGGCCCGCCTCGGCCCCGGCACCACCGTCCGCGACTGGCTCCACGCCGACGCCGACCTCACGGTGGAGGCGGACAGCCGGCTCGGCGGGAGCACCTCGGCGGGCCGCGTGCTCACGGTGGCGTCGGGGTGCCGGTTCGAGCGGCTCCACGCCCCCCTCGTCCAGATCGGGAGCGGCACGCCGCTCCCGCCGCCCACCGTCCCGAGCCTCCCTTTATACACGCCCGCAGGCACCCTCAGCGCCGGGCGCACGCTCGTCCACGGCGACCTCACCATCCCGCCCCGTCACGTCGTCCGCGGCGCGCTCGTCGTCACGGGCGCCCTCCGCATAGGCGCGGGGGCGCGCATCGAGGGCGACGTGAAGGCGCACGGCACCATCGTGCTGGAGAGCGGCGCCACCGTGGCGGGCCACCTCTTCGCCGAGAGCGACGTGTGGGTGGAGGCCGCCGCCCGCGTCGAGGGCGCGCTGGCGACCGAGGCGCGGCTGGAGCTGGGCCCCAACGTCACCGTCGGCACCCCCACGTCCCCGTCGAGCGTCTCGGCCCGCCGCATCGTCGCCGCCGCCGGCGTCCGCGTCCACGGCACCCTCTGGGCCCTCGATGAGGGGATTACCGCTTCGCGGTAAGGCAGGATCTGTCTACTCTTTCAGGGTGCGCTTGCACCTTGAGAGTCGGATGATATCTTGATTCATCCGAACAGGTTTATAGAACCCAATGGACGAAGCCACGCTCGCCAAAGCAATCGAGCTCAAGAAGAAAGCCGACCTCAAGCAAAAGAAAGCCGACCTCAAGACATGGAATATGTACCGGGAGGCCGCCGGATCTGAAAAGGCCTGGATGCATGAGCGCCTGAGCTGGCTCTTCACTCCACAAGGGATCCTGTTCGCCGCCTATAGCCTCACGCTCAAGGCCGAGGGCCCTCAAAGCCTGACGATGGCAGCCCACATGAGAGAGGTCATCCCTGTGGTTGGCATCGGCATTTCGGTCGTGGTCTTCTTTATGGTCTTCGCAGCTTCCGTCATGCACAAGCATTGGACGAAGCCCCTCAGAGAGCTGGCGCAGCGACACGCAGGCGCGATAACGTTCGGCTCGCCCCCACATTGGCCCGCCACGCTGGCACGGTGGCTCCCCCTCGCGCTACCCTTCGGGTTCGCCGCTGCCTGGCTCTATCTGCTCATGATCTGACGAGGAGCGCCGGGCGGAGCAGCGGGTAACGTAAACGTGTAGGCAGTCGGGCTTGGCCTACATGCCCGCGTGCTCACCTGCCTACACGCTTACGCGCTTACGTGCCGCTCAACTGGAGTGATCGTGGATCGTCTGCCAGCGGCCGTCCATCCACGCCCAGATGGTCGTGTACCAGCCCGAGCTCTCCTCCATCCCGCCGCCGTAGAGGATGAACCGGCCCGTCACGTAGGCGTGGTCGGGGCCGAGGGGGTGCACGACGATCTGCTCGAAGCGGAGCTGCTGGAGCGGCGCCCCGTCGCGGAAGAACGAGCGCTCCAGGGCGTCCGCCGTCTGCTGCCGCCCGTAGATGGGGCCGCGGCCGGTCATGAACCCGGCGGAGTCGGAATAGACCGCGACGTGCCCGGCGAGGTCGCCCTCGTTCCACGCATCAGCGATGCCCTGGAGGAGCGCGGGGATGTCGTCGGCGCTGTGCGCCTGCGCACGGACGGCCGACGGGGCGAGGACGAGGGCGGCGAGGAAGGCGAGAAGGAGCAGACGCATGGGGGAGGAGGCAAGAGGTGCTAAGAAGATAGCATCACCCGCTCGACCTGCACGCCGGTCCGCGCGCTAGACGGCGTTCAGCACGAGGCTGAGCACGAGGGCAAGCACGAACAGCAGCACGATCAGCGGCACCTTCCACCGGAGGTCGCTCCGGGCCACGGCGCCGCAGTTCCAACACGCCCGCTCGCTCGTCGGCCCCATCCGCCCGCACGTCGCGCAGGGGCGGCGGGCGGCCGTCGTGTCGCGGCCACAGGACGCGCACTGCCGGTCGGGCGCCGCGGCGCCGCAGAACGGGCACGTACGAACGGCGCTCATGCCGGGCGCGCTCAGGCCGCCCGGCCCGTGAGCGCTGCCTCCATCGCCATCCCGTTCTCGCGGTTACCGGGCATCCCCATCCGGTGGAACTTGGCGACGAACGGCTTCGCCGGGTCCTCGATCTTGATGTGCGTGAAGAGGCCGCCCGTGGACGCCTTCACGGGGGGAAGCGCGCCCAGCGGGTATTCGAGCACCTCCTGCACCTTGATGTCTTTGCCCTTGAACCGGAGCGCGATGAACCGCCGGTTCGTCAGGCCCACGACGTACTCCTTCGTGAGGAGCGCCGTCGCGATCACGCCGGGCAGGACCGCGAGGAACATGAGGGGGATGATGATCGCCATGCTCGGCTGCTTGACGCCGTAGGCCGAGTGCTTTAGCTCCTCGCCGGGTTCGAGGTAGGGCTGGAACGCGGCGGCGACGAAGGCGGGGTCTTTGAAGCGGGCCATGAGAGCGGAGCAGGCGGGAGACGGGCGACGCGTGGAGTATAGAAACCCCTCCGAAATAAACGGCCTACCCGCTTGGGAGGCCCAGTTCGACATCACGCACGGCCCCGCCAGTATCCGGGGCGGCGATGCTGGTGCGCCACAGCGAGGACCCGAATCTCGCCGGGTGCGCTTCGATAGACCACGCTATACGGGAATCGGCGGACCAGTACGCGCCGCGTCTCCCCCAGATAGGTGCCCCCGACCGCAGGGTTCTTAGCGATGAGGGCGACGACCTGTTCGACCTCCCCGATGAACTCCTCTCCGAGCCCGGGCGCCTGTCCGTCGTAGTACACCGCCGTTTCGACCACTTCGTCTCGGGCGTCCGGATGGAACGACAGAAGCATGGGCCCTATCGGCGGAGACGAGTCCGAGCCTCAGCAAATACGTCGGCGGCAGGGATCGTCTGAACTGCCCCCGTCTCAATTTCCTCCAGCCTCCGAGCGGCTTCCTCGCTCCATGCCGCCTCGATGTCGGCGTCCGCGTCGAGGGTAGCAAGGATCCGCTCAGCGAGACGGGCCCGTTCACTCGAAGGGAGCTTCATCACCTCAGCTTCCAGTTCCTGAACGCTCACGGCGCTGGGGGTGTGTTCGTGCAAGAAGGTACACCGATGCCCTACGCACACCGGCTGGAGCACGATCCCGTAAAACAGCCTGTAGCCGGAAGCTCTTGATCGGCCTCTTACTGCTCGTCGCGGTCCAGTTCGCGGCCTTCCTCGATGAGTTCGCGGGCGCTGGCGAGGGCGGCCTCGCTCACGACCTCGCCGGAGAGCAGGCGGGCCACGGCTTCGGCGCGCTCGGTCTCGTCGTCGAGGCGGCGGATGTGCGTGCGCGAGCGGCCCCCGGACACCTCCTTCTGCACGATGAAGTGCGTGTCGCCCAGCGACGCGATCTGCGGGAGGTGCGTGATGGCGATGATCTGGTGGTAGGCCGCCAGCCGCCGCATGCTCTCGCCCGCCCGGCGCGCGACAGCGCCCGAGATGCCCGTGTCGATCTCGTCGAAGACGAGGATGGGGAGCCGCTCGGACTTCGCCAGCACCGTCTTCAGCGCCAGCATCACGCGCGAGACCTCGCCGCCCGAGGCCACCTTCGCCAGCGGGCGGGGGTCCTCGCCGGGGTTCGCCGTGAAGTAGAACTCCACGCGGTCGGCGCCCTCGGGGTAGGCCGCGAGCCGCTGGGGCGCGCCGGTGAACCGGATCCAGCCGTCGGAGAGCGCCTCCTGCCGGAGGCTCACCACGAACCGCGCGTGCGGCATCCCGAGCGTGGCGAGTTCGACGCCGATCGACTCCTCGATCCGCTCCGACACCTCGTGGCGCTTCTGGCTCAGCCGGTAGGCCGCCCGCGAGAGGGCGTCCTGCGCCGTCTCGATCCGGTCGCCCAGCTTGCCCAGCGCCGCCTCGAAGTTCGTCGCCAGCTCGAACGTCTTGCCGATCTCCTCGCGGTGGACGAGCACGGCCTCGACGGTCCCGCCGTACTTGCGGGCGAGGTAGTCCAGCTCGCCCAGCCGCTCGCGGATTTCGTCGAGCCGCTCCGGGTTGAACTCGATGCGCGCGTTGTAGTCCTGCACGAACTGCGTGGCCTCGTTCAGGATGACCTCGGCCGAGCGGAGGTCCTGCATCATCGGCTCGAACGCGGTGTCGATGCGGGCGAGATCCTGGAACTGGTTGCGCGCGACGACCAGCCGGTCGTAGAGCGCGTCGTCGCCCTCGGCCAGCGCCGCGTAGATGGAGGCGGTGGCCTCGTAGAGCCGCTCGGCGTTCTCGAGGATGCGCCGCTCGGCCTCCAGTTCGTCCACCTCCAGCGGGCGCGGGGCCACGCGGTCGATCTCCTCGATCTGGTAGGCCACGAACTCCTTCTGCTGCCGGAGTTCGGCCTCCCGCTTCTTCAGCCCGTCGCGCTCCTTCACGAGCGCGGCCGTCTCGCGGAGGTGACGGCGGTACGTCTCCACGAGCCCGCCGAGCCCGCCGAACGCGTCGAGCAGTTCGACGTGGGTCTCGGTGCGGAGCAGCCCCTGGTGCTGGTGCTGCCCGTGGAGGTCGATGGTGTTGCCGGCCACCTCCCGCAGCACGTCGAGCGTGGTGGGGGTGTCGTTGAGGAAGGCGCGCGAGTGCGTCGCGGCCACCTCGCGGCGGATGATGAGCACGCCCGCCGGGTTCGGCTCGACGCCGTGGGCGCGGAGCAGCGCGGGCATCCGGCCGGAGTCGGCGTTGTCGAACACCCCCTCGATCACGGCCTTCTTGGCCCCCGAGCGCACGGCCTCCGTGGAAGCCCGCTCGCCGAGGAGGAGCTTGAGCGCGCCGAGCAGGATGCTCTTGCCCGCGCCGGTCTCACCCGTGATGACGTTGAGCCCGCTGTCGAACTCGACCTCCAGCTCCTCGATGAGCGCGTAGTCGCGAACGGAAAGGCTTCTGAGCATCGGGGAATCGGGGAATCGGGGGATCCGGGAATCTGGAATCCGAGAATCAGCATAGGGCCTGCTGTGCGCTTATGGCCCTCATGCCTTTCAATTCCCAGATTCCCGGATCCCCGGATTCCCCGATCTAACGTCAGTCCTCGACCATGCTCCAGCCCTTCTGGAGCAGGCCCTGGGCGTTCTTGTACTTCACCTCGCGCTGCTCCCCCGTGGCCGGGTTGATGACGCGGACGAGGTCGTTGCGGCCGAAGGTCTTGTCGGTCGTGACCGGCACCACCTTCTCGTCGGCGTCGCGCTCGACGTTCGTGCCGCCGCCGGTGGGGGCCGGCTTGCGGCCGGGGCCGGGGCCGTCGGTGCCGATGTGGATGGAGTCGTCCATGCTCGCGTCGCGGCCGGCCGTGGCGCGGCGGGCGTCGAGGCGGGGCTTCGGGGCCGCCTGCGGCGCGGGGCGGCGGGCCTGCTGCCCCTCGCCCTGCTGCTGGACCACCGGGCCCGCCTTGAACACGAGCCCGACCACGTCCTCGTCGGCCTCGTTGACCATCTCCTTGAAGAGGTTGTAGGCCTCCATCTTGTACTCGATCAGCGGGTCCTTCTGGCCGTAGCTCCGCAGCCCGACGCCCTCCTTCACCTCGTCGAGGTCGCGGAGGTGCTCCGTCCATCGCCCGTCGATCACCTGGAGCACGGCGGCGCGCTCCAGCGCGTCGTTGATCTCCTGCCCCTCCGTCGCGAGCACGTCGTCCAGCTTGACCGTGGCCCGGAGGAGCCGGCGGCCGTCGGTGAAGTCGACGTAGAGCTTGTTCGGGCGCTCCCCCTCGGCCAGCGAGGCGAGCTGCTTGGCCGACTGGACGAACGGCTTCGACACGGCGGCCCGCTTCTTCCGGTAGTGCGCCGTCGCCTCGTCGAGGATCCGCTCCACCAGCCCGGCCTTGCCCAGCGTGTGGGCGGCCTCGCGGTCGATGCGGAAGTCGAAGGCGAGCGTGCGGAGGAGAACCTCGCGGATCTCGTCGAGCCCGCCTCCGTCGAAGTGCTCGTTGACCGTCCGCTCCACGAGGGCGCGAAGCATCTCCAGGATGTCGCCGCGGAGCCGCTCGCCCTGGAGCGCGTGCATCCGGCGGTCGTAGATCACCTCGCGCTGCGAGTTCAGCACGTCGTCGTACTCGAGCTGGCGCTTACGGGCGGCGAAGTTGTTCTGCTCCACCTTCGACTGCGCGCGCTCGATGCCCTTCGTGATCCATTTGTGCTGGATCACCTCGTCCTCCTGCATCCCGAGCCGGTCCATGATCCGGGCCGTGCGGTCGTGCCCGAAGAGCCGGGGTCGCCCTGGCGGCCCGAGCGGCCGCGGAGCTGGAGGTCGATGCGGCGGCTCTCGTGGCGCTCCGTGCCGAGGATGGCGAGGCCGCCGAGTTCCTTCACGCCGGGGGCCAGCTTGATGTCCGTGCCGCGGCCCGCCATGTTCGTCGCGATGGTGACGGCGCCCTGGCGGCCCGCCTCCGCGACGATCTGCGCCTCCTGGAGCGCGCGGCTCGCCTTCGCGTTGAGGACGTTGTGCGGGATCTTGTCGCGCTGGAGGAGCCGGGAGAGCGTCTCCGACACCTCGACCGAGGTCGTGCCCACCAGCACGGGCTGCCCCTTCAGGTGGTACTCCCGGATCCGGTCCATGACCGCGTTGTACTTCGCGCGCTTCGACTTGTAGACGAGGTCCTCGGTGTCGGCGCGCGTGACGGGCCGGTTCGTCGGGATGACGACGACGGGGAGCTTGTAGATCTTGAAGAACTCCTCGGCCTCCGTCTCCGCCGTGCCGGTCATGCCGGCCAGCTTGGAGTAGAGGCGGAAGTAGTTCTGGATCGTGATCGTCGCGTAGGTCTGCGTGGCGGCCTGCACCTGCACGCGCTCCTTCGCCTCGATGGCCTGGTGGAGCCCCTCCGAGTAGCGCCGGCCCGGCAGCACGCGGCCGGTCTGCTCGTCGACGATCATCACCTTCCCGTCCTGCACGATGTACTCCACGTCCTTCGCGTAGAGCGTGTAGGCGCGCAGGAGCTGGTTGACGCCGTGGATGAGTTCGTTGCGCTGGCTGTAGAGCGCGTAGAGCTGGCGCTTCTCCTCCTCGACCTCGGCCGTGACCTCCTGCACCTGCTCCAGCGCCTTCGCGTCGCGCTCCTCGGCCGACAGGCTCTCCCCGCGGAGCGCCTCGTAGGCCGCCGCCTTCCGCTCGGACGCGCGGCGCTCGATGGCGGCCACCTCGTCGCCCACGTCCGGGATGACCCAGAACGCCGCGTCGGTGCCCGCCGCCTTCGCGACGAACTCGCGGCCCTGGTCCGTCATCTCGATCTGGTGGAGCTTCTCCTCGAGCGCGAAGTGGAGCGGCTCGTCGACCTCCGGCATCCGCCGGGCGTTGTCCTGGAGGTAGAGGAACTCCGTCTTCCGGAGCAGTGCCTCCACGCCGGGCTCCCCCTTCAGCTTGATGAGCCGCTTGTTGCGCGGGTAGCCGCGCTGGGCGCGGAGCAGCGCGAGCCCGGCCTCGTCCTCGGCCGCCCCCGCCTTCTTCCGGTCGCCTGCCGTCTGCGCGTCGTCGCGCTCCTTGAGGAGCCGCTCGGCGTCGGCCACGAACCGGGCCACGAGCCGCTGCTGCTCGCCGACGAGCCGGTCCACGTAGGGCTGAAGCTCGGTGTAGCTCGTCTCGTCGCTCTGGGGCACGGGGCCCGAGATGATGAGCGGCGTGCGCGCCTCGTCGACGAGGACGGAGTCGACCTCGTCCACGATGGCGTAGTGGTGGCCGCGCTGGACGAGGTGCTCCGCGTCGATCACGAAGGAGTGGTCACGGAGGTAGTCGAACCCGAACTCGTTGTTCGTGCCGTACGTGATGTCGGCGCGGTAGGCCGCGATGCGCCCGGGCGAGTGCGCGTCGGACTTGTCGATGCAGCCGACCGTGAGGCCGTGGAACTCGAAGATCGGCGTCATCCACTCGGAGTCGCGCGCCGAGAGGTAGGGGTTGACGGTCACGACGTGGACGCCGCGCCCGACGAGGGCGTTGACGTAGATCGGCGCCACGGCGACGAGCGTCTTCCCCTCGCCCGTCTTCATCTCGGCGACCGAGCCCCGGTGGAGCACGAGCCCGCCGATGAGCTGGACGTCGAAGGGCACCATGTCCCACGTGATCTCCGATCCGCCGGCCATCCACGTCTTGCCGACCATGCGGCGGCACGTCTCCTTGATGACGGCGAAGGCCTCGGTGAGCACGTCGTCGAGCACGTTCTCGGCGGCGTCGAGCCACTCCCCTTCGAGGTCGTCGAGGCGGGCGTAGAGGTCCTGCCGCTCGCGGACGGAGAGGCCGACGCCCACGGGCGCGGCGCCGTCGCCGGAGGGGTCGCCGTCGGTGTCGTCGCCCGACTTCAGCCGCGCGCGGAGGTCGGCCTGCTCCTCCTCGATGGGGGCGACGGCGTCGCGGATGGCCTGCTTGAACTCGGCCGTCTTGCCGCGGAGTTCGTCGTCGGAGAGCGACTGGAACTGCTCGGCGTGCGCGTTGATCTCGTCGACGAGCGGCCACAGCTTCTTGAGCTCGCGCTCGTTGCTGTTACCGCCGAAAACCTTCTGGAGGATCTGAAGCATCCGTGGGGGGGCCGGGGGGGCCGGCGTCGAAGTTGGGGCAAGCGGGCCAAACTACGCCGCCCGCCTGCGGGGGTTCGGGGACGGACGGAGGATTCGGGATGGATGCGTGCGGTGTTGCAGCGGCCGTACCGGCCGCGACCGCCGACGGCCGACCGCGGACCGCCGACAGAGCACTGCGGGTATCGGGAGGAACGATCCCCGACCTAACGGGTGGCGGGGTCCATTCTGCGCGGAGACTGCGTGGAGCGTGCGCGTCGCTTTGTCCTTTCTCCCTCTCCCCGCCTCCGGCGGGGGGAGGGTCGGGGAGGGGGGTGGCGGACTAGCGAGGTTCTGCCACAACTGAATACACCCCGCCCCCCAACCCCCTCCCCTCCAGAGGGGAGGGGGAGAAAGGATTTGAACAGCCGTAGCTCGGCCCACGGATAGCCCGGCACTACCGCCCGGGCTCTGCACCTTCGCCCCGCGCGGTCGGCGGTCGGCCGTCCGCGGTCGGCGCCGCAGGCGCCTCCCCTGTCCCCCGCGAAATGCCCTGTTGCCGGGCCGCGAACGCCTTACCTTCGGCGGTCCCTCTGCCCCGCACTCGATGCGCGCGCTGTCCGCCCTCGTCGTCCTCGCGGCCCTCGCCGCGTCCGCCCCCCACGCCCAGTCGCTCGGCGACGTCGACGGCACGTTCACGCTCCTGCGGCTCGACCCCTCGGCGCGGGTCGCCGCCCTCGGCGGCGTGGCCGACGTGCTCACGGCGAACCCCGACGACACCGGGCTGGCCGACCCCGCCGTCGCCCTCTACAACCCGGCGCTGCTCACGCCCGCGTCCCACCGCGCCCTCGGCGTGAGCTACCTCGACCACCAGCTCGACATCCGGGCCGGGTTCGCCACCTACGCCCGCAACGTCCGCGGCGTCGGCACCGTCGGCGCCGCCGTCCGCTTCCTCTCCTACGGCGACTTCGAGCGCGCCGACGAGGCCGGGCAGGGCGACGGCTCCACGTTCGGCGGCAGCGATACGGCCGTCACCCTCGCCGTCTCGCGCCCGCTGGCCACCGGCTTCCTCGGCGGCTCGACGCTCCGCGGCGGCGTGTCCCTCACGGCCGCCTTCGCCGGGCTCGACGACGCGAGCGCCCGCCTCTTCGCGGCCGACCTCGGCGTCGCGGCCGAACTGCCGGGCCCGGCCGTCGTCGTGGGCGTGGCGGTGCGGAACCTCCCGCTCGCCTTCGACGCCCTCGGCGCCGACGAGGACGCCCCGGCGCCCGACCTCCGCGTGAGCGTCGCCAAGCGCCTCCGCTACATCCCGCTCACCGTCGCCGTGACGGGCTACGACCTCCAGAACCTCGGGGCCACGGGCGACGGCAACGCGCTCCGCCACCTCAACGCGGGCGGGGAGCTCCGCCTCGGCCGCGCCATCTCCGCCCGGGCGGGCTACAACTTCCGCCGCCACGACGACCTCTCCACCGGCACCCGCCTCGATCTTGCCGGGCTCACCGCCGGCTTCGGCCTGAGCCTCCGCCGCATCGCGATCGACTACGCCTACCACGGCTGGAGCGGCTTCGGCGGCCTCCACCAGTTCGCCGTGCGGACGCGGCTGTAGAGCGATGAGCGATGAGCGATGAGCGATGAGCGATGAGCGAGAAGGTGACGTGGGCAAGCCGTCCCGTCTATCCTGTTTTTTCCCTCATCGCTCTTTACTCATCGCTCATCGCTTTCCCGCGCAGCGCGCGAACTCGGGGTGGCGGTACGTTTCGGGGTCGTCCCCCCCGCCCCTCCCCCCGATGCGCGTCCTGCTGCTCGTCGCTCTCCTCCCCCTCCTCGCCGCGGCCGGGTGCCGCACCGCCGCGCCCTCGTCGACCGGCGTTGACACCGGCCCGACCGCCACGCCCGCCGAGCCGCCGCCGGCCCTCGGCCGCCCGTTCACGCTCGCCCGCGGCCAGGCCGCGCGCCTCGGCGACCTCACGGTGACGTTCACGGCCGTCCTTGAGGACAGCCGCTGCCCGTCGAACGTCAACTGCGTCTGGGAGGGCCGCGCCACGGCCAACCTCACCATCTCCACCGGCGGTCGCACCGGCGGCGTGAACGTCACGATCCCGGGCCTCGTCGGCGCGGGCGAGGGCGAGCGCGAGCCGGTGGACGCGCTCGGCTATCGGTTCTCGCTCCAGGCGCTGAACCCCTACCCCGGCTCGGAGGCCGCCGAGAATGGCGCCGCCCCCTCGGCCCTCCTCTACGTCGAAGCGCTCCCCCGCTAGCGTGCCCCGCGCCCCCCGTCTGCGCTATGCCGTGGGGGGCGCGGCCGTCCTCGCCCTCGCCGCCGCGGCCGTCGTCGTCGTGCTCGTACGCGCGGGCACGCTCCCATTCAACTACCCCGACCGGGCCGAGTATCCGGTCTGGGGGCTCGACGTGTCGCACCACCAGGGCCCGATCCGCTGGGCCGAGGTGGACACGGCCCGCTACGCCTTCGTCTACATCAAGTCCACGGAGGGCGGCGACCACAGCGACCGCCGCTTCCGGGAAAACTGGGAAGGCGCCGGGGCGGCCGGGCTGGCGCGCGGGGCCTACCACTTCTTCCGCTTCTGCACCCCCGCCGCCGCGCAGGCGCGCCACTTCCTCGCCACCCTCCCCGCCGACGCCGAGCTTCCCCCGGCCATTGACGTGGAGATCGGCGGGAACTGCCGCGACGTGCCCCCGGCCGACACCGTCACGGCCCGCCTCGCGGCGCTGCTCACGGCCGTCGAGGAGGCGACGGGCCGAGCGCCGCTCGTCTACACCGACCGCACGACGTACGCGGCCTTCATGACCCGGGGGTTCGAACGTTACCCCCTCTGGTTCAACGACAAGTACCGCGAGCCGCGCGAACCCTTCGGGCGAACGTGGACGCTGTGGCAGTTCACCGCCTTCGAGCGCGCCCCCGGCATCGACGGCGGCGTGGACCTCAACGCCTTCGCCGGCTCCCGCGCCGCTTTTGATCAGTTCGCCCGTCGCTGACGGAGGGCGCGACGAATACGGGCGTGTACCACACGCCCCTACGACAGACCAAAAGGTCAGCGCCAGATACACGGGGGTTCCGCATAGTCCGCCCCTCCTCAGATGAGGAGGGGCAGTGCCCAGCGGAGCGCAGGCGCGGGGAGGTTGACCGGATTGGCTACACCCCTTGAGTAAAAAGACCGCCCCTCCTCAGACGAGGAGGGGCAGGCCCGCGCCCGTGAGCGACACGAAGTGGCGCGATGTGCGCGGGGCGGGGTGGTGTGATCGGACAGGCGGTGGCGCGCCGGATCTACCACCCCCCTGCCCCTCCTGTCCAGGAGGGGGGCTCGAACCCCGCTACACCGAATAGGCCTGCCCTCTTTCTCTCCCTCCTCTCTCTCCCCATTCCCTCCTCTCCCCCACTCAGTCCTTAGCGCGGAGCTGCTTGCGGAAGTAGATCATCGTCGTGTCGAGGGTGCCGTGGCGCATCCGGCGGCGGACCTCCTCCACCGGGAGCCCCTGCGCAAGCCACAGGAGCGCGGCGGTGTGCGTGAGGGAGTGCGGTGAGATGCCCGCCTTCTTGAGTCCCGCCGCGCGGAGGCGCGTGTTGACGCGGGCGCGCAC
>Ga0193752_1002417_pt1 | contig 14015 bp, 12 predicted proteins | sample H1c1metaG_FD_144924 | JGI IMG/M metagenome (GOLD analysis project Ga0193752, IMG submission 144924) | Soil microbial communities from a riparian zone of the East river system, Colorado, United States - H1c1 | ecosystem: Environmental > Terrestrial > Soil > Riparian zone | place: USA: East River... | reverse complement strand
CAGGCAATGGCTACAAATTATTGACGGCCCTGTCCATCGCTTTTGCATAAATTGTTTCTATATCGTAAAACTGGCAACGTGCAGACCTTACTCACAAATTCAACTGCAAAGGCCGCCGGGATCATACGCAGCGGCGGCGTTGTCGCTTTTCCGACCGAAACGGTTTACGGCCTCGGCGCAAATGTTTTTGATGCGACAGCGATAGCTAAGATATTCGAAGCAAAACAGCGGCCGCCCGATAATCCGCTTATCGCGCACATCGGCGAGATCGATCAGATCGCGTTGCTTTCGAGCGACATCACCGCAGCAGCTCAAAAATTGATCGACGTTTTTTTTCCGGGGCCGTTAACTATTGTTTTAAAGAAAACGAACGAGGTTCCGTTGATCGCGACCGCCGGCCTCGATACGATCGGTATCCGAATGCCGCAGAACGATTTGGCTAACGATTTTTTATCCGTGTGCGAAATTCCGCTCGTCGCTCCGTCTGCAAACCTTTCCGGCCGCCCAAGCCCGACGACCTGGCAAGCCGTATATGAAGACCTGAACGGACGCATCGACTGCATTCTGCAAGGCGAGCCAACCGAGATCGGCCTCGAATCTACCGTGATCGACTGCACCGGCGATCATCCTATGATCTTGAGGTCTGGATCCGTGACGTTGGAACAACTTCGCGAAGTTATCCCGGAAACCCAAATGGCGATCGACGATGGTCAAGACGCTCCGAAAAGTCCGGGAATGAAACACCGTCACTATTCGCCCAGGGCCGTGGTAAGGATAGTTGAAAATGTTGCGGCTGTTGATGCGGTTGAGCGATCGGCATTTATAGGATTGTCCGAACCACAGACGACGTTTGAACTAAAACGTATTTTGAAGGACGAGATGGAATACGCTCACGAATTATTCGAATTTTTTCGCGAATGCGACCGCACAGAAATAGAAACGATATATTGCGAATCCGTCCGCGAAGCTGGCATCGGCGCCGCACTGATGGATCGCCTACGCCGTGCCGCTCAGGGCTGACGAAGCGTTGTGGCGACGACAGCTATCTCCGCATTTTGAGCGACAACCTCTCCCGAGAGTGTCGTGCTTTCCGTCAGTTGCTTTATGTATTCCAGCGGCACGATCACCAGTACCGCCGCTCCGTTCCTGCGAACGATCTCCTGCTGAACCTCGTACGCTCCTGACAGGCGTTGTTGTTTTCCGTCGGTCGTACGCAGCAGCCGACCCGTCGCGTAAAACTCGGCATTATGCGAGATCGTATGCAGGCTGAGAACTTCCGCGTCACCATAACCGCGGCGGGTAGATTCTGCGATCAGTTCCTTGACCGAATCGTCCACCGCAAACTTCGGCACGACAGTCAGTAAAAGAATTACGACAACGGCAAGCGTAGCCGCCGCGAGACCTTTAATGACCAAGCCTCGGCCTACGCTGTTGCCGACAAATTTTGAAACGCACAGAGCAGCAATGATCAGAGCGGGCGGCAGCGACGGCAAAATGTATCCCGGAAGTTTTGATCCCGAAAATGTAAAGAACACGAGCGGCACCAACAGCCATGCGAATGAGAACATAACGAACGACCTGTCAGTGTCAGTGGTTTTCTCCTCAAACAAACCCTTAACAGAACTCCAAACTCCGCCAAGAAAAAATGGCAGCCAGGGAATTGTCATTAACGGCAAGACCCACAGGAAAAAGTAGAACGGCTGCGGGTGGAAATATTTGTTCGATGTGTAACGCTGAAAATGATGCTGAATAAAGAACTCGTCAATAAACGTCCAGCCGTGCGTCATATACATCGGCAAGTACCAAAGCGACGCCACGACCAACGAAACAAGTGTTCCCCAGAACAAACTTACGAGCAGAGTTTTGCTTGGCAGTTTCCACGACAAAACATGATAAAACCCTACTATCGCAAACGGAAAAACTATGCCGACCAACCCTTTTGCCAGCAACGCAACGCCGATAAAAAAATAGAAAAAAAACAGTGGCGCAATGCCGGAAGAGCTTCGTCGGTCGAACAAATAATAACTTACGAGAGCAACCGTCATTGGAAACGTAAGAACAATATCGAAACTCGCCCCACGTGCAAAAACGATGATCCCTATAGACGAAGCAGCAATGAGAACCAGCCAATTTCCGAAACCATTTCTAAAACTCTCAGTGGCCGATTTTCTCCCCAAGATCCAAAGGCTAGCGACCGTTCCCAACCCAAAAATCGCCGATCCGAACCGAGCTGCAAATTCGTTTACGCCGAACACGTTGTATGAAGCTATCTCAAGCCAATAGAGAAGCGCCGGTTTCTCGAACCAGTTGTATCCGCCGAGCGTCGGCGTTATCCAATCGCGCCGCTCGAACATCTCTCGTGCCACTTGAGCATATCTCGGCTCGTCCGGCCCGATCAGCGGCAGCGTCAAACCAAAAAAATAGACCGCGACGACTACGGCCGCAGCCATTGTCCAGAACGCTGTCGATTCGCTCCAATGATTTTTTTCGCTCTTACCTATCACTTATTACTTATCACTTATAACTTATTCCGAAAAAACCACTCCTGTAAGTATTGCTTCGAAATGGTTTAGAATGTCCTTAAACACAAAGCTTAGTATCCGCACTATGGAAGAAAACCGCAATCTTAGAGGTCGTAGTATCGGCGTCGGCAGCCTTGGCCGCCACCACGCCCGCAATTACGCCGAACTCGCCCGCGAAGGCCGCGTCGAATTCATCGGCGCCTGCGACGCCGACACTACGACGGCCGAGCAGATCGCCGCCGACAACGGCTGTGCGTCGTTCACCGACTGGCACGAGCTTATCGGAAAGGTCGATGTCGTATCGATCGCAACCCCGACCGAAACTCATTGTGAGATCGCCTGTGCATTTCTGGAAAACGGCGTTCACACGCTCGTCGAAAAGCCGATCGCTCTGTCGCTTGACGAAGCCGACAAAATGATCGCCGCCGCTGCCAAGTCCGGCGCAAAACTAATGGTCGGACAGCTCGAACGCTACAATCCCGCGATGGTCGCCCTGCGTCCTCACGTGACTAAGCCGCTCTATTTTGAGATCCACCGCGTGTCGCCTTTTCCTAATCGTTCGCTCGACGTCGATGTAGTGCTTGATGTGATGATCCACGATCTCGACGCTGTGCAGTGGCTGGTCGGGGAAGACGTAAAAGTAAGCGAGATCCGCGCCGTCGGAATTCCCGTTATCTCCGACAAAGTCGATGCCGCCAACGCTCGTATCGAATTTGAAAGCGGAGCCGTCGCAAATATTACCGCATCGCGGATCGGCACCGAAAAGATTCGCAAAACACGCTTCTATCAAACTAATTCATATGTTGTTCTGGATTACGGAACCAAATTCGCGTCCGTGACCTCGTTGAATCCTGAAGCCGCACATCCGCTGCTTGGCATCTCGATCAACCGGCTCGAAATAAATGACGTCGAACCTCTTCGTGCAGAGATAACCGCGTTTCTCGATTCGATCGAAAATAATACCGAGCCGCCGGTTTCCGGCCAGGCCGGCCGCCGTGCTCTCGCCCTCGCGGTCGGCGTCCTTGAAAAGATCGAAGCTCATTTTTCAGATCTGACCGCGAGCGGCGGTTTTAAAGACAGCTAAAACTAAAAAAAGCTGATCCGGAATTTTTACCGGATCAGCCTTCACTATTTTTTGAAATGGAATTATGCAGCAGCTTCGCTTGCCTGAGCATCTACCATTTTTTCATTCATCGAATTGAGCCATTCTTGCGTCTTCAGCAATCTCTCTGCACCGTTCGGTTGGTCGAGAATTACCTTTTCAAGATGCTTGAAGGACTCGGGGTTTTGCCACATTTCTCTCAACTCAGAAAGGAGCGGCTCAATTTTGGCAAAAACGATCATATGCTCGCCCGCCGTCTCGTTGAACATATCGGCATCGATCGCTCCGTGATTTACCAAAGCCGCTGCCATGTCCCAATATGACGTTACCATTCTCAGATAGCCGCCGACCTCAGGATCCATCATCGTCTTCATATATTCATCCGCGCTCGTCGGATTGAAACCGAAGATCCAATTACGTGCCTCACGCATTTTGTCTTCGCGGCGCAGGTCGTAAAGTTTAAGTATCAAGTCAGCAGATTCTACTTTGCTCATAGGATATAAACCTCCAAAGAAATTAGTACGAATGAAGTCTATTTTCATCTTTTCTGTATGTCAAAAGAAGAGAGCGTTGTTAAAGCCGGAGACGCATGGTATCAACAGGTACGGAGATTGGCGTGTGCCGACTGACGAAAAATGAGGGTATGTGAGTCATTTTGATATTGTACGGCCGGCAATACCCAAAAAGACACACATCAAATTCGCAAAATAAGCTTTTTCGCGTGTAACATTAAGACGCTAAATGAACGAAAAGATCACCAACTTTCTCAACGAGAGCGTCTCAGCCAATGACTTTCCCTCGGCAGTCTATCTCGTCGCCGAAAAGGGCAAGATCGTCTTTCAGGATGCTCTTGGCTTTGCCGTCGTCGAACCCGAACGCATTCACGCAAGACTGAACACGATCTATGACCTGGCGAGCCTGACTAAAGTTTTAGTAACCGGGCTTTTAAGTGCCTTCCTTGTCGAACAAAACGAAATTGAACTAAAACAAACTTTGGGTTATTACTTCCCAGATCACGCCGCATTTGAATCGCGGGATGTCACCGTTTCATCCCTCTTTACCCACACCTCGGGATACCGGGCCTGGAAACCCTTTTATTTATTCATAAAAGGCCGTTCTGAGGTTCTGCAAGAGATCTTCCGTAACGAATCGACGACGCTCAAACCTGATGTCGTTTACAGCGACCTAAACTTCCTGACGTTAATGTCTCTGGCCGAGAGGATTGCCGGTAAAAGCTTTATCGAACTGGCCCGATCGCTGATATTTGAGCCGCTCGGCCTTGAGAATACATTTTTCAATCCCGATATTGGGTTAAGGAAAAGAATTGCCGCCTGCGAAAAAGGAAACGAATATGAAAAGCAAACCTGCGAAGAAAAATACCCGGAAATCCGCATTCCGCAATCCGCATTCCGCACTCAAACGATCTGGGGCGAAATACACGATGGAAATGCCTGGTTTATGGGCGGTATCGCGGGCCATGCCGGACTTTTTTCGACCGCCGAAGAAGTCTTCAAGATCGCCCTTCAGTTTTTGCCGGATCACACACAGCTTCTAAAACCCGAAACCTGCGAGCTTTTCCGTACCAATTTCACAAAAGGAATGAACGAAGACCGCTCGGTTGCCTTCCAGCTTGCTTCGACTAAAGGCTCGACTGCCGGGACGAAGATGTCTCCGGAAAGCTTTGGACACAATGGCTTTACGGGCACAAGCCTTTGGATCGATCCGGTCAAAGACCGCGTATTTGTCTTGCTAACAAACCGTACCCACAACCACCCGCTGCCGTTCGTTAATATCAACTCGGTCCGACGCCAGTTTCACGATCTTGCCATCGAAGCCTTGGAAGCACGATAAAGCGTGAACTCCAAACTTTCCCGACAAAAATACCTAGCAACGCCTCTAGCAGTTTGCTAATCCAAATGGGCGCTTTCCCCAAAGTATCTGTTCGAAAACGGAGTAATTTAGCGATGAAGAGATTCGCGATCCTTTCACTGATAATTGGGGTAGTTTCCGTGGCCGCGTTCGGCCAGGCCAGCCGTTCGACGCGTCCGCGTGTCGTGGCAATGCCGACACCCAAAGCCCCAACCATCCAAAACGACACGGTTTCACCGAATACGGCTAAAAAACCGCCTGTTTTTGCTAACTCTAACGGTTCGCGCCCAACTGCTTCGAGCACGCCTCCGGTCAATGTGATGGGCGATAGCGATGAAGAGATAAAGGTCGAGACGAACCTGGTCACAATGCCGGTCTCTGTTTTGGATCGTGACGGACGCTTTGTTTCGGGCCTGCAGCAGCGTGATTTCCAGATCATGGAAAACGGCGTCAATCAGAAAATCGAGTACTTTCAGTCGGTCGAGCAGCCTTTTACGGTTGTTTTAATGATCGATGTCAGCCCGTCAACTCAATTTCGCATCGACGAGATTCAGAGAGCAGCTATCAGTTTTATAAATCAGCTTCGGCCGAATGACAGGGTAATGGTTCTCTCGTTCGATGAGTCGATTCACGTCCTTAGCGAACCGACGAATAACCGAAATCAGCTCCGTAACGCCATTCAAATGGCCGAATTTGGCGAAGGTACAAGCCTTTACGAAGCCGTGGATCACGCGCTAAATCGCGAATTAAAGCGTATCGAGGGCAGAAAAGCGATTGTTCTGTTCACCGACGGGGTCGATACAACGTCACGTCGGGCCAATTATCAAAGCACGGTCGATGATGTGGAAGAGACGGAAGCATTGATCTACCCGATCCGGTTCAACACTCAGCAGGCCGTGTTCGGGGGCGGAAACAATCGTGGGGGCGGCATGGGCTATCCCGGGTCGCGACGACGCGGCGGCCGTGGAAATACTGGGCTTGGGAGCATTTTGGGCATAATTCTCGGCGGCCAAATGCCCAATATTCAGACCGGCGGTTCAGCAGGTGGAAGTTCGCAGGAGTATGAAACCGGGCGTAAATACCTCGAAACTCTCGCGACCAATAGCGGCGGCCGTAAGTTTGAGGCCGATTCGACCCAGAATCTGGACGCTGCGTTCGCTGGCATTGCCGAGGAACTGCGTCGTCAGTATTCGGTTGGATATTATCCCGAAACGGTCGGGCAGATCGGGGAGCGTAAACAGATAAAGGTTCGGGTAATGCGGCAAAATCTGGTTGTACGTGCGAAAACGAGTTATATTGTAGGAGCAACCGATAAAAGATTTGCCGGAAAATAGCCTTTTTACAGCGTTATAAACGGCTCGGTCTATTACGGATCGGGCTGTTTTTCTTTGCTGATAAGGCATCTTTTAGATTCAATGAAAGCATCGTAGAATCGTTTTAGGTTCTTCACGTTCGTTTGAGGCAATAATGGGCCAGTTTTTCATCGTACTTTTGGCCGTTACCCTTGTGGTAACAGGCTCCTCTGTATCGGCTCAATCGGGCAAAGGCACGCAAACAGGTGACGGAAAAGCGAATCGCCGACCGGTCAACGAAAGGCCAAAACCCACGCCTACGCCAACTCCTTCCGAGACAGATCAATCGAATATTGTCGCAGATACGGGCGAAATGGACGGCCCGGAGATCATTGTCGATACCAAGCTTGTCTCGATCCCGGTGCGCGTAATGGATCGAAAAGGCCGTTTCTTGCCCGGCCTTACAAAGGAAAGTTTTAAAGTATTTGAGGACAACGTCGAACAGGAAATTGCTCTATTTTCTAATGAATCACAGCCATTTACGGTAGCTCTCGTTCTGGATATGAGTTATTCGACAAAGTTCAAGATCACGGAGATCCAGTCTGCCGCTATCGAATTCATTGACCAGCTAAGGCCTGAAGACCGCGTGATCGTTATATCTTTTGACGAAGAGGTCCATATCCTGTGCGAACCGACCAATGACCGAAAGACGATCTACGGTGCTATTAAAAACACGCGGATTGCCACTGGTACAAGCCTTTACGAAGCCGTCGATCTGACCATAAATGACCGTCTTCGCAGGATCGAAGGCCGCAAGGCAATGGTCTTGTTCACTGACGGCGTCGATACGACAAGCCGAAAATCGAACGACTACGATAACCTGCGTGATTCGATGGAGATCGATACGATAATTTATCCGATCCGATACGATACTTACGCTGACGTGCAGCGTATAAAGAACAATCCGGGATCTCAGCAAATTCCCACCGGCATTCCGACGGGCGGCCCTCCGACCGGTTCTACGCCGCCGACTATGCCAACGGGAAGGATCGGGTTTCCGATACCAATGACCGGCATCGGTACGCCGAGCGACAAGGGAACCACGACCGAAGAATATGCCAAGGGCGAGGAATTCTTGAACCAACTGGCCCTCAGGACAGGCGGGCGTGGATATTTAGCAGACTCGCTTGGGAATCTAAGCGGTGCGTTTTCAAAGATCGCCAGTGAATTGCGGGAGTTTTACAGCCTCGGGTATTATCCGAAGGAAGAAGCCAAGCCGGGAAAAGTTCGTCGCATCAAGGTCAAGACCAACCAGGAAAATGTTGCGGTTAAAGCACGCGACAGCTATGTTGTCGGCGGGCCAAAGAAAAAAGGCTAGACCTCGGTTCCGTCCGGTAGGCATCCGTTTTTTGGTACGATGATGATTCCGTCTCGAATAAAATAAGCTCCGTTTTCGCCATCCGCATTCTCTATACCGCCTAAATTCAGCAGCTTAACGTCACGACCTATTCTCACGTTCTTATCCACGATAGCCCGCCTAATAATGCTGTTCTGGCCGATGCCGATATGCGGAACGCCGCGTTCGATATTGCTTTGTATCGCCTCGATCGATTCGTATAGGTCGGAGCCCATAATTATCGAATTTTCGATCCGAACGCCGCTGTCCAGGCGGCTTCTCAATCCGATGATCGACTTACGGGCATAAACGCCGCTAAGGATACAGCCTTCGCTGATCATGGTGCTGTCAATGTCGCAGCCGTGCAGTTTCGAGGGCGGCAAATAACGGCTGCGCGTATAGATCGGGGCCTCGGTATTAAAGAAATTGAACTTTGGCAGCGGGGAAGCAAGATCTAGATTAGCCTCGTAAAAAGCCCTGATCGTTCCAATGTCTTCCCAGTATCCGTCAAATAAATGGGCCTGAACATTATAATTATTGATCGCTGCGGGAATGATCTCTCCGCCAAAATCAACGGCGCTTGTATCTTCCGCCAGCAGCTCTTTCAGTTTCTCGTAGTCAAAAACATAAATGCCCATAGAGGCGAGAAAAGGCCGTTTTTCCGACTCTTCTGCTGACAACCCAAACTGCGTCGTATCGACCCGCATCGAATCGAGAGCCTCGCCCGTTGGTTTTTCCTTGAACTCTACGATCTTCCCGTCGCCTTCCGTTTTCAAAAGGCCAAAACCCTCGGCATCGGCCCTGGTGGAAGGGATAACTGAGATCGTTACATCTGCTTTTGTGTCGTAGTGACGCTGCAAAAATTTTTCATAATCCATCCGGTAAAGATGGTCGCCGGAAAGGATCAGCAATGTGTCTATCTCCCATCCACGAAGGTGTGGCAGGATCTGACGAACGGCATCGGCAGTGCCCTGAAACCAGTCCGGGCTGTCCTTTCGCTGTTCGGCCGCGAGTATCTCAACGAATCCTGTTGAGAAGCTGGAGAATCGGTAAGTCTGAGAAATATGTCGATTTAGCGAAGCGGAATTGTATTGCGTCAGAACAAATATCTGTGTGATATCCGAGTTGATACAGTTAGAAACGGGGACATCGATCAGCCGGTATTTTCCGCCGAGCGGAACCGCAGGCTTCGAACGTTCGCGTGTCAACGGAAACAACCGCGAACCCGCACCGCCACCCAAAATAACCGCAACGACATTATCGCCTTGAGCCATAATAATATTTTATTATCCGGACATTACCGCAACAACAGAATAGCCGTAAATCATTGCTGTATTCAAGCAGGTCGCCGACTATTGGTAAGAACGACTTAACAGAAATTCTCGTATATAATATTTGAGTTCGCTTCAAAAGTCTCTCGGCAAAATATGTGGTATTGGACAAAAGTACTTTTCCTGATCCTTGTCGGAGCTCTCGTATGTTGGTTTGCTTATGAATTGATCACGTTCCCGGGCATTTCCCGGCTTAAGACTGAGAACCCGACGACGACCTCTATGATCGAGTTTCGCAAGTCCGAGGCCGTTTCCGAAGGCAAAGAGCCGAAGCAGTATATGATCTGGACGCCGATGGAGCAGATCTCGCCTAATCTTGCGAAGGCCGTTCTTGCAGGCGAGGATTCGCGATTTTTTGAGCATAACGGGTTCGATTGGGAGGCCATCGAAAAAGCCTGGGACGAGGCCGTGAAGGAAGGAGAAAAAGAAGCCAAGGAAGAAGGCGATTACGATCCGAACGATTGGATCCCGCCAATGCCGAGCTTCAAACGCGGAGCCTCGACCGTGACACAGCAGCTTGCCAAGAATCTATATTTATCGGAAGACCGTAATTTTTTGCGAAAGGGCCGCGAGGCTGTTTATACATATTTTCTCGAACGTAATCTGTCCAAAAAACGCATCCTTGAGATCTACCTCAACGTGATCGAATGGGGAGACGGCGTCTATGGAGCCGAGGCTGCTTCGCGAACCTATTTCAAAAAATCGGCCTCAGGCCTTACCCGCGAAGAAGCCGCCTTTTTGGCCGCAATGATACCCAGTCCGCTAAACGTCTTTAACCCCGCCAAAAACCGCAAACGCGTCGTCCGCCGCCAGCGCATTCTGCTGAAATACATGAACGGCGTCAAACTGAATTACTAAACGGCCCCGACTGGTTCAAGATCCGAAAACCTTTCTTGTCAAAATCAGGCGTGAAGTCGCCGACCGGTAGGGATATTTATCACGATAAGCCGGTCACGAAAAGTTAGGATCAAGGCAACGAGTACGCTAGATCCAATATTTGCGTATTGTGAGAAATGCAGCCGGATAAGACTTGAACCTACGACCTGATGATTACAAATTCTATCTTGCCAAGATTTACAAAATGTCGCGGAGTGTCATACCTCAATAAATACAGCTTTTTCTGCAATCATCGGCTAAATTGATGACATTCTGTATCAACACGTAGTTGCTACATTTTCCCCTACATTCGAGATGGTGTTGAACCGAATCGATAAAAGGTTTGCAGTTCATTTCGGCTGTTTTTACCGATTGTCACGCTGTTGTCACACGCCGATATATATATATCAACCCCTACGAATGTGCCGTTCTAACGGTATCACTCGACCCTACGCAGTACTTACGATAATCATACGATAACTTTATTTCGGGCCTGCGAGCAAAGAACCTGGCATACGCAGAAGTGACAGGAGCAGCTAAATTGATTCCGAGCTGTCGACACAGCGTATTTGTGGTCTAAACGAAACTTTATGAATGACGCGGTTTCGCGTTATCGAGTTCCTGAGATGAGTTTCCACTTCGAGGCACGTACTATGGCCGCAACCTCACTTGCGGTCGATTCAGGTACCCAATAAAACATCTTCCGGCCTTCTAATATTGGCTCAATTGTCTGGCTAGTTAGGTAGGTTTTATATCCCGGAAGAAAGTGAAAGGCAAAATGCCCTGTTTACCTTGCTGTTACACCCTAAAATCTTTGCCATGATAAAACTTGACTGGTTTCTCTGACTGAACCGCTACTACATCAAGTTGACACCCAGCATTTACTACTCACGCAGGTAGCGACTTTGTTGATTAAATAAGCAATAAATTAGTACCAGACTCGTTCAAATGGCAATCGAGCTAATGGTTCGTTCAGAAGGGAGCATTTTTTACCGATAGAGTTTGCAGATGAAATACTTTTTATTATTTTTACTGACCGCTACGGTTTTTTATCAAGTCGGCGCTCAAACTTTGGAGTCAATTAATAAACAGCAGGGCAAAGAAAGAGGCGACGAGACAGCGCGTCGTTTGATTGCAGTGCAACCTGACTTTACGGCGGAATCGACTTGTCTCAACTACGAAAATACTATGGGGCTTGGTTTCGGTGCATTGGTTAAAACGGCGAAAAAGGACGGCTGGTATCGGCATGAATCGGAAACTTTTATAGATTATTTTATTCCCGGTGAGGCTCCGGTCCATTACACATTCAAGAACAAACAATACATCGCATACACCGGCGAAGTGGACAATCACCTCTGGTTTATGAGTGTAGAAAGTCCTGCCCTGCTCGCTTTGGACAAGAGCCTGAAATTCGAGATCGTCGGACGAACAGAGGTGGATCTCAAGATCACGGGGAAAACTAAACAACGCCAACAGATAAAGATCAAAGTAACTGGAAAGACAGAGATCGGCGGCGATCTGGATGAAGCGGTCGCATTCCTTTATGTAGTGCCGGACCTAAAGAACCTGGTTGTCAAAACGGAATTGATATTTCCAAAAGGCGGCAGAAACTGTACGCTGCGCAACATTTCTTTCATTGTTCCCGACGGGCTGTTTACGGCGTTTCGAACCTATCGTCATGTCAAATAGAACTTGGATATTCTCGAAACGCAGAGAGAGAGAGAGAACTTAGAGACATATATGAGAAAGTCAGGTCTATTGATCGCCATATTTACGCTGGCGCTATTAACGTCTTTGACAGTTGTCGCTCAAAGTGACGATTCGGTTACCGTGCCGCAGCTGGAGGAGATCTCCAATATCACTTTTGAACCGTTATCGGCCGGTGAAAGAGCGGTCTTGACGCGCAAATCGCTGCTCGTACTGCTGCCGCGTTTGATCCCGGGCATTGACCCGACTTACTTCAGCGATGTGTCGGCACAGGAAGGAACATTCACGCTGAAAGACGGAAAAGTTTTGAAATGGTCGTCTGTTTACGGCGATTCACTTTATTTGACCGACGGTAAAAAATCGGGATTATTTTTTGCTTTCTCCGAAAAAGTCGAGAAACGATTGGCTTTGCCAAGGGCGGGACAAATTTCTAAAGTCTCATTTTCTCCCCGGACAAAAAAAGGTTTCACGCGCGATTCGCTGTTGAAAATTCTTCCGAGTTTAGTTCCGAGCAACGACGGTTTTTATTTGGGCAAAATTATTCAGCGCGGGACCCTGACACTCAACGACGGAACGATCTTGCGATGGACGACCGCCGGCAATGATCATCTAGTGCTGCACACCGGCAAAAAAAGACGTTTATATGCCGTTGATCATCAAGGCGAATTGACGATTCCGAAAGTCGAAGACATCAGGAAAATTAACACATCGCCGCCGTCCGACAAAAAATGGTTCACGCCTGAATCCCTACTCGAAGCGTTGCCGAATTTCGTTGCGGGCGGAAGTTATAAACCAAAACTGATATGGCAATACGGCTATATCGAATTGAAAAACGGCATGATCCTCAATTGGCGGGCAGACAGCTCAACCACGCTGGTTCTTTATAATCGCGGTGGCGAGATGTATTTTCAAATGCTCGCAAAATCTAACTAAATAATCGACTGAATTATGAAAACCTTTACAAAAAATATTCTCAGTTCGCTCTTTGTTGTCGCCTTTATTGTAACCTTATTCGGCGGTTCGCAGGCTCAGTCCAAAAAAACGAAGCCGCCGCGTTGGAACTGGAAAAACCATCAGACGGAAACAATCAATTTTGCCAAAAAATATCTGGTTTCCAATATTGAGCCAGATCTTCCGCCACAAAGTTTCGCCGATTGGTTTCAAGAAACGGTCGGCAAAGAAGCGAAAATTGATTGGGATATAAACGATTGCGGCGAACAGACAGGCACGTCGGAAGACAGAGGCAGAGATTTTTCGATGTGCGTTAAAGCCTCCGCCGCGATCGGCTCTGATGTTTCCGCCAGCGTTAATGTCCAATTCGGCACATTCAAGCGCGGAATTATGAAGGACAAACCCGTCGTTAGATTCATCTCCATCAGCCGCGAAGACGACTTCGGTATCCAGCCGGAAAAAATGTCTGATCTATCAAAAAGATTAGGTGAATTACTGAGCAAATAATTATGAGAAAAATACGGTCGTTAATTTGGGCATTTTTTCTGACGGCGGCAATGTCATCGTATTCGTTCGCATTTTCGTATGACGGATTGGATTATATCGGGTTTTCGAGTGATGGGAAATACCTGGCGTTTGAGAATTCTGGATCCGGCGGTGATGATGTCGGCGGGGAATACTCGACGACCTATTACATTGACACCGCCGGTAATCGTTTTGCCGCCGCACCTTCCGTTTTTGTATGGGACAGTGACACGCCGGAGAAGTCGAAAGCAATATTTGCGGAGCGTTATAAAAAAAGCGTTCACGCTAATTTAAGGAAATTCGGGATCATTCGCGGGAATACGGGAGGGCTTGTCGTTTTGCATTTATTATCCGACTGGAGTTTCATCAAACCGATCGAAAGCGAACATTATTTCTACGATAGCGACGGAACCAGAAAAGCCCGTTTAGGCCCTGCTTACGAAG
>Ga0193752_1002416_pt1 | contig 14018 bp, 8 predicted proteins | sample H1c1metaG_FD_144924 | JGI IMG/M metagenome (GOLD analysis project Ga0193752, IMG submission 144924) | Soil microbial communities from a riparian zone of the East river system, Colorado, United States - H1c1 | ecosystem: Environmental > Terrestrial > Soil > Riparian zone | place: USA: East River... | reverse complement strand
TCTATGTGTGAACATACTTCTGGAGTTGTTTAGTAACATGTCGGCTCCCGGTATTTTCCTGTGGAAGTACAAAAATACTTCTGGGAACAAACATACGAGTCACATAGGTAACATAGCCATAGAGATTGCATGAGTTCACAATAGAATCGCGGCGCGATTTAGCGCTTACGTATTTTGAAGCAGATCGCGCCGCGATCTGAGAACTTATGTGCACTTATCCTTTTCCTTCTACCTATGTTCACTATGTCCCTATGTGGTTATTCAATTCAGAAAAACAATCAATGCTGCACAATCAACCTCGTGGCAATGCCGTTTTCTTTCTGAACGAAATAAACGCCTTGAGCGAGTTCTGCGATACTGATCTCATTCCGTCCTTCAACGAGCATCTGTGTGCGTACCAATTCACCAGTGAGCGAATAGATACTCAGCACTTCGCCTTGTGATCCGGTAATCGAGAATGATTCGTTCGCCGGATTAGGATACAGATTTGTTTCTTGCATGCCGAACTGCGGAATTCCGGTGAGCACGTCGCCCACTTTCATTCCGTTTCCGAAACTGGTCACCCACATTTTCGTTGGATCGTTCGGATTGAAGAACACTCGTTCCGGCTGGCGGAAAGGATAGCTCGTTACCAATGAAAATGTAGGGGTCACGCTGTTGATGTTGGAACTCATCCACAATCCCTGCACTTCGGTGGTAATGTAAAGTTCGTTGGCGTTGTTGGGATTGAACGTGCATGAGGTCACGCGGTCCAGCGTAGTTCCGGTGAGGCGTGTCCAGGTTGTTCCGCGGTTTGTTGTTTTGAATAATCCGCCAAGTCCGTTCGGAGGTCCGCCCCAGCCGCTGAACACGCAGGCATACCAGGTGTTCTGCGCCGGATCATTTGGATCGATCACTACGTCTTTGGTCCAGTAATACATGTCGCCATGAGATACATCGGTCCAGTTTCCGGAAGAAGGATTGTACGTGAACACGCCGGAACTTGCAGTGAAATCGCCGCTGCCGTCGCGTCTTCCTGAGAATGACGCAACGAGCGTACCGTCATCGAGTACGTTCAGTGATGCCGGATGTTTTTCGGTGCGCGGAGGATCAGGAAGCAATGTCCACGTGGATGCCGCAAGCAGATTGAGATCATCGCAACGGTAAACGCCACCTACTCCGTTGCCGTTGTTGTAATGAATCACACTGGCGTAGGCGCGGTTTGGATTATTCGGATCAATGGCGACCCAGAACACCGGGTGACTGAACGAATGCAATGTGGTCCACGTAGCGCCGTTGTTCGTGGAATATTTGATCTGCCCGGGAGTATCGTTTGCATCGAGAATTCCATCGGCAAGCCGTGTGCTTTGATACATGTCGTGAATGCCTGAACAGCCCATGATCATAGTACCGTTCTGCATCCGGTCAACACGGTACGATGAATTAGCCGTGTGCCCGGTATAATTGAACGACCAGGATAATCCTGCATCGGTACTTCTGATTCCGCGAATGTCGGAGTAACATGCCCACAGGTTGTTTGCATCCGACCAATCGACCTGCCAGCACGTGGTGTTTTCAAGACCGATGCTGTGGTAGTTCATTCCGGTTGGTGTATTTCCTCCTGCAGGATGTTGATCTGCAATGTCGACGTACGCTTGCGCCCAACCTGTTCCGCCATTGGAAGTTTTGTGGACAAAACCGAAATCGCCGAAGATCACATAGTTCGGATCGCTGGCACAAACATCAAATCCGAATGGACATTCTCCATATCCCCAGCCGCGATCGCCGCCTTGTCCGCTCCAGCCGGTGATGATGTTTCCGTTTCCTGTTGCTGTGAATGTGTGGTTCCAGTTGCCGCCGCCGTTCGTTGATTTCATCACGATCGGTTCGGTGTTATCGTTACTTCCGGCAACGTACACGGTGTTGATGTCGTTCTCCGCCATGTCGATGAACATCGGAAAATCTGTATTCAACGTAATGCCGTTTGAAGCCACTGTCCATTGCGTAACACCAAAATCGCAGCGGTACACGTTGCGGTAAAATCCCCAATAGTCGGATCCCTGCAGGCCCACGTAAACGTCACCGGCATCGGCAGTAAGGCAAAAGAAACGTGTTTGATTTCCAACGCGCGCAGCGCAGAAACTCCAGATATTTTCACCCGCCGTAATACCGGTGAGCGCGGCCATATTCCAGGAGCCGCCGCCGTTTATCGAAACCAATACACCGTCGTTTGTGCCCATGTAAATGAGACTTCCATCGAAGAATACTCCGCCAACAACATTTCCGTTTCCGGTTGCTGCGGTGTGAATCTGCGTGAATGTTGTTCCACCGTTTGATGAAAAGAAAATCGCACCGTATTGGGAAATGATCACGCGACCGGAATTGTTGTAGTCGCAATGAATGGTGTACACGTCTTCATACATATCCGGATTTCCGGCGAGTGGAGTCCACGTAGCGCCATTGTCCGTACTGCCCATCGGGGTGCCAATGTCGTTGATGTAGCTGATGGAATACAGCAATCCGGTGGTGGATGTGTAACAGACTTTGGAGTTGTGTCCGCCATTCATTTCCGTGAAATGGACCTGCGAATAATTTTGTCCGTAGTTGGTGGTGTGAAAAAGTTCGGACATGTCGCACGCGACAAAATATTCGCTGGTGTTTCCGGGGTTGATGCTTGGCGAGAAGAGTGCTCCTCCGCCACCGATTCCGCGTGAGGCGAAACTGGAGGGTTGTGCAATCAGGGTTGGCGCTGCGAAAAGCGCGATGAGGACGTAGAGTTTTTTCATGGGCGTGGTTTGTTGAACGAATTTAAGGAATGATTTGTTCGCTGCGCTTACGGATTAAAGGGTTAGCCGCTGATTACGCAGATTGCGCAGATGCAAAACTTAAGCGTTTAGGGCTAAAGGAATTTTCGCGATCTGGCGGTGCGTGGAATTGTGCGCTAACACCAAAAAAAAATCTGCGCAATCAGCGTAATCTGTGGCGAAAAAGAAAATGGTGAGCGCAGCGAACATGCCACATAAAAAAACCGTCCTGACGTAAAACCATGGCAGGCAAAACATCAGAACGGTATGAACAGACAATCAATATTTACCTGGCGGAGCGTACTCCATCGGAGGAATAGGTTAACCAAAGCCTTTTCCAAAATGATTTCTGTAATGGTTTACGATGATCGCGCGGCGGCATGTCGTGCGTTTCATACGTGAGAATGGCATCGAGTGAACTTAAATATTCGGCATCTTCGATCTGGTCGAGTTTCGATTGAATGCTTTGCTTGAGTTGCGTGACGTAAATGTTCATGGTTCGGAGTTATGAGTTCAGAGTTCCGTATTTGGCGTTATGAATTCGAAAGTTTTCGTTCCAGGTCCAGCAGTCGTTGCTCCATGCTCGACATCCGTACATTTTCTCCCGAGGCTTTTTCAAACTCACGGGTGATGCGCGATTCCGCCTTCCATACCTGGGCAATGTCATCTGCTTTTACAGCGTACGCTTCGTATACTGTGTTATCTGATTTCAATTCATAGAGATCGTTCCCCAATGACGTTACGCGTTTTGCAACGATGCTGCCATCGTGCGTAACAACAATGTATACCGATCCGTTTTTGATCTCATTCAACGACTCCACGTACGAACCAACGATCATATCGCCCGGTGTAATTCCCGGGATCATGCTGTCGCCGATGATCTCGAATGCACGAAACGTTTTTCCGTGGTACCCGGGTAAACGGAATGAAGGAAGTTTTGCAATGAATTCCGGATCCTGCTGGTGCTGTAAATATCCGGCCGCAGCTTTCTTATCTACTACAACGATGTTTTCTTCCTGGTCGCTGTCGATCTGCACCACCAATGGCAATGCTCCCAACTTGTCAGACCGAGCGGAGCCGAGGTCAGGCGACCGGAGCATGTTCCCGATTCCATCCATGAGCCAGGTTGGATCAACGGCAAATTCATTCACGATTGCTTTATAGACATCATAGGAGATACCGTTTTTTTCACCTTCGATCTGCGAAAGTGAAGTTTGGGTGATCCCGATGCGTTGTGCGAATTCGGTCTGATTGAGGCCAAGTTCTTTGCGCAGATTTTTAATTCGTTGAGCCAATGTCATTTGAAAAAGATTATGGGCAAATGTAATAAAAAAACTTGACATGTATTAAGTTTAACTATATATTTGTGTCATAATTATTGGTTGTCGCAGTAAAATATCAGTAAAGCTAATAAAATATGATCGGAGGACTTTCAAGTATGAATACTCAACGAACTCACGAAACCAGGAAAATCAGTGATTTAATCAGTTTGGCGATGCCTTTTAATGTCCTTGCGGGCAGCCATAACCCCACTCCTGCAGTCGGAACTCATCAAGCATTGTCACAAGTCGAGGGGGGTGACCCCGTAAGGTCAGCGGAGCGCGTGCCGTACTCCCCCTCGCACCAATTCGCCTATCATCAACCGCACCCGTCCTCCTTCGGCTCCGCCCAGGATGACAAATTGTCGACTGATGATGAGGCAAACGTTGCAGCAGCCTGAATCAAAGCCTGCCTCCCTTGGCTGCCGATGTCGTGCCTCCTTCACGGCAGCCAGGTGCTTACTTCCTGGGCCCCCAACCCGGTGGCGCTGTAACAGCATAACGCCCCGACTACGAAAGTGGTCGGGGCGTCTGTCATTGGCACATCTCGATACGCCTCGCGAAAGGCGAGGCTACTCGATGTGACAATGACTGTGTGGTCGCGAAAAGCGAGGCTACCCGATGGGACAATGATCGTGTGGATGAGAAAGCGAAGCTACCCGATGTGACAATGACTGTGTGGTCGCGAAAAGCGAGGTTACCCGATGGGACAATGATCGTGTGGATGAGAAAGCGAAGCTACCCGATGTGACAATGACCGTGTGGTCGCGAAAAGCGAGGCTACCCGATGGGACAATGATCGTGTGGATGAGAAAGCGAGGCTACCCGATGTGACAATGACTGTGTGGTCGCGAAAAGCGAGGCTATCCGATGTGACAATGACTGTGTGGATGAGAAAGCGAGGCTACCCCGATGTGACAATGACTGTGTGGTCGCGAAAAGCGAGGCTACCCGATGTGACAATGACTGTGTGGATGAGAAAGCGAGGCTGCCCCGATGTGACAATGACCATGTGGAAGGAAAAGCGTGACTACCCGACGTGACATCAGCATCGCCATACCCGGAAAAAACCGAAGACCCTGAAGGGGTCGAATGTTATTAACCCCGGATGAAATCCGGGGTTAATAACAACAAAACAAAAAAATCTTTGCTGCCGCAGGCGCGTCCGCCGACTTTTCAGGCGGACATACGAAGAATGCAAGCGTGCGGCTGTGTGGACGAAAAAAGCGAGGCTGTGTTTTACTTCGAAATAATCACAAACTCCGTGCGGCGGTTTTGCGCGCGGCCGATTTCGGTGCCGTTATCGCCAAGCGGTTGTGTTTCTCCATGCCCGTAAGCACCAGTGATCTGATTTTTCGGAACACCGAACTTGGTGGTGAGCGCTTCGAAAACAGCAAACGCCCGTTCATTGGAAAGATCCATGTTGCGCTGATCGTCGCCGACATTGTCGGTGTGACCGTGAATCGCAATTTTGATCTTCGGATTTTGCTTGAGGTAGTTCGCGAATTCTTCAAGTACCACCATCGATTCGGGTTGGAGCACTGCCGAGTTGGAAGCAAAGTTGATATCGTTGATGCGGTACACCGATCCGGCCACAACCGGTTTTACTTCCATCGGTTTCAGTTCCTGCTTGGTTTCCTTGAATTCCTGGTTGCCGGAAATCAGTTGCGATGTAAATGCCGCGCCTTCCTTTTTCACCGTGAGCACGTAGTCATCTTTCGATGATACTTTGATCGCTGCAGCGTAACTACCGCTTCCGGTATCTACAACGGCCGTTGTTTTTTCTTTCGTGCGGACATTTTTCAATTCTACTGTTGCAGGCCCCGTTGAAGGTAAACCAGCTTCGTTTTTCACAATGCCGGTTACGATCACCACTTTTTCCGGACGTGCTTCTTTGTACAATTCAAACTGGTACACATCATATCCTCCTACCCGTCCAGGCAATGTGGAGTTCGAACAGAAATATCCTGTTTCTCCATCGGTACTTACAAAGAATCCAACATCTTCTCCTTCGGTGTTTATGGGTTTCCCGATGTTCACCGGATTTTTCCAGCCGCCTTTGGCATCGCCGCGCGAATAAAAAATGTCGTAACCGCCAACGCCCGGGTGTCCGTTCGAAGAAAAATACAAAGTCTGGCTGTCGGAGTGAATGAACGGAGATTTTTCATCGTATTGCGTGTTGATGGAGTCGCCCAGGTTGGTTGGAACGCCCCATTCTCCGTTCACCATTTTTTTGGTGACGTAAATATCGATCCCACCTTTTCCACCGGGACGGTTACTCGCGAAGTACAATGTATTTCCATCGGCTGCAATAGACGGCTGCGAATCCCACCACACCGGATCATTCACACGCTCACCGATCGGACGGATCTCTGTCCACTTTTCGTCGATGTAATCGGTCGTATAAATATCCGTGTTGTTGCCTTCCGCTCCCTGCTTGGTGATCGTGTAAAACAAATGCTTGTTGTCGATGGTCATTGTAGCACCGCCTTCATTCGCGTTCTTGTTGAACGGATCAGGCATGGAACTTCCTTTATCAAACTGTCCGCCCTGCTGGCGTTCACTGCTTGTGAAAACTTCCACGACTTCCTGTGAAGCCCATACGCGGTCCTGCTGATTTACGGGCAGGCGGCGGATAAACAAGGCGGTTGTATTATCGGGCGTGATGATGGCGAGATACTCATCGCGGTCGGTGGAAATTCCCGGTACCGGTGTGGGTGCAAACGGACGCACAACTTTCTCGACGTTCACATAAAATTTCGACCAGCGCAGCATCTCGAGCGCATTCACACTTCTGAATTCGTATTCCTTACCGAGTTTCGCCGGATCATCGGTATCGTATTTGAGATACTGATCGAGATAAAGAATGGAGTTGGCCCAATCTTCTTCCATATAATATTGCTGACCGAGCAGGTAATACGGTTCGGCCCCAATGGTAGGACATGATTTGATAGCGGCCTCGAGAAATCTTTTTGCGGAAGGATAACTTTCCGGATGATCATCAGCATCGGCTTTCTTGATCCACAGATTCGCCATTTCAATATTCGCCTGCGCCCAGTCGGGTTCCAATGCGAGGCATTCGTTGAGAAAACCCATGCGTTCGTTGAACTCGTATTTTTTCCTGTCCTGCGATTTTTCAAAGAGCTTTACAGCTTCTTTGTTGTCGGGCTCACCGCATCCACCGGTTGTTGCAGCTGGTGTTTCCTCGTCGTCCTGTGCAGGCAAAGCAACAGACAGTGTGAAAACCGCGAGGAGTGTAAAAAGTGTTTTGTACGTGAATCTGAGGTTCATATCAGTGGTGCTACTACACTATAACGAATATCATGCCGGTTTGGTACAGCGTTGAAGGCGCTAATTTCTGATGTGCTGATTTGCTAATGGTGTTTGTCCGCCTTCGGCTCCGCTCAGTCTGACAAACTGGCCTATCGAAGATGAATTGTCAAACTGAGCGGAGCCGAAGTTTGACAATTAGCACATCAGCACATTAAACATTAGCACATTATTTACAATTATCAGTCACCTGCTTCTGCGCCGCGTCAATTGTACTTTTCTCTGTGTTGTCGGCAGCTGTTTTGGCAGCTTTATTTGCATCGTCAGCTTTCTTGCGCGCAGCATCTGCTGCAATCTTTTTCGCGCCCTTCTCCAGCGGGTTTTTATAGCTCTTTTCAAGCTTGTCCGCTTCTGCATCAGCTGCTTTCTTCGCGTCGTCTGCCACTTTGTACGCCTGCTCTTTGGTTTTCTTCGCTGCAGCTTTAGTGTCTTCCAATTTCGCCCGTGCTTCAATGCAGGCTTTGTTGATCACATCCTTCTTCACGCTGTCCACTTTCTCTGTCACCTTGTCAATAACAACGTCCTTCAGATTGTCCATCATGTTCGCGCCGGCCTCTTTCAGGTTGGTTTTCACTGTCGGATCAGTAACCGTTCCTCCAAACAAAGCCTGAACGTTTACATTCTCACCCGGCTGGTACGGAATCCCTTTTGCCTGTACGCCGGCAATCATGCCGTTCAACGCGGCATTCGCAGGGCCAAATTCTGTTCTCGGAATCGCAATGTCCATCACGTAGTTGATCGATTGATCGACTCCGGTTGATCCTCCCATTTTTCCTGTGGCTTTTCCGGCTTTGAAATCAAACGGTTCTGTTGAAACGCGGCCGTTCTCAATTTTATAGCTCACCGTTTTCAGGTCCTGGAGATTCACCGTGCTGAATTTGTTGATCTTAAGCGCCTCGTCCAGTTTCTTCAATGCCGGAAAACCGGATACAATCACAGACGCAGTGCTCAATGTTCCGCTTCCGTTTACCGTTTCGATGATTGGCATCATGTCGGAACCTAAATCGCTCGTATACTTCAACGTGGTTGAGAATTTTCCGGTCGTGTATTGTCCAACCGGAACCATTTGCTGAACCGTATTGAACGTTTTAAACGTTTGCTGGATATCAAAATTCTGAATGTCCATGTCGAAATTGACTTTCGGTACCATCACGTTTTGCGTGTTGTACGAACCGTTCACAGTCATGCTTCCACCCATGAGGTTCATTTTGAGATTGGACAAATCCACGGCGCTGTTGCGGATGGTTATTGTTCCAGCCACTGCATCCATCGTGATATCGTCGTAGATCAGTTTCGTGATTGAACTCACCAGCACGAAATCGATGTTGGCTGGTACTTCAATAATTTCCATCGCTGCTGTATCGGCTGCTGCAGGAGTTGCTGATGCTTCTTCTTCACCTGCAAATTCATTCAGGTCCATCATCGAAGAACGGAAATTGAATTTTCCAGTGAGCAAACTGTCTTTGAACAGGTAAGTCATCAGGTTATCGATCCGTCCATCTGCATGAACATCATTTTTACCAAGCATCGCGTCAAACTTATTGAGCTGCACAAACTGCGGAGAGAACAACAGGTTCATCGCGGAAATATTTGTCGCATACGGGTCTGCTTTCGCTTTGTAGATCAGGTTGACTACGTCGAGCTTTCCGGAACATTGGAACTCGTCGTATTTTTCCTGTTCGATCTGCGACATGCGGCCTTTCATCTTGATATCCGCGTCTACAATTCCGCTCAGCTGGTCTTCTTTCTCCACCGGCATGAACTCTCTCATCGCCGCCAGATCAATTTTTCCTTTTACCCAACCGTCGATGCTTGCATCTGATTCCGGTGTAGCCACGTGCAACGCTGCGTCAACCGGTGTGCCGCCAAAATCCATGTGAAATTTATTCACGTCGATTTTCATTTCATCCGGAACACCCGAAGCGTCGTCGATCTTGCAATCGATGTTAATTGCGCTTACTGGTTTTGGAACAGACGGATATTGGAACGATCCGTCTTTCACCTGGAAATTCAAACCAAAGCCCGGAGATTTCTTTTTCGCTTCGCTGTACAAACCTTTGGCGTAACCGTCGAATGCAACTGTGCCCGATGTTTTTACATTGGCAAAATCGGCAGTGTACGCTCCCGGGATCAATGAAAGGAAGCTCTTGAATTCCGATTGCTTGGCTTTGAATTTCAAATCCATGTCATAATCGTCTCCTGGCATTGCAAAGAAACCGTCGAGTCCGAAAGCAAGTTCGTTCAGACTGATCTCATTTTCTTTGAACGTGAATTTCATATTCACCATGTCCATCGCGAGATCTGCCTTCAACGATGTTTTCACATTGGAGAGATAAGACATTCCTTCGTATTCACAGGTAAACTTTTCGATCGTGGTCATCGTTTCCATATCGAAAACATCCTGCGTGAAATCTCCGCTCAACGTATGTGTGAAATCATCGAGTACAGTTTTCACACCAATGGATGCATCGTCATAAACAACATACGCGTGTTCGATTTCGAGACTCTTCAACGACATTTTGAATTTCGTTGGTTCACCGGCCGGTGCAGCTGCTGTATCGGTTGATGGTTTGGCAATATCCCAGTTCGCCGTTCCGTCGGGAAGTACTTTCGCGAGGATGCGCGCCTTCTCAATGTCAATGGAATTGATCGTGTATTCGCTTCCGCTGATCACGCTCATCAGGTCCATGTCCAGAGACAGTGCAGGAATACTTGCCAGCGTATCACCGGCAAATTTATCCTTGCCCACAATTCTCAGGTCTTTGATCGAGAACCGGAAATCCGGGAAACTGCTCAGCAGCGAAAGATCAAATTCGCCGAACGTAACGGTTGCATTTACGTTGTTATTGATTTCCTGTTTGGCAAGCTCAATGATCTTGTCTTTGAACAAAAACGGGAGAGCGATTGCTGTGATGATGAGCAACAGCAAAGTAATTCCTGACCATTTCAGGATGCGACCAAGAAGACTTTTCTTCTTGCGGGGTGTTGAATCTGCCATAGGATAAAATTAGTACTCAAATATAGTGAGGAGAGTCCAGCCGTTAAACACCGGAAATGTCAAATTATCAACCTTAACACCAATTATGAATCCGTATCGGTACGTAAGGCTTTGGCCCGAAGCAGGTGATCGAGAATAACCAGCGCCGCCATGGCCTCCACCACAGAAACAGCACGCGGCACCACGCAGGGATCGTGACGGCCTTTACCCATCATTTCCACAGCCTGGCCTTTGCGGTTGACCGTAGTTTGTTTCCGAATAATGGTAGCAACGGGTTTGAACGCCACGCGGAAATAAATATCTTCTCCATTGGAAATTCCGCCCTGGATCCCACCCGAATTGTTGGTGAGCGTTGCAATTTTATTTGCATTGCCTGCGGGAACAAATGCATCGTTGTGTTGTGAGCCGCGCATACCCGGCGCATCAAAACCGCTTCCGTAGTCGAACCCTTTCACCGCGTTGATGCTGAGCATGGCTTTGCCCAGGTCCGCGTGAAGACGATCGAAAACCGGTTCGCCTAGTCCGGGCTGTACACCTTCAATCAGCGCGCTGACCACGCCGCCAACGGTGTCGCCTTCCTTGCGCACACTTTCGATCAGGGCAATCATCTGCTGGGCAACAACCGCATCAGGACACCGGATCATGTTCGATTCGCTTCGCGAAAGATCGAGCTTGCTGTAATCTTTATCAATCGTGAGGTGGCCCACCTGCGAAACCCAGGCCTGAACTTTGATCTTGTGATGCGCGAGGATCATTTTCGCGATCGCGCCGCCAACTACGCGACATGCAGTTTCGCGGGCCGATGATCGTCCACCTCCGCGGTAATCGCGGAAGCCGAATTTTGCATCGTAGGTATAATCGGCATGCGAAGGACGGTACACTTCCTTCAGCGCGTCGTAATCGGATGAACGTGCATCAGTGTTGCGGATGAGAAAACCAATGGGTGCACCGGTGGTTTTCCCTTCGAAAATGCCGGAAAGAAACTCCACTTCGTCGTGCTCTTTCCGCTGGGTCACAATTTTCGACTGGCCGGGTTTTCTGCGGCGCATTTCGGTGCGGATGAACTCAAAGTCAAAGGCAATTCCAGAAGGACAACCGTCCACTACACCGCCAATGGCGGGCCCGTGTGATTCTCCAAACGTTGTTAACCTGAAAAGTTTTCCGAATGAATTGCCGGCCATACTGACAAAAGTAACGATACGGGGGACATGATGTTAGGTCGCTTCGCGATGGTGTGTGGTGTTTTTGCCACAAAGTCACAAAGACCCGAAGAAAGCGCAAAGAGTTCAAAGAATTGCTTCGCGATTGGAGATTTAATGGTACACGGAATGCACAGAATTTCACGGAAAGTATAATTCAGGATTCTGCGTGCATCCGCACATTCCGTGTTTTCCCTGTACAATTTTTTATTTCAATCCGAAGCATCGGGAGCGAAGCGATTCGCTGTGTCACCGTGTAAAAACAAGAACGCTTATCTCGGGATTCTCATATGCACACTGTTCGCTGCCGCAAATATTCCCAGCCCATCCGTAATGTTCGAGTAAATCATGGTGGGTTCTGAGAACGGGTCGCCATCGCTGTAATTGTAGAGCGACTGGTGAAACGTATAATAATCATAATTGGCGTGCATCATCCAGACCTCGTAACCGATCAGGCTATCACCACTGGTGTAGAACCCTGTAGTATGATGATTCGATATCACCGTACCATCGGCGTTGGCATCGGTAAAATGGCTCCAGCCTCCCCGTTGCACTACCGTATCGCCGCTCCAGGGATACAACAACACATTGTATGTGATGAAGCGGTAAAAATCAGCCTGGCCGGCGGGGTCGCTGAACGAATAATCGAACCGTACTTCTCCTTCCTGGTAAATAGGATCATTGGAGAAAAACGTATCCTGGGCCGTGCACTGAAATGACGCAGGTGGCGTAGAAGGAACAGTCGTGTGCGCCTCCGCGTGCAACCCTCCTGGTTCTGTAATTACGAGGCGATATTCGCTACCTCCAACAATCGGAAAAACCGAAACCGGAATTTCATACAACTGGCTGGACGAATTGTAGATCAATGTAACTGAGGAACTGTTCCCATAGAGTATCACCGTCGCATTGGTTACAGGATCACCCGTAACGTTGGTTGAACTACCAAACACCGGGTTACTTCTCGTCACCGAAGCGCGGATAAAAGAATCCTGCGGCGTGATGAAACAGGTGATGGCCAGTTGCGGATCCGTTTCCGGAATATCAACGTTTGCATCCTGTTCGCAGGAAACCAGGGCAACTAAAAACAGGGGAAGTATGATGAATATTTTTTTCATTGCGCTTAGAATTTAATATTCCATGAAACAGAAGGAATGATCGGGAATAACGAAACCTGCCTGAGTTTTCTCTGGTTCGAAATGCTGTCGTAACCGATATAATAGAAAAACGGATTTTTCCGGTTATACAGGTTGTAGAAACTCAACTCGAAGGTGCGTTCCCAGCGCTTCATCTTCTTGTGAAACTGGATGCCCACATCCATACGGTGGTAAGCTGCCATACGGAAACTGTTTTTTTCGCCGTAGTCATTCACAAACCATTGCCATGCACCGTCAGGAACGGTAAGCTGTCCGCCCACAGGATCGTGATCCGTAACTACATAATCAGCCAATGGAAGCGTGATTGCTGAACCGGTTCCGAATACCCAGGTGGCAGAAATGGTAATGTGATCATTGATCTTGTAGATGCCCACCAGCGAAACATCATTCCGGCGATCGTAACGCGCGTAAAATTTTTCTCCGAAGTTGAGTGAATCAAACTGGAGTTGCGTCCACGACAAAGTGTAACCAACCCAGCCTGTAAATTTCCCGACTTTCTTCTGCACGAGGAATTCAAATCCGTAGCTCCACCCCTGCCCGTTCGTCACGTTTTGTTCCCACTGAATTTCATCGCCTTCTTCTAATGCGCCAACGAGCAGGAAACTTGCGCCGTCTTTGTAACCGATCACATCCTGCGAGTGCTTGTAATACGCTTCAGCCGAAACCATCAGTTTGTATTTCGGAATGTCCTGTGCATAACCCGCAGCTACCTGCCACGAACGCTGAGGCGCAATATTTTTTGTTGCCGGCACCCAGAGATCGGTTGGCAAACCGATACCCGTGTTCGAGAGCAGGTGCAGGTATTGATTCATCACGCAGAACGATGCTTTCACTGCTGAATTTTCATTGAGCATGAAACGCGCCGCGATACGCGGTTCCGGACGCCAGTAATGTGTTTTCTGGGTATAGAAATGACTCAGGCGGAAGCCAAGGTTCGCTTTGAGGCGTGGAGTGATCAGCCAATCGTCTTCCACATAAATTCCGCTTTCATAGGTCTCCAGGATTTTCTGGCTCGACATGTTGTCGGGCTCGTATGAGCTCTTCACTACAATGGCGCTTGGACTGAATCTGTGATACGTAGAAATGAATCCGAACTTCACGAAGTGATTCGGGTCTGGCGCAAAATCGAAATCCTGTTTGATGGAAAAATCGCGTATGCCTGACGAATAATTCAAACTGAAAATATCGTTGTTGTACTCTTGCTCATACCCGATATTTTCAGTTTGAATTATTCG
>Ga0193752_1002415_pt1 | contig 14030 bp, 16 predicted proteins | sample H1c1metaG_FD_144924 | JGI IMG/M metagenome (GOLD analysis project Ga0193752, IMG submission 144924) | Soil microbial communities from a riparian zone of the East river system, Colorado, United States - H1c1 | ecosystem: Environmental > Terrestrial > Soil > Riparian zone | place: USA: East River... | reverse complement strand
ATCAGCGCTATGCCCTTGTTCAGCAGGGCTTCCCCGAATTCACGCACGGCGTCGTGGGACGCAGCCTCAACCACCACCTCCGGGCGTTGCGCGATCAATTCGTCGAGGGTGGTGACATAGGCGATGCCGTGCTCATTGGCGAGCGGCTTGCCGCGTGATGCGTCATTGCGCCCTGCCACGGCGACCACTTGCGCGTCGCCCAGATCACCGCGGCGTATGTGGTCGATGAACAGCGTGGCGATGGTTCCGCCTCCGATAATGGCTACACGCATAACGATTGTTTTCCGGCAAAGTCAGTGCTGATTTTACTGCGATTGACGACAGTGAGCCATGACGCGGACAATTCATCACCGTCAGAATGATCAGGGGATTTGCTTATGCTTATCAGAATGGTCGCCGCAGTTGCGTTTGTGAGCACCTTGGCCGCACCGGCACTGGCGCAGTGGGCCCCCGAGCGTCCGCTGCGCGTGGTGCTGCCTTTTGTCGCAGCCTCGTCGTATGACAGCATTATGCGCATGCTGGCTGAGCCGCTGGGCCTGGCGTTAAAGCAGCAGGTGGTAGTAGACAATCGCGCGGGCGCCAGCGGCATCATCGGCGCGGATATCGTGGCCAAAGCCGCGCCCGACGGTCACACGCTGGCTTTACTCGGCGACAACCATTTGATTTTTCCAGCCATCGGCAAGCAAACGCCATATGATTTGTTCAACGACTTTGCGCCGATCATGCGCGTGGCCAAACTGGATAATGTGGTGGTATCGCATTTCAGTGTGCCGGCGCGAACCTTGAAAGAACTGATCGCGCTGTTCAAAGCCAATCCCGGCAAGTATAAATTCGGGTCGGGCGGCACTGCGGGCACGACTCATCTGGCCGGCGAGCGTTTCGCGCTGATGGCCGGTGTGAATATTCTGCATGTACCGTACAAGGGCGGCGGCACTGCGGTGACCGGCATGCTCGGCAATGAAGTAAACATGATGATCGCCAACATGGTGGTGATCAAACCGCACGTGCAAAGCGGGCGGCTGCGCGCTTATGCGGTGGCGGCCAATAAACGTTCAGACCATCTGCCCGGCGTGCCTTCCACCGCTGAAGCCGGTTTGCCGGGCCTGGAAGTGCCGCAATTTTATGCGTTGTTCGCGCCGGCGCGTACTCCGTCGCGCGTGCTGAACCGGCTGGAAATGGCGCTAAAACAAATACTGACCTCTCCGGCATTCCGCACGCGCGTGGAAACGCAGGGCGCGGATGTGGTCGATAGTAATCCCAAGGAACTCGCAATTTTTTTGCAGCAGCAACTTGCGGGTTACCGCAAAACGGCGCAGGCCGCGGGCATCAAGGCTGATTAGGTTTAAGCACCGGCTACGGTTTTTCTGCGCGCTGGTACAGCGGCAGCACGTCGGGCAAGTGCCTTTCGATTTCCTTGATGCGGCTCGGCCCCGACGGATGCGTGGACAGCCACTGCGGCGGCGCGCCTTTGCTGGCCGCGCTCATTTTTTGCCATAGCGTAATGCCTGCACGCGGATCGTAGCCGGCACGCGACGCGATATCGAGGCCCACCAAATCGGCGTCGGTTTCATCACTGCGCGAATAATTCAGCGACAGCAGATTCGCGCCCGTATGCACCAGACCGTCGTACTTGCCACCGGTGGCGATGGAAATTCCCGCTGCGCCGAGTTTAGTCAGCGTGTTCTTGCCCGCCTGTTCGCGCGCATGTTCACGCAGCGCGTGCGCGATTTCGTGGCCCATCACCATTGCGACTTCGTCGTCAGTGAGTTTCAGATTACGCAAAATACCGGTGAAAAACGCGATTTTCCCGCCCGGCATGCAGAAGGCATTGATCTGGTTGGAGCCGATGAGATTCACCTCCCATTGCCACTTCGCGGCACGTTCGTTAAATCGAGCGGCATACGGAATAATGCGTGCCGCGATGGCGCGCAGCCGCAGCAACTCGGCATTGTTCTCGGGCGCCAATGCTTTTTTTTCGGCCACTTGCTGCTTAAGCTGTGCGTACTGCTGAGCGGCCTGGCGCTCAATGCTTTCCGCCGGCACCAGATTACGCAAGGACGATGCTTTGCCGATTTTGACGCCGTCTTCCTTGGCCGCGTCGTCCGCCGCGCCGCACGCTGCGATCAGCGTCACCACGCACAGCAGCAACTTGTTTTTCATCAGCCGTCCTTTCGCCTGCGGAACAGCCGCAGCACCTTAACGCTCACTATCCTTGATGGGGTGTTGTAATACGTATTGCAAGCCGTCGAATAATGGGCGTGCGTAAGTATTTGTTTTTATTGATATTTTTTATATAGCGTTGAACGCAGCACAGCGCGCTTCGCAAGCTCAAACCATATTTCATCCGGGTTCTTGTCAAAGATCGTTTCGCTGTCGGCGGGCAGGATATACCAGCCCTGCCGTTCGATCTCGCTACGCAACTGCCCCGGCGCCCAGCCCGAAAAACCTGCAAACGCGCGCATTGCGGTCAGCACTTTTGCCGTTGCCTGAGCGCTATCGACCCAATCGGCGTCAGCCGTGAGATAAACATCGCGCAACATCGGGATACCACGCGGCGGCGGCGTTGCGGTGCGCACCGGAAACGACGGCGACTGCGGCTGTACCGGGCCGCCGAAATGCAGCGTATGCGGCTGTGCCGCGATGTGTTCATGTTTGGGAAACGCCGCGCTCAGCGAAACGTCCGTCGGTCGATTGATGATGACGCCCATCGAGCCGCCATCCGGCCGCTGCGTAATCAAAATCACCGTGCGCCGAAACGCCGGCGCTGTCAGCGTGGGTTGCGCCACCAGAAACACACCATTGGCGAGGTCTTGCGCGCACGCGCCGCATGCCGCGAGCAGCGCCAGTGCGATGCACAGCAGCCGCTTCACGCCGGCGTGACGAACGGCTAAGTAGTCACCGTGCAGCCGGCGACCGTCGCCTTGGGTTTTTCCATCGTCTCCGGCAGTACTACGTCGTTTTTGACCGCCGTCATTTCAGCCAGGATGGCGATGGCAATTTCCGGCGGCGTCTTGCTGCCGATCTTCAAGCCGACCGGCCCGCGCAGGCGCGCGATTTCGCCCGCCGACAAATCAAATCCCGCCAGACGTTCGCGCCGCGCATCGTTATTCTTTTTCGAGCCGATGGCACCGACGTAAAACGCCGGCGACTTCAGCGCTTCGAGCAGCGCCATATCGTCGAGTTTCGGGTCGTGGGTCAACGTTACCACTGCGCTGTGGCCGTCGAGATTCAGTTCGGTCACCACATCATCGGGCATGCCGCGCTTGATTTCCGCACCGGGCACGTCCCAACCGTCGGTGTATTCCTCGCGCGGATCGCACACGATCACGTTGTAGTCGAGCGCCTGGCCCATCTGCGCGAGGTACTTCGACAATTGCCCTGCGCCGATAATCAACAGCCGCCAGCGCGGGCCGTGCACGGTGACAAAACTTTTGCCGTCGAACGCGAGTTGATCCGAATTCACTGCCGCTTCAATCGTCGCGCGGCCGGTTTCCATATTGAGCGTGCGCTTGACCAATTCATGGCGTTCCACATGCGCCAGCAACTTGTCGATGCCGCTTTCGGCGGTTAAAGGCTCGAGCACCAGTTCAATCGTGCCACCGCAAGGCAAACCAAAACGCGTGGCTTCCTCCGCCGACACGCCGTACTGCGTGGTCGCGGGTTTGTCCTGCACCAGATCGCGGTTGCGCACGCGTAAAATCATGTCGTCTTCAATACAGCCACCCGACACCGAGCCTTCGACCATACCGTCGTCGCGGATCGCAGTCAGCGCGCCGATCGGACGCGGCGCGGAGCCCCAGGTTTTCACCACGGTCGCCATCACCACACGATGTCCGGACTTTAACCAGTCGCATGCCGATTTAAGTACCTGCAGGTCTACGCTATCCATAAAATATCCTTTAAAAACAAATACTTACATAATACAATTAAATACTAGAGTACGCCACCCGGAATATCGGGTCAAGCGCTGCGAAGTCAAGAACGCCCGATCACTTTTTTCCATTTTTCGTAATCGTTTTTGATAATCGCCTCGAATTCCTGCGGCGTGCTCGGCGCAGCGATGAGACCCTGGCTGCGCGCGACGCGCACGGTCTCGGCATCCGCGAGCGCACTGAGCAGTTCCTGATTCAAACGCTGCACGATCGCCGCCGGCGTGCCTGCGGGCGCCATCACGCCAAACCAGAACGACGCATCGTATTGTTTGATGCCGGCTTCCTGCATCGACGGCACATCCGCCAGACTCGGATCGCGCTGCGCACAGGTGACCGCCAGCACGCGCACGCGGCTGCGCATGCTGCCCGCAGCCAGCGTGCTGATGAATGCCGCTGGCGTTTCGCCGCCGATCACCGCGGTGAGAATTTCCCCGCCACCCTTGTACGGAATGTGATTCATCGTTACACCCGTCAGGTTTTGCAGCATCTGCGCCGACAAATGCCCGGCGGAACCCACACCCTGCGTGCCGTATTGCAGTTGCCCCGGCTTCTCTTTCGCTATCGCAAGGAACTGCGCCACCGTGGTCAGCGGCGAATCGTTGCGCACAATCAGCGCATTGCAAAACGTAAACGTGCGGCCCACCGGCGTGAACGCGGTATCGGCGTTGTACGGCAGATTGTGTTCGATGATACGGTTGATGGTGAGCGCGCCCGGGCTCGACCACAGCAGCGTGTAACCGTCGGGGGCGGCGCGCGCCGCAATTTGCGCCGCGATGCTGCCGCCGGCGCCGCCGCGGTTCTCAACCACAAACGTCGTGCCCAGTGCCTCGCCCATGCGCAACGCGATGAGGCGCGCGGAAGCGTCCGCGTTGCCGCCCGGCGGAAAACCGACGACAAGGCGAATCGGTTTGCGTGGATAATTTTGCAGGGGTTGCGCCGCCGCTACCGCGCAAACAACCGCGAGCGCCAGGGTAGTCATCGCACGATATATATGTAAACTATTGTTTTTATTCATTTTTTATAGCCGCTATAGCGCTTGCACGTTGCTGGCGTTTCGCTCCGGCGTCAACACGCGTATCGGCTTGCCGTTCAGGAACGCTGTAATGTTCTCCACCACATCGTTGTAGGCGACGGCAAAAAATTCCTGCACGTTGTGTCCTTGATGCGGCGTTAAAACCACATTCGGCAATGCGCGCAGCGGACTGTCATCGGCCAGCGGCTCATGCGTAAATACATCCAAACCCGCGCCGGCAATGCGCCGTTCGCGCAGCGCGGCGATCAATGCGTTTTCGTCGATGATCGGACCGCGCGCGGCGTTCACCAGAATCGCAGACGGTTTCATCAGCGCCAATTCACGCGCGCCGAGCAGACCGCGCGTGCGTTCGCCCAGCACCAAATGCACGCTGAGCACATCACTGGTTGCGAACAACGCCGCTTTGTCGACACGCCGCACCCCATGCTGCGCCGCAAACTCCGCCGTGAGATTTTGGCTCCACGCTATCACGTCCATGCCAAACGCTTTCGCCACCGGCACCATGTAGCGTCCCTGCCGGCCCAGGCCCAACAAGCCCAGCGTGCGTCCGAACAAGGTAAAGCCGGCCGTGTTCTGCCAGCCGCCCTGGCGCATTTTGCTCGCCTCAAACGGGATATGCCGCGCCACCGACAGTATTAAACCCCACGTCAGCTCACACGTCGCTTTGCGATACGAACCGCGCAATTCCGTATAGGAAACCACAATGCCGCGCTCGCTAGCCGCCGTCACATCCAGCGTGCGGTTGTAAAGCCCGGTGATGGCGATCATTTTTAAATTGGGCAATTGCGCAATCAACGCGCGCGAAATCGGCATGCGCTCGCGCAAGGTGCAGATGACGTCAAACGGTGCCAGCGCACGCGCGGCCTGCTCGGGCGCAGCCGATTGATCGAACACGGTAATTTCGCAGGCCGCAGCGAGCTTCGACCAATCGGCCGAGGTTTGCGACAGTCGTAAATAGTCGTTTAGTATGGCGATTTTCATCAAGCCATTATGACACGCTGCGATTACGGTTGCGCGTGAATGGGCGCTGCCGTACTATCCTGATCCGGGCACCCAAAAAGCCGGCACCACGTTAAGTTTTGTCGTCCGGTCAGGGCCAAACTTTCAGGGGAGCAAGCGCGCTGTGTCAGGGATTTTCATCAGTTACCGCAGGCATGACAGTCAGAGCGCAGCGGGACGGCTGGCGGATTTTCTGGAGCGCAGTTTCGGGCGCGAACAGATTTTTCGCGATGTCGAAACCATTGAGCCCGGCGTGGACTTTGTTCACGCCATCGACCGGGCCATTGTTTCGTCGAAAGTGATGTTGGTCATCATCGGACCGCGCTGGCTGACCATCGCGGACAATGACGGCCAGCGCCGCCTGCTTAAACCCAATGACTGGATACGGATCGAGACCGCAAGCGCGCTCAAGCGCGATCTTCGGGTCATCCCCGTGCTGGTGGAAAACGCAACGCCGCCGGCGGACGCCGATTTGCCCGACGATATCAAGGGTCTGGCGCGGCGTGAAGCGCATGAGTTGTCGGACAAGCGGTGGGACTACGATGTTCAGCAACTGGTCGAGGCGCTGGAACGCATACCGGGCATACGCCGGCGCACCCCGCCGCCCACTCCCCCGCTGCATGAACATGATAAGCCGAAACCGCCCACAACGTTTTTGTCGAAGATGGTCAAAACCTTTGCATGGATCGGCGGTATTTTTGTAGCGCTGATTGTGCTGGGACTTATTTTAAACGAGTCGTCGACGCCGCAACCCGGCATTCATCAAAACATTCCCCAAAATGTTCCTGCGCTGATCTCTTCGGGCGTGCCGGTGTCACCATGCGGTTGTTGGGGGCCAGCCATGCAAGGGGCGACAGCGCCCAATCCACGCTGCGCATCTGGCACCGGCGTGGCAATGCTGTGTTCCGGTGCTTGTCCGGCGGGCGGATCGCCGTGGCAGGCGATCTGCAGGTGAGTACGGCCTAAGTTATTTAAAAACAAAAATTTAACGATGATTATTGCATTTGCCTGCGACGACACGCTGCGCATTGAGAATGTCAAAGGCGATTTCGCGCAAGCGGCTATCTGTTTTCCGCGAATCGCCCTACAATTCGCCGACGCGCCGCGCATCAGCACGTTTGGAATGGGCGCGTTTCATGACGTCACTGGTACGCCGTCTGCAAATTAACAACATGAGAAAGAGAACACACCTATGTTGCACTATCTATGGATCGCGCTGATCGGCTTTGTCGCCGGGCTGGTGGCCCGCGCACTGCACCCGGGCAAGGACAATCTTGGCATCATCATGACGATAGTGCTGGGTATCGCCGGCGCGTTTATCGCAACCTTTCTCGGGAAGGCTATGGGTTTGTATAACGAGGGTGAAAGTGCCGGCTTCATCATGTCCGTTATCGGTGCCATCATTTTGCTGGTGATCTACGGTTTCATCGTCAAAAAGAAGGATGGCGGGAGCGGTTCATCCACCTGATTTATCCGATTCGACCGATACTTGGTTTTGGCACATCCGCTGCACAAAACGAATGCTGCAGGCGGCGTGCGCAGCGGCGAGTTGCTGGCGCTGCCGCGCAACACCACCGAGCTTGACGAAGCGATCAAACGTTCCAAAGCGATCGTGACGCGGCGCGCGGCAGTGGCCTCTGCCGCCTCGCTCGTGCCCATACCGGGCCTGGATATCGCCGTGGATATTGCCGCGATCATGAAGCTGATACCGGAAATCAACCGCGAATTCGGCCTCACGCCGGCGCAAATCGCACAACTGAGTCCGGGACGGCAACTGCTGGTCTACAAATCGATCGTCGCCATCGGCAGCGTCATGATCGGCAAGCTCATCACCAAGGACATCGCCATCGAGATATTAAAGACTGTCGGCATGCGCATAACCGCCAGGCAAGTCGGCAAATATGTGCCGCTCGCCGGACAGGCACTGTCGGTGGCCCTGGGGTTTGCTGCCATGAAATACGTCGGGCATCAGCACATCAAGGATTGCCGGTGCGTGATCGAGGCTACGCTCGCTGCCAAGGTCTGATGCAATAATGTTCTGGTAATCCGCGCCTGTTATCATAGACCCATGGCTTCGTCGCTCCTGAAAAGACTGGTTCGCACGGTCGTACCGCCGCCCAATGTGGCAGCGCGGGCAACGCGGCACTCCGCACGCGTGATCGACGCATGGGGTGAATTGCTGTCCGACCGCGGCGAAGTCTCCGGTGCGGTCATCGCGCGCGAGGCGCTTGCGGCTTATCGCAGTCTGGACGATACCTATCGTCCCGCTTTTTTCTCGCAGCTTGCCGCCGAGTTTTCACCCGCCATAACCGATTTACGCGATGCCGCCGAACACTACCTCGAGCAACCGTCGGCGCAGAATCTGATGCATCTGCAGCAAGCAGCCGCATCGCCGCGGCAGGAACTTTTTCGCCGTCTTAATCAGGCGCCGGAAGGCACGGCTATTTTGGTCAGCGCGCGAAAACACTTGCTGGCAGGACTGGCGAAGCATCCGGACTGGCAGGTTGTCGACGCTGATTTGGTGCAACTTTTTAATTCGTGGTTCAACCGCGGCTTTCTGACGCTACAGCGCATCGACTGGCATACGCCGGCGATCGTGCTGGAAAAATTGATCGAGTACGAAGCCGTACACGAGATTTCCGGCTGGCACGAGCTGCGCCGGCGGCTGCAAGCCGATCGCCGCTGCTTTGCTTTTTTTCATCCGGCGCTGCCCGATGAACCATTGATATTCATTGAAGTCGCGCTGGTCAAAGGCATGAGCAGCGCCGTTGCTCCTCTGCTCGACCATGAAGCGCCCGTCGGCGATCCCGAAAAAGCCGATACTGCGGTGTTTTATTCAATCACCAATTGCCAGCCGGGTCTGCGCGGCGTGTCGTTCGGCAATCTGCTGATTAAACAAGTGGCACAGCGGCTCGGCGAGGAATTTCCACGCATCAAGACCTTTTCCACACTGTCGCCGATTCCAGGGTTCGCGGCATGGCTGGCGAGCAATACCGAGCGCTTTTCAAGGCACGATGCGCAATCGCTGCAAAAAGCCGTTCAAGCCTTGAACACGCCGGGTTGGCATGAGCAACCGGCATTGGCATCTTCCATGCAAAAAACGCTGGTGCCGTTGTGTGCGTATTACCTATTGAATGCCGTGCGCGACGATGCGCCTGCGGATCCCGTGGCGCGCTTTCACCTGGGCAACGGCGCGCGCGCCGAGCGCCTCAACTGGCTTGCGGACACCTCCAAACGCGGATTGCAAAACTGCGCGGGCATGATGATCAACTACGTTTATCATCTCGAGCAGATTGAAGAGAATCACGAACTCTACAGCCGCGAGCATCGGGTGGCTGCAACGCATGAGTTGCGCCGCTTGTCGCGCGAATGCGTGTTGGGCAACGGATCGACACGCAGTGTTTAGCGCGGCATGCCTCAGCGCTATCGCGCCATGCATTCCACACGAATATCTGACTTTTATTGTTTTATCTGAAAGACACACAACACCATGGAAATGACCGGCGAGCAATTCATCCCGCAATCACAGGATGTCACGTGGAAAGCCCTCAACGACACCGCCGTCCTGAAAGACTGCATCCCCGGCTGCGAATCCATCGAACAAACCGGCGACAACGAGTATCAAATCGTAATGACAGCCAAAGTCGGCCCTGTCAGTGCGAAGTTTAAAGGGAAGATGACGCTGGCCGACATCGTCGCCCCCCAATCGTATCGCATTACCTTCGAAGGCCAGGGTGGCGTTGCCGGATTCGCCAAAGGCGAAGCCAGCGTCAATCTCTCGCCGCAGGAAGGCGGCACGAAACTGGCTTACGCGGCCAACGCCATGATCGGCGGTAAACTTGCCCAAGTGGGCTCGCGGCTGATCGACGGTGTCGCGAAAAAAATCGCGAGTGATTTTTTTGCGAAATTCAATGCGCGGGTCAGCGGCGACAAGAAGTAATATGCTTTCATAACAACGAAACACGCATCACGGCGGAGGGCGTTGACATGCGTACCCTGATTATTATCGTTGGCGGACTGGTTGTACTGCTGGCATTTACGCTGGTCGCACACTTCGCCGGCGGCAAACGCAACGATGTGGGCAAGGTGGCAAAATACTTCATACCGCTGTGGTTCTGCGCCGCCGCCATAAACATGTACATCGGCGTCACCCGCGCCGGCTATTCAGCGATGGAAGAACTGCCGATCTTCCTGCTTATATTCGGCTTACCGGCGACCGGCGCCATCGTCGTGTGGCGGAAGTTTTCGTGACTTTACGCTATCAACATTCTGGGTAAAACGCGGCTTGAGGCTATCAGCCACGGCGTAATCACCATCACCTGCTCTGGAACTATCTGGCACACCGAAGCGCATCGAAATTGCATTGATCGATTGTTCGTGGATGGTGCCGCAAGGCGCAGGCGAACCGTCGCACCGCATGGTGCCGGCGGCAACTGCCGATGCCATCTTCGACGCGACAGGCATACGCATACGCAAAGTGCCGATTTCCACGCAGCGGAATCCCGCTGCCGCAGGCGCTTTACCGCGTTTATTTTTCGACGGTTTCTCGCTCCACCGCCAGCAAGCGCTCCATGCCTATCGTGTCGTGCAGCGCATGCTGCTCGGCCTTATGCGTGGCGCCCGCCATCAGCGGATCGGGTATGCCGCGCGCGAGACACTCGTAGCTCTGCTTCAACGCGCGATGGAATGCCCATGCCGAGATTGAGCTCGCAAGGATACGGTAGCCCAATGCGCCGAGTTCGTCGAGCGGCAAGCCTGCCCCCTCCGCGCCATGCCCGGGCAGGCCGAACATAAAGGGCGGCGGCAGTTCACGTGCGACCCGACGTGCGTCTTCGGCGTTGCGCACGCTCAGGTACAACATGTCGGCGCCGGCCTCGCGGTAGGCGCGTGCGCGCTTGATGGCGTCGTCCATGCCGCCGGGCCCGCGGATGGCGTTGGTGCGGGCAATAATGACGAAATCGGGATCGCGCCGCGCTTGCGCTGCTTCGCGCACCTTGGCCGCCATCAATTCCAGCGGCACCATGTGTTCAACGCCGACGTGATGATGCGCACGTTTGGGCAGAATCTGGTCCTCGATCTCAATCGCGGCGAACCCCGCCGCCTCCGACATGCCGATGGTATGGTGCATGTGCATCGGATCGCCAAAGCCGGCCGCGCCGTCGAGGATGAGCGGCAGGTTGCACGCTGCGCGAATGTCGATACCGGCTTGGCACAATTGCGTGATGTTGAGATTCGCTTCGAGGCAGCAATTGAGATAGCCGATAGTGCCGCCGCCGAGATACAAAACCTCGAAGCCCGCGGCCTCGGCAAGCTTCGCACTCAACGGATTGAATACGGCCGGCGCGATCAATGCGCGGTTCCCGGCCAGCAGATTACGGAACGTTTTTGCTGCGGTCATCGGTGTCATCTCCCTGTTGAATAGTGATTGTAGGTCGTGTCCGCTACCGTCCTTGCCGGAAAGGGACAAACGCAAGATTTCACATTGCGAGTTTGGATCGAACAAGCGTTCTTGCACCTAATCCGCCTTTGCGCCTGCCGCCCTGACGACTTTTGTCCATTTGGCGATTTCAGCGCGCAGAAACTCGCTGCACGCCTCCGGTGAATTGCCTACCGGCTCGGTACCCAAAGCAGCGAAACGATCTTTGACTGATGCGCTGTGCACCGCTTTGACGACTTCGCTGTTGAGCCGGGCGATGATATCGCGCGGCACGCCGGCGGGCGCCAACATCAGGTACCAGCCGGTGACCTCAAAACCCGGTACGCCGGATTCGGATACCGTCGGTACCGCCGGCATCAGCGCCAATCGCCTGGGTCCAGTGACGGCGATGGCGCGCAGCCGTCCCGTCTTAATCGGCATCATTGCAGCGCTGGTGCTGCTGATCATGAAATCGATTTCGCCACTCATCAGTGCAGTCGCCGATTGCGCTGCGCTTTTGTACGGGACATGCACTAGTGTGGTTCCCGTCATGTGCTGAAACAGCACACCACCTAAATGGTTGGCGCTGCCGTTGCCGGAAGAACCATAGGTCAACCGCCCTGCTTTGGATTGCGCCAGCGCGATCAATTCCCTGACGGATTTCACCGGCACGCTGGGATGCGTAGACAGAAAATACTGCCCAGTCGTAAGCTGTGAGATCGCAACAAAATCTTTCAGTGTGTCGTACGGCAGTTTAGGTTGCAGACTAGGGTTGATCGACAGTTCAGGTGAAGCAGTCATCAACGTGTAGCCGTCGGGCGCGGATTTTGCAACCACCTCCGTGCCAATCAAGGTACCCGCACCGGGCCGATTCTCCACCACCACCGGAACGCCCATCTGCTCGGACAATTTCTGCGAAACGATACGACCCGTAACATCGGTGCCGCCGCCGGGGCCCAGCGCAACAACCATGCGTATTGCGCGATTGGGATAGGCTTGCGCAGCACTGTGCACCGCATGCGCACAAAAGCATGCAAGGGCTGCCACACGACATAAAGTCACCGTGCGATAGGGAATGAATGCGTTGCGAGCGTATGCCATAGCTACTTTGTACGTGAAATCAGGTGCTCATGATAATTTGGATAGCGTGAATAGGGAATAGCGGTTTCGCGCAATCGCGATTCCATTTACCATCGACTTCTACATTTTTTGCTTGAACACCCATGATCCGGCTTGCCGCTGCCCTCACGCTTTGCATTACCGCATCATCCGCGGCGCAAAATTATCCCTATCCATATCCCTCTGCCCGGCCGATACGCATGATGGTGCCGGCTGCAGCGGGTGGCGTCACCGACATCGCCGCACGCGTGCTGACGCCGCGTCTGAGCGAAGCGCTCGGGCAGCCGGTGGTGGTGGACAATCGTGCCGGTGCCGGCGGCATCATCGGCACCGACATCGTCGCAAAGGCCGCGCCGGATGGACACACACTGATCACGGCATTCGATAGTTTTGTTTCCAATCCGTTTGTATTCAGGAAAATGCCTTACGACACGCTGAACGACTTTGCGCCGATTTCGCTGTTGATACGCGGGCCGCAGATTTTCGTGGCCACACCCAAGCTCGGTGTCAAAACCTTCAACGAGTTCATCGCCCTGGCCAAGGCCAAGTCGAGATCGATGCGCTATGCCACGGCGGGCCCTGCCACCTCGAGCCGGCTTTCCGTCGAGTTGTTCAAGGCCGTTAGCAATTTGCAGGGCGACAGCATATTCTTCAAAGGCGGCGGTCCGGCGCTGAACGATTTGCTGGGCGGCCATGTGGACGTGATGATCGCTTCCGCCGGACTCGTATTGAGCCACGCGAAAAACGGACGCCTGCACGCCCTGGCGGTAACCTCCAGGGCGCGTACGGCACTCGCGCCCGGCGTACCTTCGATCAGCGAATTCTATCCGCAATTCGAAGCGCAATCGTGGGTGGGCATGCTCGCACCCGCCGCGACACCGCGCACTATTATCCAGCGGCTGAATATCGAAGTAAGCAACACGCTGGCCGACCCTGCGATAAAAGAGCGATTCAATATGCTGGGCTACGAAATCGCCGGCGGCACATCCGAACAATTCGGCGAATGGCTGCACGCCGAAACGAAGAAATGGAGCAAGGTCATCCGCGATAACAACATCACCGCGGAATAGCATTTGCACTGCGTATGCGCGGCGCATACACTCGAACAGCAATCTGGGAGGCATTATGCTGAAAATCTGGGGCCGCAAGAATTCGATCAACGTGCAAAAAGTGTTGTGGGCGTGCGGCGAACTGGCGCTACCGATAGAACGCATCGACGCAGGCATGGCTTTCGGCGTCAACAATACAGCGGAATACAGGGCGATGAATCCCAACGGTCTGGTACCGTTAATGGATCACCACGGCTTTATCCTGTGGGAATCGCACGTCATCGTGCGTTATCTGGCGCGGCTGAATGGCCCCGGTGTGTTGTTGCCCGCCGATGCACGCGCCGCCGCCGACGCGGATCGCTGGATGGAATGGTTCAGCACCACGCTGTGGCTGAACTTGCGCCCGGTGTTCTGGAATATGGTGCGCACACTGCCGGAAAAACGCGATATGCCGCTGGTGGAATTCAGCCGCAAGCTGATGG
>Ga0193752_1002414_pt1 | contig 14034 bp, 9 predicted proteins | sample H1c1metaG_FD_144924 | JGI IMG/M metagenome (GOLD analysis project Ga0193752, IMG submission 144924) | Soil microbial communities from a riparian zone of the East river system, Colorado, United States - H1c1 | ecosystem: Environmental > Terrestrial > Soil > Riparian zone | place: USA: East River... | reverse complement strand
GCCTCCGGAACGAGGCTGGCGAACAGCAACTGCTCGATGAGATTGCGCTCGGTTGCGAGGAACAGGCGCTGTTTGCGCAGGCTGCCCTCGGACCAGGCCTTCGGCTGCGTTTCCGGATCCAGCGCGGCGAAACAGACGGGCAGCACGTCGGGCCTCACCCCATAGCGCCATCGGAAACTCGCCCAGCCGGCCGGCCAGTCCTCGAGGCGGAGTAGAAGCTCGGCCAAAGCGGTATGCGCCGTGGCATTCGACGGCTCGACGGTCAGGACGCGTTCGTAATTCTTGCGGGCGAGATCGAAATCGCCCTGTGCGGCCTGCAATCCGGCCAGCGCCACGCGGCTCGCGACATTGTCCGGATCGCGGCGCAGGACACGCGCGAAAAAATCGGTCGCCTCGTCATAGCGGCTGAGATCGGACAGGATGCGTCCGCAGGCGACCGACGCTTCGTCGCTCTTCGGAAAACGTCTGGTCAGGTCGCGTGCAAGAGCGAGGCCGTGCTCCGCATCACCGGCTTTCGCCAGAGCCTGCGCCATGTCCGCCTGAATATCCGGATCCTCCGGATCGAGTTCGATCGCGCGGTGGAGAATTCCGACGGCATCCGTGGCTTGGCCGGCGCCGACCGCGGCCTTGGCCACCGCGCGCATTGCCTGTGCCTTGTCCACGCCATGCGCCAGCAGCATGCGTCCGTACTGCTCGGCGTCGCCCACGCGGTTCGCCTTCACCATGGTCACTAACGCTCGGCGCAGATAGGCGATCTCGGCCTGCTTCAGGACCGCATCGTCCAGCTTGGCCAGGCGGTCGGCGACGCGTTCGACCAACCCGTCCCAGCCGCCCTCTTTGTCCGGGCGGAAGAGCTCGAGGCTCTCATACCAGACGGTGTCCGGGCGATCGGCCAGCCAGCGCCAGTCGGAAGCGAGCGGCAGCATCGCCCAGCATGGCTTGCCGAGCCCGCCGGCGAAATGGATCGTGCTGTTATCGACCGAGATCACCATGTCCATCGCGGAGATCTGCGCGGTGAAGGGATCCATGTCCCCCATCGGATTGACCTCTTTGTCCCAATAGACCTTGTCGCCGAGCTGCGCGCGAAGCTCTTCAAGATCGCGGGTCACGTCGCCGTATTGCAAGTTGATGAATGCGCAATCCTGCATGTCGAACAGCGGCTTCCAATAGGGCAATTCCAACGAACGCATGGCGGCGCTGTCGCGATTGCCGCTTCGCCAGGAGATGCCGATCAGTCTTTTGCCTGGAAACAGTGCCTCGTAGCGCTTTCGGAGCTTCGACTTCATCGCCGGATCGGCCACCAGGAAGCCGGCCTTGCCCGGCAGGTTCTCGAAATCGGGCTTCAGGACGTCGAGCAGATCGCCGGCGGTGGTGCGGGCCGCGACCGCCTCCAGCGGAATGTCCGGCGGCAGCTTGTTGTCGTAAATGATCTGCATGTCCGGGAAACTGCGCCGGAACAGGTTTCCCATGCGGGGCATCACCTTGGTGACGACGTCCCGCGCCCTGGACACGACGCCCGGAAACAACACCGCCCACATCACGTAGTCGCCGACGCCCTGTTCGCATTGAACGACCAGCTTGCCGTGCTTGATCGGGCTTCCATCCCATTCCGGGACCGGAAGCTTCCATAGCTCCTCGGCGCCTTCACGCAACCAGCGGGTGTGATGGAGCTGATGAAAGGTCGCGAGATCTCCGAGCCGGAAGGCGTTCAGAGCGTAGATCATCTGCAGGCCCGCCCGCGCCACGCCTGCTTCGAGAACCTTCTTGATCACCTCATGGCCGCCGACGAAATCGCCATCTTGCATAAGCGCGACGGCCAGGTAGCGATGCGCGGACGAATCGTCCGGCTGCGCCTTGATGTATTCGCGGACGATCTCGGCGGCACGGTCGGGGCGGTTGACCGAGACAAACGTCTCCGCCGTGAGATGCGCAACCGACCAATCCCGGGGGGTAAGCGTGCCGAGACGGTCGCGATGGCGTGCGGCGGCCTCGGGGTCCTGACGCCGCTCGTCCAGGGTCTCTGCCACGGCGAGGCTTGCAGCTGCGTCAGGAGACCGCTTCAGGGCACGGGTTATGGCGCGTTCCGCCTCCTCCAGGTCGCCGCCCCGCATCAGAATCGCCCAGGCCAGATAGTTCAGTGCGTTGTTGTCGTCTTCGTCGATATTGAGGATACGCCGGGCAATCGCTTCAACCCGGTGCGGCGAGCGCATCGTGGTCGCCGCGCGGAGCAGGCTGGTCAGAAGCTGCAGCCGGGTCGGGACCTGGCGAAGACCCTGCTCGTAGATCTCGATTGCGGAGAGCAGGTGCCGGCTGTCGAAATGCATATCGCCGAGCGCGAGATAGGCGTCCACATAGTCATGGTCGATGTCGATCGCCTTGCGGATCAGGCGCTCCGCTTTCGGCTTATCGCCGTCGTGACGGTAACATAGCACGCCAAGGTTGTATAAGGCCTGCGCATCGTTGGGGTCGAGGGCCAGCAGCGTCTCGAGGCATTGCCTCAATTCCTCCATGCGCCCCGCCTTGTTCAGAAGGCTGGCCTCGTGGGACAGCTCGATCTTGCGCTGGCGCTGGGATTTCAGTGTGAGGTCGCCGTCTTCCAGCGATTCCTTCACCACGGGCTGGGGGGCGGCCTGGGACGGCAACAGCCCCGCTTGGTTGATCGTGTAGGTGGTCGGCATCTGCGATTCGCTGTTCTTTGGACATGCGGGCCCCGAGCCCACGCACTCAAGGCTAAGCTAGCGCCCGGGCGTTAACAAAAAATAAACTCTAACTCGATGAATCACCGAGGAAATCTGGCTTCGTTAACGCGGCACATTCTGCCGCCAAAGCAGCATTTTCTGCGGCAATTCCTGCCTCGCGCGGCAAGATTTGCCGGGCCAAGCGGACAAGATCCTAACATGGTTAACAGCCGGGGCGCGGATTTCCGCCGTTTCCGGGCAACCCGGTAACTTCTGCCTCCTGGCAGGGAAATTGCTTCCTATCGGAGCCTGCCGCATATCCGTGGCCGGTGCGTCTGACAAAGGTCGGCGCTGAAACCCAGCCTCCAAAAGGGAGCACTCTTCAAATGGCTAACCAAGTCCAGCTTAGCGGCAGCATCCGCAGCAACCTCCTCCTGCTACAGACCACCCAGACCTCTCTCGACCGCACCCAGACCCGCCTCTCGACCGGCAACAAGGTCAACTCGGCTCTGGACTCTCCGACCGCCTTCTTTGCGGCGAAGTCGCTGAACCAACGCGCCAGCGATCTCACCAACCTGAAGGACGGCATCGGTCAGGCAATCAGCACGATCAATGCCGGCGACAAGGGCATTTCGGCGATTCAGAGCCTGATCGACAACGCCAGCGCTCTGACGCAGTCCGCACTGAGCAATCTCGGCAATGACGCGAACTCCGTCGCGTTGCGCAAGAGCCTTGCCCAACAGTACAACGCCTTCCTGCGTCAGATCGACAGCCAGGCGGGTGACTCCAGCTACCAGGGCAAGAACCTGCTGATCGGCAGTGGCCTTCGTCTCGGCGTGACCGCGAGCAGCCAGCTCGATGTCAATGCCCTGGCGGGCATCAGCGGTGCGACCGTTACCAACGTTACCAAGGCGGATACCTATACCGTCTCGGTGGCCGGCGACGGTGCGATCTCGGGCGACGCGGGCGATATCGCCAACGCCGCTACGGACCGTGGCATCAGCAACGTCGTCGTCAACGGCTTTGCTTCGACGTCGAAGAACACGCTCTCCGACGTCACCCTCAAGCTGAGCGGCGGCACGGGCAAGGACAAGACCTTCACGGTTACCGAAGGCGACGAGTCCTTCACCACCACCTTCACACAGGCGCAGGCCACTGCGGCGAAGGCTGCTGGTACCGTTCTGAAGTTCTCACACAGCTTCGGCAGCGGCACCAACCTCACCTTCGACGTCGATTTCGATTCGATCGAAGACGTGCCGGATACCGCCGGCGTGGGTACATCGACCATCCAGAAGAACATCAACCTCCAGGTTTCCGTTTCCAACTCAGCGGGCGAGAAAGTCACCCGCGACGGTCTCCAGTCGGTTGGCAACGGCAAGGTTTCGGACGGCGACAACGCGTTCTCGTTCGGCTCCGGCACCGCGCGCGTTACTCTGGACGAGCGGCAGATCCTGCAGGCTTCGACCTACACCGCGGCAGCTTCCGGTTCCTACGGCACCGGCGGCGGTGCGATCACCGGCACGCCGACGCTGGAGACCGTGGCCAACGTGACCATCGATGAAAAGTTCTTGGTGACGGCCAATGCCACCAGCTTCAACTATGCGACTGGCAACTTCGACCAGTTCAGCGTGTCAGTCGATGGTAGCGGCTCAGCCGGCCTGACCACTCAGACCGTCAGCACCGGCAACGCCGGTAACGTGACCTTCGGGCCAGGCGGCAGCGGCAACGGCAGCTCGGTGAACATCGCGTTCAACTACAACGAGCTGAAGTACATCGCCAATGCGGCGGCGGCGGGTTCGGCTGAAGTCAACGGCCGGATCACGGCGCAGCCCGGCAATACCGGCGTCCTCTCGACGGCTCCATTCACCGGAGTCGGCTCAGTGACGGGTTTCGCCACGAACCAGGTGACCAATCTGAGCGTGAACGTGACGGTCACAGCGGCCGGTTCGACCACGATCAGCGGCTCCGACGGTCAGGGCGGCACTTTCACCGCTGACTTGGGCCTTGCCACCAGCGCCGCGGTAGCGTCGTTCACCATCGTTGGCGGTGCCAACGCCGGTGCAAACCTGAACCTGAGCATCACGGACAGCGCTCTCTCCAACGCCGGTTCCGCCGGCACGGCAGCGAGCCAAGCGTCGTTTTCCATCGACGTGCGCGGTGCCTATACGGCACAGCGTGATGCGAAGTTCGACGTCCGCGGCGCCCATACCGGGACCGATGCGTCGTTGACCACCAAGCAGCTGGTCGATGCTTCCGACCAGAACAACCTGACTGTTCAGTTGAACGAGACCAACACCTCGATCGTCAACGTGATCAGCCAGAACGTCCAGACCAACGGACAAGGCTTGCAGCTCGACCAGGCCCAAAACAACTGGGGAGACCGTTCTGACATTCAGAACGCGATCGATCAGTTGGCCAAGGCCACCAACAACCTGCGAACGGCCTCGTCCAACCTGGGCACCAACTTGAACATCATCCAAACGCGTCAAGACTTCACCTTGGAGTTCTCGAACGTGTTGACGGAAGGTGCCTCCAAGCTGACCCAGGCGGATCAGAACGAGGAAAGCGCGAATATGCTGACGCTGCAGACCAGGCAGCAGCTCGGCACGATCGCCCTGAGCTTGGCCAACCAGGCTCAGCAGGCCATCCTGCGGTTGTTCTAACCGTCGGGGGTTGGGTAGACTTGGGCGGCGGGGCAACCCGCCGCCCAGGCTCCCCCGGCCAAGTGTGATGCGAAATCTAAAACATATTAGACTTCGAGGGGACCGGGCCGATTCGGCTCGGATTGGGAGTTCCCGTTTTGCCCCTGAAGTTTACTTTGAAACCCGGCGAGAAAGTCATCGTCAACGGCGCGGTTATCGGCCGCGGCGAGGAACCGGGCAGTTTTTACCTTTACAACAAGGTCAAGTTTCTCCGCGGCCGCGAGGTCATGAAGGAGGAGCAGGCCGATACGCTGGAAAAGAAACTCTATCTTATCATTCAGCTCATATACCTCTTCCCGGAGAACGCTGCGGAGAACGTGGTCAAGTTCGAGCAGATCTGGGCGGAGGTCGTGCGGCAGAAGCCCGGCAATCGGGAGCAGTTCGAGGACGTGGCACGGCTCGTGCAGTCCGAGGACTATTACCGAGCGCTGAAACTGACCGCGAAAATGTTCTGACCCGCGGCTCCAAGCGCCAATGGAGCCGAGAGGCCAAGGCGGCGTTTAGGAGCACGGAGTAAGCGAGATGATGAACCAAGGGGCGAAAAAGGCCGGCTACGTCAGCCAGCCCGCGGCGAATGATCCGCGCAGCACCGAGGCCTGGGCCCTGTCCGAGGCTTCGCGCCGTCTCGTCGTGGCGTCCAAAGCCGACGACAACGGCAAGTCGCTGCGTGAAGCCCTGGTTCTGAACCAGCGGCTCTGGACCATTTTCCAGACCGCCATGGCCGAGCCCGACTGCCCGCTGCCGCGCGAGATCCGCGACAACGTTCTGGCGCTCTCGATCATGCTGGACCGGCAGATCCTGCAGCGCCTGGGCGACCTCGACGGCAGCAAGATTCAGCCGATCCTCGACATCAACCGCTGCGTGGCCGAGGGCCTGGCGCAGAAACCACAGCTCCCCGAGGGCGCCGTGGCACAAGGGATGCAAGCCGTTCCGCCGCAATCCGCTCCGGTCGGTGCCGCGCGGATGGTGGTGAACGTCTCGGCCTGATCGGCCGATAACAGGAGTACCGCGTATGGCGATTAGCCCCGTTACCAGTGGACTGACCTCCGGCACCAGCGGGTTGCTTTCCGGAAACTCGTCCTCGTCGTCGAGCGGTAGTTCCACCACTTCGAACCTGAGCAACGCCCTCTCGGGCAATAGCGCCTCGACCATTGCCGACACGACCAGCGAGGCGCTGCAGCAGATCTCCGACCAGATCGCGGCGCTGGGCGCTTCGACTCCCAGCGACGCCCAGGAATTCGAAAAGACGACGCAGGACGTCCTCTACGACAACAACGCGACCGCGCGGAACATCGGCCAGCTCAGCCTGAACACCAACCGGCTGAACGTGATCAGCCAGCTCAGCAAAAAAGACCAGGTCGACGTCTTCAGCGTCAACGTCGCGACCACGGGCAATACCAAGTTTTCGGCGCTGATCAACGATCCCAGCAGTTCCAATCCGCTGGCGGATTCGAGCGGAAAGGTCCGGATCCAGATTTTCGCCAAGGGCAAGGGCCTGGTGGCCGACAGCGATGCCGGCGCCGGCGTTGCGAATGACAACTATCAGGCTCTGAAGCAGGGCACGTTCAGCATGAAGAGCGGCCAGTACATCATCCGCGTAACCCGCGCCGACGGCGTCGATCCGCAGGCCAAGGGCGCGTACAACTACGCGCTTCAGCTCACCCAGGGCACCAAGTACACCAAGGACTTCACGGTGACCGAACAGGGCTATACCGAAGGCACCGACGATCCGTTCGGCATCGCGAACAACGTGAACAGTCCGGCGAACATCCTGACCGACTCATTGGCTGACGCGTTCAGCCGCATCAACTCATTGCCGGCGATCGGCACGTCGGGCACCAGCAAGCTGCTCGGCATGATCTACACCGGCTCGTTCTAATTGGAGGAAGCGGCCCCTATGACCGCGCAGACCTACGCGCAGCCTCTGCGCATCTTCATCGGCTACGACCATCGCCAGGCGATCTCATACAACGTGCTGCAGTTCAGCCTGTTTCGCCGCTGCTCCCAGCCGATGATGATCTCGCCGCTGTTCCTGCCGACGCTGCCGCTGACCCGCACGGGCTTGACGCCCTTCACCTACAGCCGCTTCCTGGTGCCGTGGCTCTGCGGCTTCCAGGGCTGGGCGGTGTTCCTGGACATCGACTACCTCTGCCGCGCCGACATGGCCGAGCTCTTCGCGCTGACCGACGACCGGTACGCGGTCATGGTCTCGAAGAACGTGAAGACGTTTGAATGGGCCAGCATGATCCTGTTCAACTGCGGCCATCCGGGCAACCGCATCCTGACCCCGGAATATGTCCAGGACCCGCAGCAGTGCCGCAATCCGCACACGATCGATTGGCTGTCCCCGGACCTGATCGGCGACCTGCCGCGCGAATGGAATCACCTGGTCGGCTATGACGCGCCGCGCAGCGACGCGAAGCTGGTGCATTACACCCAGGGCATGCCGATCTTCGAGGAGACCCAAGGCAGCGAATACGCCGAGGAGTGGAAGACGGAGCACACCAAGGCCAACCGGACTCTGGGCTGGCAGGACCTGATGGCGCGCTCGGTCCATGCCGGCAAGACCGCCGAGGGGCGGCTCGTGGCCAAGCTGCACCCGGAATCGATCGTCAAGTAGCGGCTCGACCGCAGCCAGACGCCTCATGCATACTGGATCGATGATGCGTCCGACCAACGAGGCCGCCGCGCCGGATCGGCTGCAGGCGGCCGTCTCCGAGCTTTCCCGTCACGAAGCCGAGCCGACGGTCTTCAGCAACCAGCTGACCGCGCTGGTCGCGAATCTCGCGCAGTCGGGCCGCAAGCTGCCGGCTGATGCGTTGGAACCTCTCTTTGCAACGTTCGCGCGCCATGTCGCGGCCCCCGTCAAGCAGATCAATCTCGGCGATTTCGCCCGTCTGACCCAGGCGGCTTTCCAGCTCTGGATGATGAGCGGCCGCGACATGGCGCTTCGCCCTATTACCGAGCATCTCGCCACCCGATTCGGCCTGATCGCAGGCGCGCTGAAAGCGCCGGTGCCGCTGTTCGATGCGATGTTCGATCAGGTCTTCAGCCCGGCCTTCAAGAGCGCGGCGCGCTGGGAGGAGACGGTCGCGCTGCTGCGGGATCGCATGCTCAACCCCTATTTCGGCTACCTGGAGCGCGTCTATCCCCGCGCCGCAGGGTCGCGGACCGGAATCCCGCCCGGACGCCCCTTGCGCATCGGCTATCTCTGCCGGAGCTACGAGTGCGGCGGCAGCTTCGCGATCGGTCGCATTCTTTATTCGATGCTGCATGGCCACGCCATGCTGGGCGCGGCTGTCAATGAGAGCTTTCTCTATTCCCAGAGCGGCTGCTCGCCTGAAACCAACGCTCTGTTTCGTAGCCTGCCCGGCCTTACCATTCGCGATCTCTCCAATCTGCGGGAGCCTGAAGCGGTGGCCGCGGCGATCGCTGCCGACCGGCTGGATGCTCTGGTGGTCGAAGGGTTCAATTCCTTCGCCTTCCGCGTCTCCCAATGCCGCTCGATTCCGCTCCAGCTCTATATGCCGCTCGGCCTTCACCCGCTGGCGGCGCCGTTCTACGACGGTTACCTCAGCTACGAGAATTTCGGCGACGCGCCCTACACGCTGGGCGTGCCGCGGGACCAGACCGGTATCCTCCCCTGGATGCTCGACAACGTGTTCCTCAATCCGCCCCGCTCGGCCGAGCAGATCGCAGCAGCCCGTGCAGAGCTGCCGCCGGGCAGCCCGGTTTTTGCCGCGATCTGCCGCATGGAGAAGATTTCCGATGCCTATATGGAAACGATGGCGCGCGTGCTCGACGCGGCGCCGCAAGCCGGATTGCTGATCGCCGGTCCAAACGACAGATCCCGGGTCCAGCGTTTCTTCGAGGCGCGCGGGCTCTCCGGACGCGTCCGCGTGCTGGGATCGGTTGATGCCCATGCTTTCCACAACGCGATCGACGTCTACACCGACACATTTCCCATCTTCGGCGGCTTGGCGCCCATCGAGGCCATGGCGAAAGGCGCCCCTGCCATCTACATGGAGGAGCCTGGGGTGCACGGCAGCGACTCCCTGCGCGACCCCAGCCTGAAGGTGGTGGACGCCGAGGGCTATTTCCAACTCGCGCTCCGCCTGGCGACCGATCCCGCCTTTCTGGCGGAGCGCCGGGGGGTGGCCAAAGCGGTCGCCACCGCCCGGACGGATGTTGCCGCAACGGCGCGGGCCGTGTGCGACCAAGTTCGCAAGCTGGCTACGGCTAACTGACCTAAGTTATTGATTTAACGCGGTAAGTCTATTGTCGGTCGGTCTGGCCGGTTGGCATAACTTATGCTTAATATTTCGTCCCCTAGGATGACCTCGCGCGGTCCGCAAGACGCCGTGCGCAACGAGATGAGCGATGACCAAGCAACCGCCCCTTCCCATCGCGCTACCAACGCTCGGTGACGCCGAGATCGCGGCCGTCGCGCGCGTGATCCGCTCCGGCTGGATCACCCAGGGCCCCGAAGTCGCCGCCTTCGAAGCCGAGTTCGCTCGGTTCTGTGGTGCGCAGGAAGCCGTCGCGGTCAGCAACTGCACGACCGCGCTGCATCTGGTGCTGCACGCTCTCGACATCCGGGCGGGAGACGAGGTCATCGTGCCCAGCCTCAGCTTCATCGCCAGCGCCAATGCCATCGCTCAAACCGGAGCGAGACCGGTCTTCGCCGACGTGACGCTCGATGACCTGAACATCGATCCCGCCGCCATCGAGGCCGCGATCACGCCGCGCAGCAAGGCGATCATGGCCGTGCACCAACTCGGCATGCCGGCCCGGGCCGATGTGATCGCAGAGATTGCACGCCGCCGCGGTTTGGCGTTGGTCGAAGATGCGGCCTGCGCGATCGGCAGCCGGATCCGCGTCGGCGAAAGCTGGCGCGAGATCGGCGCCCCCTTTGGCGTCGCCGCCTGCTTCTCCTTCCATCCGCGCAAGCTTTTGACCACGGGCGACGGCGGCATGATCACGACCGACGACGTCGAGTTCGCCGCGCGCCTCCGCCGGTTGCGCCATCACGGCATGTCGGTGACCGACCGCGAGCGCCATGCTGCCGGCCGCGTTATCTTCGAGAGCTACGATGAGATCGGTTTTAACTACCGTCTCACCGACATCCAGGCGGCGATCGGCCGCGAACAACTGAAGCGCATCCCGGCGATGGTGGCCGAGCGCCGGCGTCTGGCCGAGCTCTATCGCGCAAAGCTCGCAGCGATTCCCGGCGTCACCTGCCCTGTCGATCGGCCTGAAACCGAGACGAATTGGCAGAGCTTCCATATCTTTCTGCCGGCTGCCGCGGACCAGCACACTGTCATGGAAGCAATGCTTGGCGCAGACATCGCCACACGGCGTTGCGTGATGTGCGCCCATCTCGAACCGGCCTATGCACCGACCCGCGCGCAGAACATCGGCAACCGCACCCTCGCCAACTCGGAATATGCGGCGGCACGCGGCATCGTGCTGCCGCTGTTCGCGGGCATGACCGAGGCCGATATCGGCCGCGTCGCGGACGCACTGCGCAGCGCGCTCGCCGCCCCCGCACGCAAAGCTTCCTGAGAAAACGACCATGTTGAAATACGGCGTCATCGGATACGGCTATTGGGGACCGAACTTGGTCCGCGCCCTTAATACCGCCAAGGAATCGCGTGTCGTTGCCGTCGCCGACCAGGTTGCCGCCAATCGTGAACGGGCCGCCGAACTCTATCCGGCGATGAAGGTCACTGACGACGCCCGCGTGGTGATCGCCGATCCTGCGATTGATGCGATTGCCATTGCGACCCCGGTCACCACGCATTTCGATCTCGCCTGGGCGGCGCTCGACGCCGGCAAGCACGTGATCGTCGAGAAACCGCTCTGTGAATCCGCCGAGAAGGCGGCGAAATTGGTGGATTTCGCGGCGAAGAAGCAGCGCCAGATCCTGGTCGACCACACCTTCATCTACACCGGCGCCGTGCGGAAGGTGCTGTCCTACGTCGACGATGGGCGGCTCGGCCGCGTCCTCTATTATGATTCGACGCGAATCAATCTCGGCCTCTACCAAAAGGACGTGAACGTCATCTGGGACCTTGCGGTCCACGACTTCTCGATCATCCTGCAGCTGCTGCCCGGACGCCCCGTCGGCATTTCGGCGATCAGCTCCGATCCGCTGAAGATCGGCGTCAAGGCTGTGGCCCAGATAACTCTGCTCTATCCCGACGAGGTGATGGCACATGTCAATGCGAGCTGGCTGTCGCCGGTCAAGGTGCGTCAAGTGCTGATCGGCGGCGACAAGTCGATGATCGTCTACGACGACCTCGATCCCAGCACCAAGATCCGCCTCTACGACAAGGGCGTCGAGTTCACCCAGGATCCGCAGCGCCAATACGCGATGAAGGTCGAGTACCGCGTCGGCGACATGCTGGCGCCCCAGGTGGACTCCCGCGAGGCGCTCGCCACCATGGCGGAGCACGCCAATGACTGCTTCGCCCATAACAAGCCGCCGCTCACCGGTGGTGAGGTGGGCTGGAAGATCGTACGTCTGCTGGAACTCGCCGACCGCTCGGCCGGCAGGCGCGGTGAGATGCTGTGTATCGAGAACTGGTGATACGATGATCCCCTTTGTGGACCTGAAGGCGCAGTATCATGCGCTGAAGCAAGAAATCGACGCGGCGGTGATCGCATCGCTGGAGAGCGGACAGTTCGTGCTCGGCCCTGCGGTAAAGGCGTTCGAGGACGAGTTCGCCCGCGCCTACGAGCTCCGCCACGCCGTCGCCTGCAGCTCCGGCACGGCGGCGCTGCACATGGCGCTGAAGGCGCTGGACATCGGCCCCGGCGACGAGGTGATCACCACCACCATGACCTTCGTCGCGACCGCCTCGGCGATCGACCTCGCCGGCGCGAAGCCGGTGCTGGTCGATATCGAGCCCGACGGTGCAACCATCGACCCGAAAGCGGTCGAGGCCGCCATCACGCCAAGGACCAAGGCGATCATTCCGGTCCACCTCTATGGCCAGTGCGCCGACATGGATCCGCTGCTGGAGATTTCCAAGCGCACCGGCATCCCGGTGATCGAGGATGCAGCACAGGCCCACGGCGCGAAGTATCGCGGCCGCTTCGCCGGAACGATGGGCCTCATCTCCTGCTTCAGCTTCTATCCCGGCAAGAATCTCGGCGCCTATGGCGAGGGCGGTCTGGTCGCAACGGCCGATGACGCCATCGCCGCCAAGCTACGCATGCTGCGGGACTGGGGCCAGGACCGGAAGTACCATCACGCCTTGAAGGGCTTCAATTACCGGATGGACGGCATACAGGGTGCTATTCTCGGGGTGAAGATGAAATACATCGAGGGCTGGACCGAACAGCGCCGCCAAATCGCGCGCTGGTACGGCGAGGCCCTGCGCGGCATGAACCATGTCGAAGTCCCGCTGGAACTGCCCGAACGTCGTCATGTCTGGCATGTCTACGGCATCCGGGTCGCGCCGGAACGCCGCGCCGAGATCATGGACACGCTGAATAAGCGCGGCGTTTCGACCGGCCTCCACTATCCGATCCCGGTGCATCTGCAGCCCTGCTTCGCCGAGCTCGGCCACCACGCCGGCGATCTGCCGAAGGCCGAGCACCAGGCCGACGCCGAACTCTCGCTGCCGATGTATCCGGAGATGACGCAGGCGCAGGTCGGCGAAGTGGCGCGCGCCCTCGCCTCTGCGGCGTGACCATGGGTGAGAAACTCAAGGGCAAGCGCATCCTGGTGACCGGCGGCGCCGGTTTCATCGGCAACGAAGTCGCGCGCCAGCTCGCCGCCGGCGGCGCCCACGTCACCGTGCTCGACAACCTGGTCAACGGCAAGCGCGAGAATCTCGCCGACGTGCCGACCTCGCAATGCACGCTGCTGGTCGGTGACCTGCGCGACCCCGACGTCGTCGCCAAAACCATCGAAGAGCAGGATGCGATCATCCACATGGCATGCCTCGGCGTTCGGCATTCCATCCATGCGCCGATGGAAAACCACGACGTCAACGCGACCGCGACGCTCCGGTTGCTCGAACTGGCGAAGCTTCGCGGCGTTGCCCGCTTCACCTATGTCTCCAGCTCGGAGGTCTATGGCACCGCGCAGACGGCACCGATGACCGAGCAGCATCCCTGCTGGCCGATGACGGTGTACGGTTCTGCCAAGCTCGCCGGTGAGCGCTACACCGATGCCTTCTGGCGCACCTATGGCTACCCGACCACCGTGGTGCGGCCGTTCAATGCCTTCGGTCCCCGCTCTCACCACGAAGGTGACAGCGGCGAGGTGATCCCGAAATTTCTGCTGCGCGCGCTCTCGGGCAAGCCGCTGCTCGTGCACGGCGACGGCGAACAGACCCGCGATTTCACCTATGTCGCCGACACGGCAGCCGGCATCATCGCCTGTGCGCTTTCCGACAACACGATCGGCGAGACCATCAATCTGGGATCGGGAGCGGAGGTCACCGTCAACGCCCTGGCCGAGTTGGTGCGCAAGGTGACTGGTCGCAACCAGGTGGCGGTCGAGCATGGGCAGGACCGCCCCGGCGACGTGCGCCGCCTGATCGCCGATATCACGAAGGCGCAGCGGTTGGTGGCATTCAAGACGTCGGTCAGCCTCGAGGCGGGGCTCGCCAAGCTTCTCGACTGGTACCGCTCGCTCG
>Ga0193752_1002413_pt1 | contig 14038 bp, 12 predicted proteins | sample H1c1metaG_FD_144924 | JGI IMG/M metagenome (GOLD analysis project Ga0193752, IMG submission 144924) | Soil microbial communities from a riparian zone of the East river system, Colorado, United States - H1c1 | ecosystem: Environmental > Terrestrial > Soil > Riparian zone | place: USA: East River... | reverse complement strand
TGTTCGCCGGCACCGCGCTCATCTCGCTGATCGCGATGGTGATCGCCGTGCCCATCGGCTTGTTCTCGGCTATCTACCTGGCGGAATACGCGCATCCGAGGTTCCGCACCTGGGCGAAGCCGCTGCTCGAGGTGCTGGCCGGCGTGCCGACGGTGGTCTATGGCTTCTTCGCCGCGCTGACCATCGGGCCGGCGCTGCGCGGCTGGGGTGAATCGATCGGGCTCGATGTCGCCTCCGAGAGCGCACTCGCCGCCGGGCTCGTGATGGGCATCATGATCATTCCGTTCGTGTCCTCGCTCGCCGACGACATGATCAGCGCCGTGCCGCAATCCCTGCGCGACGGCGCGTACGCGCTCGGCGCGACCCGTTCGGAAACCATCAGGCAGGTCGTCATGCGCGCCGCATTGCCCGGCATCGTCGGCGGCGTGCTGCTCGCCGTGTCGCGCGCGATCGGCGAAACCATGATCGTGGTGATGGCCGCGGGACTGGCCGCGAATCTCACCGCCAATCCGTTCGAAGCAGTCACCACCGTGACCGTGCAGATCGTCACGCTGCTGGTCGGCGACCAGGAGTTCGACAGCCCGAAAACCCTCGCCGCATTCGCGCTCGGGCTGGTGCTGTTCCTGATCACGTTGGTGCTCAACGTGATCGCGTTGCACGTCGTCAGGAAATACCGTGAGCAATACGAATAAGCCGCGGCGCACGCCGCAGGAAACCCAGGCCATCGTCGAGCGCAGCCTGCGCCGGCGATATTGGGCGGAGCGCCGCTTCCGCACCTACGGCTTCCTGGCGGTGGTCGCGGGCATGGCCTTCCTCGTCTTCCTGTTCGTCGTCATCTTTTCGAATGGCATGGGCGCGTTCCGCCAGACCGAGCTGCGACTGCCGATCTATTTCGACGCGCAGATCATCGATCCGGCCGGCACGCGCCAGACCGACGACCTCAACGCCGCGGACTACCAGGCGCTGATCCGCGCGTCGTTGAAAGCGAAATTTCCCGAGGTCGAAGGCCGCGTGGCGACCCGCGAGCTGTCGCGCCTGGTGAGTTCGAGCGCGGCGTTCGACCTGCAACGCAGCGTGGTCGAGGACCCGACGCTGATCGGCACGACGGAACAGCGCTGGCTGCTCGCCAGCGACGCGGTCGACCTGCTGCAGAAAGGGCACATCGAACGTTCTCTGCCCGAAACCGAACGGCCGATGAGTGATCGACAACTGGCCTGGACTGACAAGTTGCGCGCCGAGGATGCTCTCGCGCTCAAGTTCAACAAGACCTTCGTGACCGGCGGCGATTCGCGCGAACCGGAAAAGGCCGGCATCTGGGGCGCGGTGGCCGGGTCTTTCTTCACGTTGCTGCTGACGCTGCTGCTGTCGTTCCCGATCGGCGTCGCCACGGCTATCTACCTCGAGGAGTTCGCGCACCGCAACCGCTGGACGGACCTCATCGAGGTCAACATCAACAATCTCGCCGCGGTTCCGTCGATCGTATTCGGCCTGTTGGGACTGGCGGTGTTCATCGGATTCTTCGGCATGCCGCGATCCTCTCCGCTGGTCGGCGCGCTGGTCCTGACGCTGTTGACGCTGCCGACGATCATCATCGCCTCGCGCGCCGCGCTGAAGGCCGTGCCGCCATCGATCCGCGAAGCGGCGCTCGGCATGGGCGCCTCGAAAATACAGACGGTGGCGCACCACGTCCTGCCGCTGGCGATGCCCGGCATGTTGACCGGCACGATCATCGGCATGGCGCGCGCGCTGGGTGAATCCGCGCCGCTGCTCATGATCGGCATGGTCGCCTTCATCGTGGATGTCCCGAAGGGCATCACCGACGCGGCGACCGCACTGCCGGTCCAGGTCTACCTGTGGTCGGACAGTCCCGAGCGCGGCTTCGTCGAGAAAACCTCGGGCGCCATCATCGTGTTGCTGGCGTTCCTGGTTGTCATGAATACGACTGCGGTCATCCTGCGTAAACGATTCGAACGACGGTGGTAAGAATATGGAAGCGGCACAAGTGGAACGAGCGGGCATCAATCTGAAACCGAGCGGTCGGACCTCCGAACCGTCCGCGTTGCAGCAACCGGCCGAGATCGGCAAGACCGTCGGCAACATCGCCGTTGACGATCCCATCTTCAGCTGCCGCGACGTCGACGTGTATTACGGCGAAAAGCAGGCTATCAAGATGCTGGGCATCGACATCGGCAGGAACCAGGTGCTTGCGATGATCGGCCCCTCGGGCTGCGGCAAGTCGACTTTCCTGCGCTGCCTCAATCGCATGAATGACACGATCGTGGGCGCGCGGGTGGAAGGTTCGATCCTGCTCGATGGCAGGGACATCCACGACAAGAAACAGGACGTGGTGCAGCTGCGCGCGCGCGTCGGCATGGTGTTCCAGAAGCCGAATCCGTTTCCCAAGTCGATCTATGAAAATGTCGCTTATGGTCCGCGTATTCACGGGCTTGCCGGCGATCGCGTCGAGCTGGATGAGATCGTGCACAACTCCCTGCAGCGCGCCGGCTTGTGGGAAGAAGTGAAGGACCGGCTGCAACAGCCCGGAACGTCGTTGAGTGGCGGCCAGCAACAGCGGCTGTGCATTGCCCGCACCATCGCCGTGAACCCCGAAGTGATCCTGATGGACGAGCCCTGTTCGGCGCTCGATCCGATCGCCACCGCACGTATCGAAGACCTGATGGAAGAGCTGCGCCAGAGTTACGCGATCGTGATCGTGACGCATTCGATGCAGCAGGCGGCGCGCGTGTCCCAGCGCACCGCGTATTTCCATCTCGGCGACCTGATCGAGGTGGGTGAGACGGATCGCATCTTCACGAACCCGCGCCACAAGCTGACCGAAGACTACATCACCGGACGCTTCGGCTGACCCAAGCTCATGGCACTCAGTCTCGAAGGGCACACCGCGCGCGCATTCGACGGCGATCTGTCGTCGCTGCACGTCCAGGCGGTCGCGATGGGCGCGCTGGTGATCGACCAGGTGCAGCTCGCGGTCAATGCATATTCCGGGTGGGACCGATCGGCCGCGACGCTGGTGCTCGAGCGCGAACGCAAGATCAATCTGTACGACGTCGAAATCGAAGAGGCCGCGCTGCAAGTGATCGCCAAGCGACAGCCCGTGGCGCAGGACCTGCGCGCAGTGTTCGCGATCGACAAGGTCGTGACCGAGCTGGAACGCGCGGCCGACGAGGCCAAGAAGCTCGCGCTCGCCGTGCTCGCGGATTCGGAATCGAACGGATTTCGCCCGGGCGCCGCCACGGCGCGGGAAGCAAGGCAGTTGGGCCGGCTGGCCGTCCTCATGATCCGCGCCGCGCTCGAAGCCTTCGACCGTCTCGATCCACTGGCCGCCGCGGCGGTGATCAAGCAGGACCAGGAAATGGATTCCGAGTACGCGGCCGCGTTGCGCCGCATCCTGACGCGCGCGATGGAAGATGTGCGCCAGACGCAGGCGGCCATCGAGGCTGCCTTCATCATGCGATCGCTGGAACGAATCGGAGATCATGCGCGCAACATCGCGCGCCATGTGGGATTCATCGGCGGGCAGTTCGATGCCGCGGCAACTGGCGTATTGCCGGCGTCGATGTCCGTCAAGAACTGATCGCGCCCCACTCGACGCGACACGCGTCCCTTTTCAGGTCTGGCGCATCCGGCGGGCGCCGATGCGGGTGCAATTCCTCGCGGGTACACTCGCGCCGACACCGAGCGGCACGGGGAGAGGAATGGAGATTCTTGCAGACACGCTGCGATGTTGTTTACGCAGCCTCGCGGTTGCTCGAATCGCAATGGTCTCGGCGGTATTTTCGGGTTGCGCCTCTGCGCCGCCGATTCTCGAGGCGGCGGATCATCTCAACGAGCGGGCACAGCCCATCGTCGTCCTCGGCCATTTCACGAATCCCCGGCATCTGGGAGTTACGAGTTGCCCGATGTCGGGCGACGGCGTCGAGGTCGATTGTTTCGGTCCGTTTCCGGAGGTGACGCTGATCGTGCACGAGGTGTTGTTCGGCAAGGTCTCGACCGCGAAACTCGACTTGTTCGCCTACGACGTGAAGCATCCCGAACTATTCCCGTCCGGGGTACGTCATCCCGTGATCGCCTACCTGACAAATTGGGGAGGACTCGAGTTCTTCCAGAGTTTGGCGAAGACGCGCTCGGGCGAGTGGGCTGTGCCGGTGGGGGCGCCGATCGATCTGCCGTCGCTGCCATGTTCGGGGGAGGAACTGCTTACTCCGCGCGAGCTCGCGTTCATGGCTCCCACTCCGAAGCGTGCACTCGACGAATACGACGACCAGGATCGCGCCATTCTCGAAGCGAGCGCGCGGGTCGAGATCCGCAATGGCTTCGTGCATTTTCGCGATGGCATCCTGCTGTCGGAGATTTTCCGGGCTCGTGAAGAGATGCCCATCAAGGATGGCCAGGCCAACTACTACTTCACGCCGTGCCTGGCGAAATGAGGCCCGCGGACGCCGCCTGGATTCAGATGAACGCCGCCGTGTCCGGCCAGGCCGCGAGCACGCGCGCGGCGGTGGCGGCGTCGTCCGCCAGGATCGAGAAGTCGGCGAAATCAAAACCCGGTGCCACAGTGCAACCGGCGAGTGCGTAGTCACCGAGGGTGCGGGCGGCCTGCCAGTTCGAGGCGGCGACCGTGCATACCGGCGCCTGCGCCTCGAGTGTATGCCGGGAAATCACGCTGCACGCCGGATCGATCGACAGGACCTCGAGCGGGCCGCCTTCGTACAGGTGCCAGACCTCATCCGAGATGACGCGATGCAGGCGGCTCACGATGCCGACCGGCAAAAGGTAATAGATAGTCGTCAGCGCCGCGCGCGGTCCGCGACCGTCCGCCGGCGCGACCAGGCCTTTGGAACGGAAAATCTCCCGGTAATAACCACCCTCGGGATGCGCCTCGAGCCCCAGCTTGTTGATCAACTCGTCGGCGCGGGCGTGCATGGTCTTCTCGCTCAGTCCGCGCGCAGCAGCTCGTTGATCGAAGTTTTCGCGCGCGTCTGGGCGTCCACGCGCTTCACGATGACCGCGCAGTATAAAGAGTACTTGCCGTCGGACGAGGGCAGGTTGCCCGACACCACCACCGAACCTGCGGGCACGCGGCCCTGCAGGATCTTGCCGGTCTCGCGTTCGTAGATCTTGGTGCTTTGACCGATGAACACGCCCATCGAGATCACCGAACCCTCTTCGACGATCACGCCCTCGACGACTTCCGAGCGCGCGCCGATGAAACAGTTGTCCTCGATGATGGTGGGCGCCGCCTGCAGGGGTTCGAGCACGCCGCCGATGCCGACGCCGCCGGACAGGTGCACGTTCTTGCCGATCTGCGCGCACGAGCCCACCGTGGCCCAGGTGTCGACCATCGAGCCGCTATCTACATACGCGCCGATGTTCACGTAGCTTGGCATCAGCACGACGTTGGACGCGATGTACGACCCGCGGCGCGCGATGGCCGGCGGAACGACCCGGGTACCGCCCTTGCTCAGGGCTTCTCCGTCATCCGCCTGCGAGCGCGCCGCGTACTTGAGCGGTACCTTGTCGAAGAAGCGCGTGTAACCGGCCTCGATGAGGGTGTTGTCGTGCGTCCGGAAGTAGAGCAACACGGCCTTCTTGAGCCATTGATTCACGACCCACTGGCCGTCGCGCTTCTCGGCGACGCGCGCCTGGCCGCTGTCGAGCAACTCCACGGATTCTTCGATGGCATGGCGCAGCGACGGTGCGGCGTTCCTGGCCGTGATGTCGGCGCGGCGCTCGAAAGCTTCGTCGATGGTGGCGGCCAGGGTCGAAAGATCGGTCACTTAAGTCGTCTCCAGGAAAGTTCGAATTCTGTGCGCAGCGATCACGCATTCGTCCACCGGCGCCACGAGCGAAATACGCACGCGCTGCCGGCCAGGGTTTCCACCCGGTGTATCGCGCGCGAGGTAGCTGCCGGGCAGGATGGTGAGATTCTGCGTGGCAAACAAATCGCGCGTGAAGGTTTCGTCGTCGCGCTGCACGTCGGGCCACAGGTAGAACGCCCCGTCGGGCTCGACCACGTCGAGCACTGGCGCGAGGATCGGCAGCACCCGGGCGTATTTTTCCCGATACAACGCGCGGTTGGCCGCCGCATGCGCGTCGTCGTTCCAGGCCGCGACGCTCGCCAGCTGCGTCGGCACCGGCATGGCGCAGCCGTGATAGGTGCGATAGAGAAGATAGGGCTTGATGATCGCCGGATCGCCCGCCACGAATCCCGAACGCAGCCCCGGGACGCTCGAACGCTTCGACAGGGAATGGAACACCACGCAGCGCTGATAGGACTCGTGTCCGTTCGCGAGCGCCGCCTGCAGCAGCGAGGGCGGGGGTATTGCTTCGTCGCGATACAGGTCGGCATAACATTCGTCCGATGCGATCACGAAGTCGTGTTTCTCGGCGAGCCTGAGCGCGTGGCGCAGGAAGTCGAGCGACAACACGGCGCCGGTGGGGTTTCCGGGGCTGCACAGGAACAGCACCTCGCAGCGTTTCCACATGGCGGCGGGCACCGCGTCGAGATCCGGTTGAAAGCGGTTGCCCGCGGTGGTGTTGAGGAACACCGGTTGCGCGCCGGCTAACAAGGCTGCGCCCTCATAGATCTGGTAGAACGGGTTCGGCATCAGGACGACGGGCTTGTCGGGGTGCGTATCCCCAACCGGCACCACCGCCTGCACGAACGAGAACAGCGCCTCGCGTGTGCCGTTGACTGGCAGAACCATCGTCTCGGGCTGCACCTCGACGTTGAAACGCCGCGCGAGCCAGGCCGCACAGGCCGCGCGTGTTTCCGGCAGGCCCGCGGTCGCCGGGTAGCTGTCGAGTTTTCCGAGCTCGCGGCGCAACGCCTCGATGACGAACGGCGGCGGCGCGTGTTTGGGCTCGCCGATCGACATGGCGATGTGCGGGAGACCGGCGGGCGGCGTGATGCCCGCCTTCAGCCGCGCCAGTCGTTCAAATGGATAGGCTGCGAGTAGTTCGAGACGGCCGTTCACGCGGCGGCGCGACGGTCGAGCGCGCCCGTCAGCCTCTGTTGCAGGCGGGTGGCCGCGGCTTCGTCGAGCGGCAGACCGGCGAGCGAGGCCAGATAGAACACGTCCTCCGCGCGTTCGCCGACGGTCATGATCTTGGCGGCCAGCAGGTCGATACGTTCTTCCATCAGGACCTTGCCGACATCACACAGGAGGCCAGGCCGGTCGCCGGCGATGAGCTCGAGCACCGAGCGGCGATTGCGTTCGTCCACCGTGACCGCGATCTGCGTGGGCGTGCGAAACATGCGCGCCTGGCGCGGCACGCGCCGCGTCACGGTGACCGGCGCCTCGTCCGGATGCTGCAACGCGCGCCATAACGCGCGTTCGATTTCGCCGATGCGCTCGGCATCGGCGATCGGCGCGCCGTCTTCCTCGAGCACGTGGTACAGATCGAGGCTGAAGCCGTCGCCCGTGGGCGTGATCCGCGCATCGACGATGTTGAGGCCCAGCTGGTCGAGCACCGCGGTGGTGATGGCGAAACTGTTGTAGCGATGCGGCGCGAACGCGAGGATCGCGGTGGTGCCGCGTTCGCTGCTGGTTTGCACCGCGACCAGCGGATCCTCGCTGCCGGGTTCCCGATCGGCCAGCAGCTGCGTGTGCCAGGCGACTTCCTCCGGCGTGTGGCGCAGGAAGTAGGCGGGCGTCAGGCGTTCCCAGGCGCGCGTGATTTCGGGCGAAGTGATGCGCCCGGAAGCCGCCAGCAACTTGCGCGCGCCGTCCTGGGTCTCGCGTGTCAGTTCGTCCGGATCGATCGGGCTTTCCAGCCCGCGGCGCAACGCGCGTTTGACGCGTTCGTAGAATTCCTGGAACAGCGAAGCCTTCCACGAATTCCACAACTTGGGATTCGTGCCGCGCACGTCGGCGCTGGTCAGCACATATAGATAGTCCAGGTGCGTCTCGTCACCCACCTTGCGCGCGAACGCGTTGACGACTTCCGGATCGGAGATGTCTTGCTTCTGCGCGGTCACCGACAGCTCGAGATGGTTCTGCACCAGCCAGGCAACCAGGCGCGCGTCGTAGCGCGACAGACCCTGCTCGAGGCAAAATGCTTCCGCGTCGACCGAGCCCAACGCCGAGTGATCGCCGCCGCGGCCCTTGGCGATGTCATGGAACAACGCGGCCAGGTAGGCGATCTCGAGCTTCGGCAACTGCTGCATGATCGCCGAGAGCATCGGCAACTCGCCGTCGTACTTCGGCAGCGACAGGCGCCGCAGGTTGCTCAGCACGAACAGCGTGTGCGCGTCGACCGTGTAGGCATGGAACAGGTCGTACTGCATGCGGCCGACGATGCGGCCGAATGCGGGGATGTAGCGGCCGAGCACGCCGTAGGTGTTCATGCGGCGCAGTTCGTGCGTGACGCCCGCGGGCGCTCGCAGGATCTCCAGGAACAGTCGATGGTTGCGCGGGTTCTGCCGGAACTCCTCGTCGATCAGCCAGAGGTTCTTGTTGATGGCGCGGATGGTCGAGGCACGCACGCCTTTCACTTCCGGGTTCTGCTGCAGCACCACGAAGATTTCGAGCAGGGTCGATGGCGTGCGCGCGAAGATTTCGTCGTTCACCGCTTCGAGGTAGTCGTTGCGCACCTGGAAGCGCGGGTTGAGCGGCCGCGGCGGAGAGGTCTCGGTGAGGATGGCTTCGCGGAACAGCTGCAGCAGCAATTCGTTGAGCAGGATGACGTCCATGACGGTGCGGTAGTAGCGCTGCATGAACTGTTCGACCGCGAGCGTGTACGAGGCGTCTTCGTAGCCGAAACTCTGCGCCAGCTTGATCTGATGATCGAACAACAAGCGGTCTTCGCGCCGGCCGGTGAGCACGTGCAGGCCGAAACGCACTTTCCACAGGAACGACTGCGCCTGCTTGAGCTTGCGCAGCTCGGAAGGCGACAGGAAACCGTGCGTGAGCAATTCGTCGAGCGAGCTCGCGCCGAAGTGGCGTTTTGCCACCCAGGCGATGGTCTGGATGTCCCGCAGGCCGCCGGGGCCCGTTTTCACGTTCGGTTCGAGGTTGTACGCGGTGTCGTTGGCCTTGAGATGCCGTTCCTGCTGTTCGGCCACCTTCGCTTCGAAATAGGCCTTCACCGGCCAGATGCGATCGGCGGACACCGCCGCGCGCATCGCGGCCAGCAGCGCTTCATTGCCGGCCAGCAGCCGCGATTCCACCAGCGTGGTCATGACGCCGACGTCGGCGGCGCTTTCCTCGGCGCATTGCGCCACGGTGCGCACGCTGTGCCCGACCTCGAGGTTGATGTCCCACAGGAACGTGACCACGCGTTCGACCACCCCGCGGCCCGCCTCGTCCGGGGCCTCGGGCACCAGGATGAGGATGTCCACGTCGGAGGCCGGATGCAGCTCGCCGCGGCCGTAACCGCCGACCGCCGCCAGCGACCAGCCGTCGTAACCCGCGGGCAGTTGCGAACGCCACACCTCGCGCAGGATGCCGTCGATCAGCTCGGCGCGCGCGTGCACCAGCGTCTCGACGGATTCGTCGGCACGAAAACGTTCGACCAGTTCCGCGTGTGCGTCCTTGAGTTCGGCGCGGAACGCGTCGGGCGCGAACTTCGCGGCCGCCAGCCGCTCGGGCAGGTGCGCCAGGCGCAGCCAGGGCGCGCCGCGCAATACGGTGGTGTCGGAAGCTTCTACGTCCTCGTCAAGGGATGCCATCTAGTTAGAAGACATCTGGTTTGAGACCGGGGGGCGCTTGCTGAGCGCGCCCAACGTGAGGACTTCGACGCCGTTTTCGGTGACCAATATCGTGTGCTCCCACTGCGCCGACAACGAATGATCCTTGGTGACCACCGTCCAGCCGTCGCCTAACAATCGTACGTGCCGCTTGCCGGCGTTGACCATCGGCTCGACCGTGAAGGTCATGCCGGCCTTGAGTTCGTCGCCGGTGCCCGGCTCGCCGTAATGCAGCACCTGCGGATCCTCGTGATACACGCGGCCGATGCCGTGACCGCAGTATTCGCGCACCACCGAAAAATTGCGCTCTTCGACGAAGGTCTGGATGGCGTGGCCGATGTCGCCCAGGCGCGCGCCCGGGCGCACCTGCTCGATGCCGCGCCACATGGCTTCCCAGCAGGTTTCCGCCAGGCGTTGGGCGGGCAGGGCGGGCTTGCCCACGTAGTACATGCGGCTGGTGTCGCCGTGGAACCCGTCGCGGATCACCGTGACGTCGATGTTGACGATGTCGCCGGATTTCAGCGCCTTGTCGTTCGGGATGCCGTGGCAAACCACATGGTTGACCGACGAACAGATGGTCTTCGGAAAGCCGCGGTAATTGACGTTCGCGGGGATCGATTTCTGGACCTGGGTGATGTGCTCGAAACACAGCCGGTCGAGCTCTTCGGTGGTGACGCCCGGCTTCACGTGCTCGCCGATCATGTCGAGAACTTCGGCCGCCAGCTGGCCGGCCACGCGCATTTTTTCCTGCTCGGCCGGGGACTTAATGGAGATATGTCGGCTCACGAGGGAGTCCATGGAGTGCACCTTCGTAAGGCGTTGTTTTGACGGGGAACAAATGGTATAAAGCGCGGCCTTTTTTGGCAATGAAACTCATCTAAACCACACGCGTGTGCCTGCCGAACCTGCCTCTCCAGGCAATCGGCATAACGAGTGGATATCCATTGCCAATCTTCGAGAAGATCGATCGCCGGACACCCATCCACTCGTTATGCCGATTGCCTGGAGAGGCAGGTTCGGCAGGCACACGCGTGTGCCTGCCGAACCTGCCTCTCCAGGCAATCGGCATAACGAGTGGCTTAACCCACCAAGGAGACTTTGATGGCCGGCGTGTCTATGCGACAAATGCTGGAAGCGGGCGTCCATTTCGGACACCAGACCCGCTTCTGGAACCCGAAGATGGCTCAGTACATTTTCGGCGAAAGAAACAAGATTCATATCATCAACCTCGAGAAGACGCAGCCCATGTACGCGGAAGCGGCGGGCTTCGTAAAGAGCGTTGTAGCGGATGGCGGCAAAGTGCTGTTCGTCGGCACCAAGCGTTCCGCCCGCGATGCGGTCGAGAAAGAAGCCAAGCGCTGCGACATGCCCTACGTCAACCAACGCTGGCTTGGCGGCATGCTCACCAATTTCAAGACTATCCGCGGCTCGATCAAGCGCCTGATGGACCTCACCGAGATGTCCGAAAACGGCACGCTCGGCAAACGCGGCAAGAAAGAAGCCACGATGATGCGTCGTGAGAAGGACAAGCTCGAGAAGAGCCTGGGCGGCATCAAGCTGATGGAATCCCCGCCCGACGTCATCTTCATCATCGACGTCGGCCACGAGGAAATCGCGATCCTCGAAGCCAAGAAGCTCGGCATTCCCGTGGTGGCGGTGGTCGACACCAACTGCGCCCCGGATAGCGTCGACTACGTGATCCCGGGCAACGACGACGCCATGCGCGCCATCTCGCTGTACGCGACCGGCATCGCCGACGCGGTCATCGAAGGCAAGGCGCAGGCGCCGGCCGTGGTGGTGGGCGAAGACGAGTTCGTCGAGCTCGACGAGAACGGCAATCCGAAGCGCAAGGGCGCCCGCGCGGCGGCTCCGAGGCCCCCGGCCCCGCAGCGCAACCGCCGTCCGGCGAACACCGCGACCCGCGGCCGCCGTCCGGTCGTCGCGAGCGTCGCGGCCGAGCCCGAAGACGGCGCAGATCCTGCGGTCTTCACGGACACGGGCGAAGCGGCTCCGCGCAGCGCGACCGCGAGCGCGGGTCGCTCACGCACGGGCACCGGCAACCCGCCGAGCCGTGGCCGTGGCGGCGGCGGCCCGCGCCGCAGCTGAGTGCCTAACTAGTTGAGGAACGTTTAATGACAATTACTGCAGACGCGGTCAAACAGCTGCGTGAACGCACCGGCGCCGGCATGATGGAGTGCAAGAAGGCGCTCGTGGAAACCAATGGTGATCTCGACGCGGCCGCCGAAAACATGCGCAAGTCCGGCCTCGCCAAGGCCGACAAGAAGGCCTCGCGCATCGCCGCCGAAGGCGTGGTCGTGGTGGAGAAATCCGCCGACGGCAAGACCGGCGTGCTGGTCGAAGTGAACAGCGAAACGGATTTCGTCGCGCGTGGCGACGACTTCCGTGGCTTCGCCAGCGAAGTGGCCAAGGCCGCGCTCGCGGCCGGCGCTGCCACCACCGATGCGGTCAATGCGCTCAAGCTCGGCAGCGGCGAAACCGTCGACGAGAAGCGTCGCGCCCTGATCGCGAAACTCGGAGAGAACCTCACGGTGCGCCGCGTGGTGCTGGTGAAGGCGCCGACCGTCGTGGGTTCCTACGTGCACACCGACAACAAGAAGGCCGCCCTGGTGGCCGTCGAGGGTGGTGACGCGGAATTGGCGCGGGACCTCGCCATGCAGGTGGTCGCGGCCAGCCCGCGCTACCTGACGCCGGCCGATGCGCCGGCAGACCTGGTGGCGAAGGAGCGCGAGATCGAAACGGAAAAGGCCAAGGGCGAGGAAGCCAACGCCAGGAAGCCGCCGGATATCCTCGCCAAGATCGTCGAAGGCCGACTGCGCAAGTCGATCAACGAATTCGCGCTCACTGGCCAGGTGTTCGTGAAGGACAGCGACCTCACCATCGAGAAGCTACTGCAGAAGAGCAAAGCCAGCGTGAAGGCCTTCGAGCGCGTCGAAGTGGGCGCCGGCATCGAGAAGAAGCAGGGTGACTTCGCCAACGAAGTCATGGAGCAGGTCAAGGCCGCCACTAAAAAGGACGACAAGTCCGACCCGCCGACAAAGCACTGATGCGATCTGAAAACCCCGCCTTCCGCGGGGTTTTCTTTATGGCAAAGTGCGCACGCTTCGTACGCGCAAGAGGGATCCGCAGCCAATGACCGCCAGCCGATACAAACGCATCCTGGTCAAGCTCTCGGGCGAGGCGCTGATGGGCACGACCGACTTCGGGATCGACCCGGCGGTGCTCAAGCGCATCGCCAGCGAAGTGCTCGAAATCCAGCAGATGGGCGTGCAGGTGGCCTGTGTCATCGGTGGCGGCAACATCTTCCGCGGCGCGGGCCTGGCGCGCGCCGGCCTGGATCGCGTCACCGGCGACCACATGGGAATGCTGGCGACCGTCATGAACGCGCTCGCGATGCAGGACGCCATCGAGCGCCTGGGCGGCACGGCGCGCGTGCAGAGCGCCGTGCGCATCAACCAGGTGTGCGAGGACTACATTCGCCGTCGGGCCATGCGTCACCTCGAGAAAGGCCGTGTGGTGATCTTCGCGGCAGGGATCGGCAATCCGTTTTTCACCACCGATTCGGCGGCCGCGCTGCGCGCCATCGAGATCGACGCCGAGGTGCTGCTCAAGGCCACCAAGGTCAACGGCATCTACGATTCGGATCCGATGAAGAATCCGGACGCCAAGCGATATGCGACGCTCACCTACGACAAGGTGCTGGCCGACCGCCTCAACGTGATGGACGCGACCGCAATCGTGATGTGCCGCGACAACCGCATGCCGCTGCAGGTGTTCAATCTGAACAACGCCGGCGACCTGCCGCGCGTCGTGCGCGGCGACGACATCGGCACGGTCGTCACCAGCGACTGAACGAGAAGTTAGAGGAATCGTAAACATGCTAGACGACATCAAGAAGGACGCCGCGACCCGCATGGGCAAGTGCGTCGAGAACTTCCTCGCCGACCTCAAGAAGCTGCGCACGGGCCGCGCGCACCCGTCGCTCATCGAGAACATGAAAGTCGACTATTACGGCACCGACACGCCGCTCAAGCAGGTGGCCAACATCAGCGTCGAAGACGCGCGCACACTGGTGGTGTCGCCGTGGGAAAAGTCGATGGTGCAGGCCATCGAGAAGGCCATTCACAAGTCGGATCTGGGCCTGAACCCGATAAGCGCCGGCACGGTGATCCGCATTCCGCTGCCGCCGCTGACCGAGGAGCGCCGCAAGGACATCACGAAGGTGGCGCGCGCCGATGCCGAGAACGCGCGGGTCGCGGTGCGCAACGTGCGCCGCGACGTGATCGCGGACGTCAAAGAGCCACTCAA
>Ga0193752_1002412_pt1 | contig 14043 bp, 12 predicted proteins | sample H1c1metaG_FD_144924 | JGI IMG/M metagenome (GOLD analysis project Ga0193752, IMG submission 144924) | Soil microbial communities from a riparian zone of the East river system, Colorado, United States - H1c1 | ecosystem: Environmental > Terrestrial > Soil > Riparian zone | place: USA: East River... | reverse complement strand
GGTGGAGCTGTTTAACACCCATGCGAGCGTCGATATGACGCACGTTCCTTTCAAGGGCGGTTCGGAACTGGTGGTGGAACTTATCGGCGGCCGTATCGACGTGGTGTTCGAGACGCTCACCGGCGCTTACCCGCATGTGCAGGCGGGCAAGCTGCGCGCGATCGCGGTCACCTCGCAGGCGCGCTCACAACAGTTGCCGAACGTGCCGAGCGTGTCGCAGACGCTGCCCGGCTACGAAGTGACGTCGTATTCGGGGTTCGCCGCGCCGCGCGGCACGCCGCCGCCGGTGGTCGAAAAGCTCAATCGCGAGATGCGCGCGATTCTCGATGAGCCGGATATTCGCAAGCGCTTTACCGATCTCGGCGGTACCGTAACGCCAACTACGTCCGACGAATTCGGCCGCCATATTGCAGGCGAGATCGCCAAGTGGAAAAAGATTGCCAGCGCCAAAAAAATTGAAATTCAATAATCGTGCGGCAGCGGAATGCCGCGTTCAAATAGGCTGCAATAACGGCAGCGAGGGAACAATGTAATGCGTAACACAATCGAGATGCTGTTTGGATCCGGCGTGACCAGCGGCACCTCGCTGGAATGGGTGAAAGCCGGCAGTGTGTCAGCCGATGGTGGTTACGACACCTACGTCGATCTCGAGAATATCCGCAGGTCAGAGGAAGACACAGTCAAAATGTGGCACCTGCACGACTTCAAGACCGCACAAGTCGTGGCGGGCATGGTGTATTTATCGTCAAAAAATCAGGTCGAATACGACTGTAAAAACCGGTTGCGCCGAACGCTGTACTTCTCATGGAATGCCGAGAACATGGGCGCGGGCGCCTCCATTTACCGCAGGGATACGCCTTCCGAGTGGAAGCCGGTACTGCCCGGCACTATTGCCGAGATTCTCTGGAATATCGCCTGCGCGGAGCGGTAGGTGCGGATTTTGCCGGTGGCGCAACGTGTCGAGGTTTCCCTCGAAGAAAAGCACGTCGTGCGCACAGGCAAAAAAACGCCGCAAGCCTGGTGGCTTGCGGCGCCCGGTGGACTGTGACGAGAATCCGCGGGGAGGAAATGGGATTGTCGTCTCAGCCTTTGGGGAGCGGTGTGCGGTCAGTTGCCTGCCGCTGACATGGCCTGAGTTGCGGGCGGTTGTGCGGCGGCGTCCCTATTGGACGGCAACGCGCTGGCTGGCAAATCGAGCGCAGCTACCGGTGCAATAGTTTCGCTTCTGGCGCTGGGCGCTGGTTGGCTGGGCGCCGGTTGACTTGCGGCTAAACGGCGTGCTTCCAACTGATCGAAGTAAGCCAAAGTGGCCGGCAGCGGCTCAGCCGTTTCTAGTCCGGCACTCGGGAACGTGGGGTTGGTCACTCTTACATAATAATTGGTGAAGGGGATGCGTACCATTTTTTCGTCGTCTGTGCCGCGCGCCACGGGACGTGCCGGCGCGCCTACCGGTGCGGCCGCTCGGACCGGTGCCGCAGCTTCTGCCGGCGCCTGCGCTACAACAACAGCAGGTGCTTGCGTCTCAACGGCGACTTGCGACTCCGCCGGCGCTTGTACTTCAGCGGGTTGCAGTGCTGCCGGTGCGGTAACAGGCGTTATTTCGTTGATCGCAGCAATGCCCGCCGTGGTGCCTGCAATAATTCCAGCGATGGCAAGCGCAATAGTAATGGGTCGTTTCCGCATTGAATTTCTCCTTACTGATCCGTTTGTACTGAGGGGTGACCGTAAAACCACGAGCTACTGGGAATTCTGACCGTAGTGTCCTGGGTCGGTTCGGTATATTTTTCAATTAACAATGGTTGAGAAAAAATATATCGAATAGAAAATAAAAAATCTTAAAAAACAAATACTTACGATGAATTCTGAATCGGGCTAATGCTTCGCCCCTCTGTGTCAATGCAGCAGCGCGGTGATACGCGAAATGTCCTCCGCACGATCGAGTGTCCGAATGCCTGCAAATGCAGCGCGCGCGTTGGCATCGCTCACACGCGGCGCCTGCTTTGCGCAATCCATGAACTTTGACTGCAATTCGTCCCACGTGAGTTCGCGCGAGGGTGAGCCGGGCGGCACGTCAATGCGAATCTGGTCGCAGCGGCCGTCTTTCAGTTGCACTTCAACTTCAACAAAGCCGCGGCTGCCGGAACTGCGTTTGTCGAATTGCGGATCGTCGCCGCGGCTGGATTCGGTTTCGTGGGCGTCGATGCGTTCATAGAGCGATGCGATTTCGGGTCGACGCACCGCTTCGTCACTGAACGACCACAGCGAAAATTCGCCGTCGAGTACGCCGGCGGCAATCGAATACGGCAGACTGAATTTGCCTTCGAGACCGGTCACCGGACGCGGATAAGTGAGCACATGCATGCCGCCGGGCGGCATTCTGCAAATGACTTTGTCTATTGCACTCGCATCAAAGCCGAGACGCGCGCGCAGCGTGAGCACGCCGTCGATGGCGCGATGTGTAGCGTAGCAGCAGGGGAATTTTTTAACCGCGATGCCGGGACTGCAGATCACGAAGGGTTTGCCGAGTCCGCGCGCCGTCACTTCCGGATCGGAATCCGCAGTGCCATAAGTGGAGTAGAAACCTGCTTTGGCTTCCATGATGTCATCGGCAGCGGTAAAACCCGCCATCGCCAGCCGCACGGCGGTCAGTGCGCTGCGTGCGGCGAGTCCGCTGTGCAACGGCTTGGTCATGGTGCCGAAATTGCGCCGCAGGCCGCTCGACATCGAACCCGCGATACCCATCGCCTGTTGTATGGTGGGCGCATCGAGACGATGCAGTTTCGCGAGCGCCGCGAGTCCTGAAAACAAGGCCAGCGTGCCGGTCGCGTGATAGCCGCGCTGATAGTGATCATTGGTCATACCCAGGCCGACTTTGCCGCCGACTTCGACGCCGATGATATAGGCTTCGATAAAATCTTTGCCGCTCACCGGCTTGCCGTTCAGGCTTGCCAGCAGTGCCGCCACGATAACGACGCTCGGATGCGCCGGCATCATCGACAACACATCGTCGTAATCCAGCGCGTGACCGAAAGTGCCATTGATCAGCGCGGCGGTTTCGGCAGAGGCCGTGCGGCCCGTGCCGAAGACAGGCGATGCGCCCGATTCGCGCGCGCTTTCCAGGTAACGTTGCAGTGGCGCCGCGACTTCCGAACCCGCGCCCGCGAGCAACACTGCAAAAGTGTCGGCGATGACTTTAATCGCTTTTTGGTCGCTGCCCGCGGGGAAATCCGCGGTGCCGGTTTTTGCAATGAAATTCGCGATGGTGGCGGTGGCGCCCATGATGATTCCTCTTCCAATATGTGATGGCTTGCGCGCGATAGCGTTCATGTAGGAATATACACAAGAATAACCTTTGAGTATCCCGTGACGTATCGACTTCGTTTCCTGATCGCGTTGTCTGCGTCCCTGGACGGCAACGCCATCGTACAAAAAGCTTTCTTGGGGTGCAAATGATCGCTGGCTTCAAGGCCATTCCGTACGATCCGCTGCTGATTGAGATCGCGGATTACGTTGATGGTTATGTGATCCGCAGCGAACGCGCGTTTGAAACCGCGCGTTATTGCTTGATTGACAGTATAGCCTGCGCACTCGACGCACTGGATGATGCGGCCTGCACGCGCCTGCTGGGGCCGGTGGTGCCGGGTGCAACCGTCGCAGCCGGCGCGCGCGTGCCGGGCACCCATTACCTGCTGGATCCGATTTCAGCAGCATTCAACATCGGTGCCATGGTGCGCTGGACGGATTTCAGCGACACCTGGGTGGCAGCGCAGACTTCACATCCGTCCGATGACGCGGGTGCGATACTCGCGGTGGCGGATCATGTGAGCCGCGCACGCACGGCTGACGGCATGCCGTTGACGATGCGCACCGTACTCGAAGCCATGATCAAGGCGCATGAGATTCAGGGCGTGCTCGGTTTAGGCCAAAGCCTTAATCCATACGGCATCGATCATGTGCTGCTGGTCAAGATCGCCTGCGCCGCAGTGACGACAAAGTTGCTGGGCGGCACGCGCGAACACATCATGGCTGCGACATCGCTGGCGTTTTTTGACGCGCCGCTGTGCGTGCATCGTTTCGGTTCCAACACCGGCCCGCGCAAAGGCTGGGCTGCGGCCGAAGCCGCCAGTCACGCGGTGCGCCTTGCACTGATGGCGGTGAAAGGCGAGCCGGGTTATCCGCAGGTGCTGAGCCATCCGCAGTGGGGTTTTTGCAGGACCCGCATGAATGGCGCTGCATTCGAACGCGGCGGCGCGTTTGGCTCGATGGTGATGGAAAACGTGATATTCAAAATCGCGGGGCCGGTAGTGATCCATGCGCAATCGTCCATCGAGTGTGCGCTGGAATTATCACCGCTTGTGCGCGAGCGGCTCGACGCTGTTGCATCGATACGCTTGTTTACGCACCAGCGCACGCTGGAAACCATCGACAAAACCGGGCCGCTGCGCAATCCCGCGGATCGCGATCATTGTTTGCAATACGCGATAGCGGTGTCGCTGCTGCGCGGCAAACTCACTGCTGCCGATTACGAGGACGCGTCCGCTGCCGATCCGCGTATCGACCGCCTGCGAGCGTTGATGACGGTGACGGAAGATCCGCGCTATACCACACGCTATTTCGATCCGGCGTTGCGGGCGAACCCGAACGGCATCGAGATTTTGTTCAAGGATGGCACCGGCACGGGACTGGTGGAGCACGATAATCCGCTCGGGCATCCGTCGCGGCGGACCGAAGGAATCCCGCGCATCATCACCAAGTTATCGGCACGGCTTGAAAAATATTATCCACCCCGGCAACAACGGCAGATACTCGAATTGTGCCTTGATCAAAGGCGGTTTCTGGAAGCAACCGTGCCGGATTTTACCGACTGTCTCGCGCGGTAAATCATTCGGATGATTCCGCGGGAAATCTTGGTATTCTCGATGTATTCTCTATTTCAATTTCGACGCACCTACTATGGATAATTTCACAATATGACAAAGACCAACGGCTGGGGACTCATCGGCACCGGCAGAATCGCGACGGATCGCGTGCTGCCTGGTATTAATTCATTTGCAGGCAACAAGCTGATTGGTGTGGTGAGCCGCACGCAGGCGCGGGCGGATGATTTCGCCAAACGCTTCAAGGCGCAACATGCTTACACCCATTACGACGATCTGCTGCGCAACCCGGATGTGACGGTGGTGGCGATCCACACACCTAACTCGCTGCATGCCGAGCAGGCCATTGCGGCGGCGCGCGCCGGCAAGCATGTGTTTTGCGACAAACCCATGGCGACTAACGTGGCGGACGCCGAGCGCATTGTGCGCGAATGCGAAAGAGCGGGGGTCACACTGGGCATTAATTTTCACAATCGTCAGATGCCGTGTTTTGTTGAAACGCAGCGCATCGTGCAAAGCGGTGAAATCGGCAAGGTGGTGATGGTGCAACTGGAAGCCAGCGCAGGCGTGGGCGCGGCGAGCGTGGCCGCGACCTGGCGTCAGGATGCTGCGCTGGCCGGGCTGGGCACCACCATGAACGTGGGCACGCATGTTTACGACATTCTGCGCTTTATCCTGGGTGCGGAAATCGTGGCGGTGACCGCGATGTTCGACAGCGCGCCCGGCGTGATGGAATCCACTTCGCTCGCAACCTTCAAATTCGCCAACGGCACGCTGGCGCAAGTGAATGTCAATCAAACTACCCCCAATCCGCATAACGATTTTGTGATCTACGGCAGCAAGGGGCGCATTACCGGCCGCGCGCTGACGCGTAGCCGCGCCGGCGGGGAATTGCAGGTCTCACTGAACGATGGCACCTCACGCAGTCAGGAATTTGCCGCGATCAACGCGCACCAGGCCTGCGTCGTGGCATTTAGCCAGGCGCTGCTCGAAGGCCGCGCGCCAGCGGCGTCGGGTATTGATGGGCTGCGCAGCGTGCAGCTCACCAGCGCCATGGGCAAATCGGCGTGGGAGGGCGTGCATGTGAGGTTGGCGGGGTAGTTGGACCGACGAGGTGCCGCTGTGAAAGTTGGGGTGGCACTTGCCCGGTGGTGACGTCTTTGTCGGATTCTTTATAGGCGTATTTTTATACGGTAATTGTGTCGTAAAGTTTTTTTGCAAAAATGTTTTTCACTGATTTGGATCGCCAAGTTAGACCGCGAGTGGCGCGGTCTGTATTAAGTTAGGCAATCATGAGCTTATTTCTCCGAACTCTGTTGTCACTTTCGCTTGTCGGCTTGCTGGCTGGTTGCGACGCAGGCGATGAAACCTTCACTCTCTATCGCAATAGCGTCACGGACGAAAACATGCGAATCCATGTTGCCGCGTTTAACGCGGCAGACGGTGAAGCATATAACAGGGGCAACTGTGAGCAAGCCCAACAACTCTTTCAAGCTCAGCCCAGAGTAAAAACTAAGTTCTGGTGCGAGAAGGGAGTGTTTAGAAAGTGAACTCTATGCCTGAAATCTCGCTTCAGCAGACCGCTCGCTAGCGGGCTCCGCCGACTTCATCCGTCAGGCGACAGAACACCACTAACTACTGAGCACCAAACTTGTTCTCTCACATCTTCGTTGGCGTGAAAGACTTCGAGCGTGCTTTGGCTTTTTATCGGGCGCTCATGCCCGTGCTTGGTGTGCAGGAGCGCTTCTGCGAGCGGGAACGCCCGTGGGCAGGCTGGCAATCTCAACCTGAACCACGACCGTTGTTTCTGATTGGCGCACCCTTCGACGAGCATCGTCATGAAGCGGGTAATGGTCAGATGGTTGCATTTCTCGCCGGGTCGAGAGCCATCGTCGATCAAGCCTATGCCGTGGCATTGGCAAACGGTGCCACTTCGGAAGGAGTGCCTGGCCCGAGACCCGAGTACCACGCCAACTACTACGGCGCGTACTTTCGCGACACTGAAGGCAACAAGCTGTGTGTCGCTTGCCACTCGGCGCCGTAACTCAGTCAAGCAGCTTTGCTGAGCTGCCGTTAACGATAATTTAAATTATTGTTTAAAATCAAATACTTACGTTTATTCAATTTTGGCACCTGAAATTGCCACTGCTTTTTGCCACTGCGCGTACTCCGCTTTGATAAATTTCGCAAAGGCGTCGGGCGACTGTGGTGCCGCCGATACACCGTTGTCGAAAAAGCGCTGCTTCAACTCGGGCACGGCCAGCGCTTTCATCATCGCCGCATGCACGCTCGCCGCATGCGCGTTGGAGGTGCCCTTGGGCATGGCATAACCTTGCCACACGGTCACGATGAAATCCGGCAGGCCGGATTCTATGATGGTGGGCACGTCGGGCAATTGCTCGGCGCGTTTGGCAGAGGTAACGGCCAGCGCGCGCATGCGGCCCGCCTTCACAAAGAGCAGGGGGCCGGGCAGGTTGAAAAAGAATGACTGAATTTCGCCGGCGATGGTGTCGGTGTAGCCCTGCGAAGCGACCTTGTAAGGCACGTGCACCATGTCGATGCCAGCAACCGATTTAAACAATTCCATCGTCAGATGAGGCGACGCGCCCACGCCGGATGAGGCGAATTTGTATTTGCCCGGATTCGCCTTGGCGAGTTTGATGAACTCGCCGACATTCTTCGCGGGCAGCGCCGGATTGACGCACAGGATGTTGGGCATGGTCGCATACAGCGACAGCGGTATGAAATCGCGCAGTGCGTCGTAGGGCAGTTTTTTGTGCAGGTGCGGCGTGATGGTTTGATTGATGCCGAAAGTAAATATCGTGTAGCCATCGGGCGCAGCTTTCGCCGCGAGCTCGGTGCCGAGTATGCCGCCCGCGCCGGGCCGGTTATCGACGACCAGCGTTTGTCCCCACGCTTCGCTGAAGCGTTGCGCAAAGATGCGACCGATGATGTCGGTGGACGCGCCGGCGCCGAACGGCAAAATAAGACGGCCAGGTTTTGAGGGGTAACTCTCGGCGGCGTGCGCCGCAACTGAGCAAAGCAGCAGCGGCGCGGCGATCGCACGGATAACGACAGACCGATTCTCTCTCATCACTCATCCTTAAAAACTGTTTAAAAACAAATGCTTACATAATTACCTCTGAATGGTCTTCGAATAAAAGCGTCAGCGCGTTATTACCTGCTGATTTAGCGCTTCACTGCTTTTGGCATTGCCTCCTGCCCTTTTGTACTTTGCACATCTTTCCAGAACGGCCGCGCCACATTCACCAGTTCACCCAACTGCGCGTAACCGGAGCCCGACAAACGGCACACCGGATCGAGCAGCTTGGGATCGATACGTCCGTCTTTCCACACCGCGGGCGTGACATGCGTATGCACAATGCGTCCAAGCACGATGTTGGTGTTGTGATCGGTGATGATTTGTTTGACTTCGCACTCGATATGCGCTCTGGCCTCCAGCACGCGAAACGGTTTTACTTTGGCCGACGGCGCGGCGGTCAATCCTGCCCAGCCGAATTCGCTTTCGTCGTGCGGAAAATCGGTCGAGGTGAAATTCATTTTTTCCAGCACATGCATAGTGACGATGTTGGCGACGAACTGCGGCACTTCGCGCAGATTGCGCAGACTGTCCTTGATGCCGGTGGAGGCAAACGCCACGTAAGGCGGGTCATTGCCCATCATGTTGAAATACGAATAGGGCGCGACGTTGCTCACGCCCTTGGCGGAGATCGTCGAGATCCAGCCGATGGGACGCGGAATCACCAGCGCGGTCATCAGGTGATAAAACTGCTGCGCCTGCCATTCTCCGGGACTGACTTCCAGATCGCGGTCGAGGGTTTGGGGTGGGGCGTCGTGTGATGCGGTCATTGCGATACCTTTCTATGATTCGGTAAAAATAGTAGCACGAAGTCAAACGGGAGACGGGCGATCGTGTTTACGTTTAAGGCCTGCCTGCGGGGCAACGCCATCGCAGCGCGTCCTGTATTATGCCTACCTACAATTAACGGCTCGCCGGCTTGGTAAAGGAGTGATCGTGAATGATCACGGTTTGCAATGACCCCACCCGTTAAAGACGCACTGCGCCTCAAGATGGCGGGCCTGTTTTTTATGGTGCTCGGCTTCGTCGGTTTCGCTGTGCTGGGCGAGAAGATGGGCGATATCGAAAAGCTCATGGCTGCCGCTGCCCGCGACTACGTGTACTTTGCGGGCGTCTGGCTGGTTGCTGCGCACGTCTTCGCCAGCGGCTTGATCGTGCTGCTTGCCGGGCTGAAGAATGTTCCGCTGCTGACGAGTGCGCGCGCGCGCCGCGGCGCGTGGCAAAAGCTCGCGGGTTCGACGCTGATTATTCTGTGTTTCGGTTATGTGGGGCTTACCGACATGCCTGCATTGAGGCATGTGAATGATATATGGTGGATTACTTTGCCCGGTCTGGCGGCCTTTCTCCTGTTGGCGCGTGTTGGTTTCCAGGCGCTGCGCAGCGGCTGGAAGTATGACGTCGTTACGGCGGAGCAAGCGCTGGCGAGCGATCCGCGCCCGCCCGTGGTCTATCTGCGGTCGTTTGAAGCCGACAGTGAAATCGCTCTGCGGCCCGATGGGTTCTGGAGGCGGGTGACGTCGATTTTATTCGGCTACGCGGTGACATTCAGTCCGGAGCAGGAACTCGCTGAAATTCTGAATCGCGTGGGACCGGTGATCGCTATCGGTAAGCCGGGTGAGCCGCTGCCGGAATTGGGTGCGGCGAGACTTTACGTCGGCAATGCAGATTGGCAGGCAAAGGTCATCGACATGATGGCGCGATCGCGCCTGGTTATCATACGCACCGGATCGACGCCGAATCTGCAGTGGGAAATCGAGCAGACGATGACGCGCGTGCCGCGCCGGCAGATTCTGTTCGTCAGTCTCGGCGATGCTCAAAAGACGGCGGTGTTCGACCAATATTTCGAGCGGTGCTTTGGCCCCGTGATTCGCTCAACGAGGGCGGTCGAGACGCCGCTATGGATGAAGTTGACCTCCACCGGCAAGCACGTGGCCGGCAGGATCATCTACTTTGATGATTCACTGCAGCCGCGGGAAGAGCTGATCCGGCTGAGTTTGAGCTGGTCGGGGCTTGCGCTGGGCTTGATGCGGCCGTATCGAGACTCGATTCAAACGGCGATGCAACACGTATTTGCGTCGCTGGAGCTATCCTGGGTCGCACGCAACAGCCAGACGACGGCGGTTTTGCTGGCGCTGTTCGCCGGCATTTTTGGGCTTCATCACTTTTACCTCGGCGACCGACGACGTGGTTTTAAGTATCTCGCTTTTTTTTGGACCGCGGTCCCGATGTTTGCCGGATGGTACGACACGGTGAAATTGGCGCGGCTTGAATCTCGCGCGTTCGATGAGAAATATGGACCCCGACAGGTTACAGCACCCACACCGTTGAACGGTGCTACTCATTGAGGATTACGTAACTATGTTACATCGTCCTCCCTCACCCCCGCTCCCTCTGGGAGAGGGAGCGGGGGTGAGGGAAGGAAGCACCGTGCTGCAATTTGTCTCAAAGTAATGTAATTCTCAATAGTACTAAGCGTTACAGCGTCGGCCCGGGTTTCGGGGCGTGTTGCATGAGTTGTTTGACGATGTAATCGTAGGCCTCGTCCTCGGAGTCGGTGCGGTGTACCAGTTCAACATCGGCCGCATTGATCATGCCGTGGCGCACGAGCGCATCGAAATCGATGATCTGCTTCCAGTACTCGGTGCCAAACAGCACAATCGGCATGGGCTTTTTCAGTTTGCGCGTTTGCACCAGGGTGAGCAATTCGAACAATTCGTCCAGCGTGCCGAAACCGCCGGGAAACACGATCACCGCTTTGGCGAGATAGGCAAACCAGAACTTGCGCATGAAGAAGTAGTGAAAGTGAAACGCCAGGTCACGCGTGACGTACGGGTTATCGAATTCTTCCAGCGGAATCGAAATGGTGAGGCCGACATTTTTGCCGTGCGCTTCCGAAGCGCCACGGTTCGCGGCTTCCATGATGCCGGGGCCGCCGCCGGTACACACCACAAAACGCCTATCGATACTGTCGAGTCCCTTTGACCATTGCGTGAGGCGAAACGCGAGGTTGCGCGCGGTCTCGTAATACGCGGACATTTGCAGCGCCATTTGCGCGGCGGCCAGGTCACCCCGTTCGGCTTCCGTTTTTTTAAACGCAGCTTCGGCCTGCTCGCGTGACAAGGTGCGCGCCGAACCCATGAATACAATGGTGTCGTTGACGTTTTCGCGGTCGAAGCGGCTTTTCGGCTCCAAATATTCGGCGAGTATGCGCAGCGCGCGGCCATCGCGGCTGTTGAGAAATGCATCGTTCTTATAGGCTTTGGGTGTGGTGGGCGGCATTATATGTAAGTATTTGATTTTAAACGATATTTATTATACGCTTCAATCGGCTCTCGCGCCCGACGTTTTGACCACTTTGGCCCATTTGATGATCTCCGCGCGCAGGTAGGCGGTGAATTCTTCGGGCGTGTTCGGCGGTGCGGCTTCAAGGCCGAACGAGGCCAGCGTTTGCACGACTTCAGCTTGCGCCAGTACGCGCGTGATGTCGGCGTGCAGGCGGGCGATGATTTCTTTTGCGGTGCCCGCCGGTGCGACCACGCCGTACCATCCGGTGACTTCAAACCCTTTGAGACCGGCTTCGGTAAAGGTGGGCAGTTCGGGCATTAACGCCGTGCGTCTTGCGCTGGTGATGGCGAGCGCGCGCAGTCGTTTTGCCTTGAGCTGCGGCACCACGGATGACAGGCTCACAAACGCCAAATCCACGTGCCCGCCTAAAAGATCGCTGATGGAAGCGCCCGCGCCTTTGTATGGAATGTGCGTGATATTGACGCCGGCCATCGCCTTGAACAATTCGCCCGATAGATGCGGCGTCGTGCCGTTGCCCGACGAAGCGTAATTCATTTGTCCTGGTTTTGATTTGGCCAGCGCAATAAAATCCTTGAGCGTGTATGCGGGCACCGACGGGTGGATCACCAGCACGTTGGCGCCAGTGGCGGCGAGTGTGACGGCGGCAAAATCGCGTGTCGGGTCGTAAGCCAGTTTTTTGTAAAGACTGACATTGACGGTAAATGCGGGCTGCGCCATCAGCAGCGTATAGCCATCGGCGGGCGCCTGCGCGGCGATTTCAAAACCGACATTGCTGCCGCCGCCGGGTCGGTTATCCACCAACACCTGCTGCCCCCACGCAGCGGTGAGCCGCTGCCCGATGGTGCGCGTGAGTATGTCGGTGGCGCCGCCGGCGGCGACCGGCACGATGAATCTCACGGCGCGTTGCGGGTAGCCTTGCGCATTGGTTGTGGCGCACGCCAGTGCGAAAAGCAAGCCGGCTAACGGTGATGCGACAGGCGCGCGGATGGCGGCAATGGTCATCAAACGACCTCCGGCGCAGTGCCCTGCATCATCCACCGCGCCATCGCCGTGATACGTGCATCATCGTGTTGCTGCCCCATCAACTGCACGCCGACCGGCATGCCGCCGACACTCAGCAGTGGCATCGTCACTGCCGGCGCATGCAACATCGAGCTTGGCGTATTGAACACCGAGTCGCCGGTGGGGCGCGGCGCCAGCGGCTGACCCGGCACGTCACCCGGCCACAACGGCGCAGGTCCCGCACAGGAGAGCATGATGATCGCGTCGGCCAGCGGCGCCAGCGTTTGATGGCATTGTTGCGCGGCGGCGCGCTGAAGTAACAAGGCGCGGTAGTCGTCGGGACTCATTGCCTCGGCTTTTTTCACCGTGGCCTTGAGCCGCGCGCTGACGCCCTGCGGCTGATTTTCCACCAGCGCAGCTTGGTACCAGCGGTTTTCCCAGGCGGTAATGGTGTTGGCGATATGGGCGGCGTTGTGTATGGATTGCTCCAGCGCCTCAATCCACGCGTGATCTTTGCGGCGTAACAGCGTAACGCCGGCGCGTGCGAGGTTTTCCAGCAGCGCGTCGAATGCTTTGCGGCTCGCGGCATCGAGTTTGGCCCAGCCCGCCGATTCAATCACGATTAAGCGCTGTGGCTTCACGGCTTCGGGTGGTGTTATCGGGCCGAATAATCCGGGCCGCCCCGGATCGCCGCCGGCACGGCGTGCAATTTCGATGGCGACCTGCCACATGTCTTCGATGGAGCCGGCGTGGACGCCCGTGGTGCTCATGCTGGTGGTCTGGCGTTCGCCGCGATTGATGGCGCCCTGGGTCGGCTTCAGCGCGATATTGCCGCAATAGGCCGCCGGACGAATGACAGAGCCGCCGACTTGTGTGCCGAGCGCCGCCGGCGCCATACGCGACGCTATGGCAGCGGCCGAACCTGACGACGAGCCGCCGGGCGTGCAGGCCGCATCCCACGGGTTGGTGGTGGGGCCGGGGTGTGTGCCGCCGAGTTCCGCGGTGACGGTTTTGCCGAGGATCACCGCACCGGCCTGACGCAGCGCCCACACCGCTGCGTTATCGCGTTTGGTGTTGTTGCCGCGATAGGCTTCACAGCCCATTTCGGTGGGCATGTCTTTGGTTTCCAGCAAATCCTTGATGGCGATGGGCATGCCGTCGATGGCGGATAGCGGCTGGCTGGCTTTCCAGCGTGCGCTGCTGGCATCCGCGGCCGCGCGCGCGTTGACTTCGTTCACAACGACGAACGCTTTTACCACCGGCTCGCGCGCGGCAATGGTTTGGAGACAGCGTTCGAGATAAGCACGTGGCGTGTCGCTGCCATCGCGAAAATGGGGTGTCACATCGTGAAACGTCAGTGCTTTGAATGTGCGCGGGTCGTAGGTGCGCGGTGCAGGTGTGTCCATGGCGGGCATCCTTAAAAAGGGCGGTCACGAAATATCGCGCAAAAACAATGCGATGTCGAGGCAATACGCAGGACGCGTTGCGCACGGTTGATTTCCAGCGGTGGCCGTATCAACATGCAAAGCTCGTTTCATCACCAGGAAAAAGGGAGAAGCATCATGGCAGACAGCGGCTTGAAGCCCATACGGCGTGTGGTTACTGGGAACGATACGAATGGAAAATCCAAAGTGGTGTGGGACGGCCCCGCGCCCGACCAGCATGCGGGACCGATACCCGGCAGCGGCTGGATCGATTTCTGGGTGTGGAACGAAACGCCGTCGCCGCTATCCGGCGCAAACGATGACGGTAGTCTCG
>Ga0193752_1002411_pt1 | contig 14055 bp, 14 predicted proteins | sample H1c1metaG_FD_144924 | JGI IMG/M metagenome (GOLD analysis project Ga0193752, IMG submission 144924) | Soil microbial communities from a riparian zone of the East river system, Colorado, United States - H1c1 | ecosystem: Environmental > Terrestrial > Soil > Riparian zone | place: USA: East River... | reverse complement strand
GGCCCAGTCGCCGCCCACCTCGATATACAACACGGATAGCGTAATCGGTATGCCCAGACGGCGGTCGATGACATCGTTCAAATAACTGTTGCGCGGATCGTAATAATCGTCGCTGTTCCCCGCGAAGCCCAGTTCGTCGAACAGGTATCGATTCAACAGTGCCAGGGTATCCGCGGGTGAAATGTCGGCACGCAAGCGGCCGCGCAACGTCTGCGCGAGTTGGTCGATACGCTGCACGTACGCGGAAACATCCAGCGCCGGGTATTCATCGCCGGCAATCACCAATGCGGCCTCCGCCAGATTGATCTGTTCACGCGGCGCATTAAGTATATCCTGCCAGGTCTGTGCAGCGGTCATGATGTAACTTGTAACCTACGCGTTATACGGTTCAGAAATTTCCACCAGATTATTATCCGGATCGCGCACATACACCGAACGCAGATCAAAGCGCGCGCCGGTACGGCCCGTCGATAATCGTCACGCCGCAGGCTTTCAGATGCTCAACCACCTCGCTGATCGGTTTATCCGCGAGGAAACAAAAGTCGAGTGAGCCGGGCGTCGGCTTGTCCGCTTTCAGACTTGCGTCATAACCCGGCGGATGCACATTGAACTTGCGATCACCGAAACGCAGCGCGATGCGCCCCGCACCAAAGCGCTCTACACGCATGCCCAGCACCCGCGTGTAAAAATCCAGGCACTTGTCGAGATCGGCCGTGGTCAGCACCACGTGATCGAAATCCTTGATCATGGCAATATCCTTACGTTGTCATTGGGCGCCATCATAGCATCCGCAATCGTCGACGTAGACTGTGGTTGTGAGTTTTCACCGATACAGGGACAATATCACTTCGTTCTGTGACAGTATATTTCATGTCTGCCGCCTCCAAAAAACACCCCGCACCCGACCCCGCTGCCATAGCAAGATTCTTACGTGATGCGTGCGACGCGGCATCTGTCAAGGTGTCCGATGTGCAGTTGCTATCCGGTGGCGCTATCCAACAAAACTGGCAAATCCAAGTAAAGGTGTCTAGCGGCATCCACATGGGTACGCACACCTGGGTGCTACGCACCGACGCACCAGCAACCGTGACATTCAGCCTGCCGCGTGAGCGCGAGTTCGAAATTATTCGTTTCGCCAATGAACGGGACCTGTTAGCGCCCAAGCCGCTGTTCTTCACCAACGATCCCACAATCATCGGACGGCCTTTTTTTGTGATGGAAAAACTGCCGGGCATCGCTGCCGGCCACAAAGTCGTGCGCCTCGATTTGAATCGCCGCGCGCTGGCGCGTGAACTTGCCGAAGCCGCAGCGCGCATCCACGCGATACGCCCGCCGCTCGCTGAATTGCCGTTCTTAAAGACCTTTCTTGCACGCGACGTTATCGCTGCCTGCCGCGCTTATCTCGACACGCTGGACGAGCCGCATCCGGTGCTCGAATGGGGCCTGCGCTGGTGCGAACGCCACGCGCCAGCGCACGAAGAAACCACTTTAGTACACCGCGATTTTCGCACCGGCAATTATCTGGTACATGAGGGCAAACTCGCCGGCCTGCTCGACTGGGAATTCACCGCCCTCGGCAACCCGCTCGAAGATATCGGCTGGATTTGCGCCAAATGCTGGTGTTTTCGTCATGAACACCACAGCGTCGGCGGCGTGGCCGACCTTGAGGATTTCATCCCTTTCTATGAAGCGGCATCGGGACGCACAGTGCCCGCCGACGCGTTGCGCTATTGGCAGGTGATGGCGCATATCCGCTGGTCTATTATCGCGCTACAACAAGCGCAACGGCATTTGTCGGGCATCGAACCCTCACTGGAACTCGCGCTCACCGGCAAAATCGTCGCCGAACTCGAATGGGAAGTGTTGCAACTGACGGAACACGCGGAATAACCATGAACGACCATCCCAACGCGCTGGAACTGATACGCATTGCGAATCTCACGCTGCACCATAACGTGCTGCCGGACGCAAAACCGGAACACTTGTACCCGTTACGCATGATCGCCAACGCGCTGGGCATCGCGGCACGCGAACTCGAATCACACGACCAGAATTCGGCAGCCGAAGTTAACGGACTCAATGCGCTTTACGCTGACACGGCAAACAGCAGCGCATTACACGCGCGCAACCGCCAGTTCGCGCGGGATATTCGTCAAGGTCACTTCGAACACAACGCCCGGCAGACCGCACAACTGCGGCAACATCTCGTCGTCATCGCACGCGCCAAACTTGCGGCGGCTTATCCCAAGGGCTTGCAAGGTGCCACAGAAAAATAGTGTTTAAAAACAAATACTTACAATAATGCCATTGATTTCGTTCGAAGCGCTCACGCCGACCGCATTTTTGCGCCGTTCGGCCAGTGTGTTCGCCGACAAGATCGCGGTCATTGACGGCGAAGCGCGCTGGACTTACGCACAACTTTTTGATCGTTGCGCGCGTCTGGCAGGCGCACTGCGTGCTGCCGGCGTGCACGCGGGTGAACGCATCGCGGTGCTCGCACCCAACACGCACGTGCTGCTCGAATCTCATTGCGGCGTGCCGTTCGCAGGCGCTGTGCTGGTTGCGCTCAACGTGCGGCTCACTGCCGCCGATCTTGCTTACATCATCGATCACAGCGAAGCGCAAATTCTCATTTACGATTTTGAGTTTGAAGGCGCCGCTCGCGCCATCGCCGCCAGCGTAACGCAAAAACTCACGCTGATACGCGCCGGCGGCGAGGACCAATACGAAAAATGGCTTGCCGATGCCCAACCGTTCACACAGACAGTCGCCGACGAATGCAGCCTGCTGAGCATCAACTACACCAGCGGCACCACCGGCAAACCCAAAGGCGTGATGTATCATCATCGCGGCGCCTATCTGCAGGCACTGGCCATGGCGCTGCACAGTCCTTTAAATGAAAGCAGCGTGTTTTTGTGGACGCTGCCGATGTTTCACTGTAACGGCTGGTGTTTCACCTGGGCCGTCACCGCCGCCGGCGGCACGCACTTGTGCTTGCGCAAAGCCGATCCGGCGTTGATCTGGAATCATTTGCGCAATTCGGGCGTCACGCAATTCAACGCCGCACCCACCATATTGATCATGCTGGCGTGGCACGACAGCGCAAAACCCTTGTTGCACACCGTCAACGTCGCCACCGGCGGTGCGCCGCCCACGCCGGCGCTGTTATCGCGCATGGCAGAACTCAATATGAACATGACGCATCTGTACGGGCTGACCGAAACCTTCGGCCCTGCCGTGATCTGCGAATGGCGCCGCGACTGGAATCAATGGCCCGCCGGGCAGCAAGCACAAATCAAGGCGCGTCAGGGCGTAGGTAATGTGATTGCCGAGTCAATACGCGTGGTGGATGCGCACGGCAGCGACGTACCCGGCGATGGCACGTCGCTGGGCGAAATCGCCCTGCGCGGCAATAACGTGATGCTCGGCTACTATCGCGATGAAGAGGCAACACGCACTGCCGCGCACGACGGCTGGTTTCGCACCGGCGACCTTGCCGTCATGCATGGCGACGGCTACCTTGAAATCAAAGATCGCGCCAAAGACATCATCATTTCCGGCGGCGAAAACATTGCCTCGGTGGAGGTGGAACGCACGCTGGCGGCCCACCCTGCCGTGCTTGAAGCCGCGGTGGTCGCCGCACCCGATGCAAAATGGGGCGAAGTTCCCATCGCGTTCGTCACCCTTAAACCCGGGCAATCGCTCGATGCCGCAACATTGATCGCGTACGCGCGCGAACATCTCGCGCATTTCAAAGCACCCCGGCAAATCGTATTTGGCGAGTTGCCGAAAAACGCCACCGGAAAAATTCAGAAATTCGTGCTGCGCGAAACCGCACGCGTCCTTTGTCATAACATATAAATACTGTTTAAAAACAAATACTTATGAATTTCACCTTATCCGCAGAAATCGACAGCTATCGCGCGCGCTATAAAGCGTTTGTCGCGGAACACATTCTGCCGCTGGAAAGTGACCCGGCGTCATTCGACGAGCACGAAAACATCCGCCTCGACTTGCTCGAAACAATGCGCGCCAGGGCGAAAACCGCCGGCTTATGGTGCCCTCAATTACCCAAAGCCATCGGTGGCCAGGGTCTGCCCATCGTCGGCATGGCCGCGTGTTACGAAGAAATGAATTACTCGATCTTCGGCCCGGTAATATTCAATTGCGCCGCGCCCGACGACGGCAACATGATGGTGCTCAACAAAGTCGCCACACCCGAACAAAAAACGCGCTGGATGATGCCCATCGTTGAAGGCAAAGTGCGCTCTTCCATCGTGATGACAGAACCCGCGCCGGGTTCCGGCTCCGACCCGACCATGATGCTCACCACCGCTACGCCGGTGAGCGACAAATCGGGCAAAAAATGGATCATCAATGGCCGCAAGTGGTTTATCACCGGCGCGGGTGTGGCGTCGCATTTTCTGCTGCTGGCGAAAACGTCGGACGATGCGCGCAAAGGACTCACTGCATTCCTGTTTCACAAAGATCAGCCCGGCTGGCGCATTCTGCGCCGCATTCCGATCATGGGCCCGGAAGAACACGGCGGCCACTGCGAGCTGGAATTCGACGGCCTCGAAATCGCCGACGAAAACCGCGTGATGAATGTCGGCGACGGCCTCAAATTCACGCAGATACGCCTCGGCACCGCGCGGCTCACGCATTGCATGCGCTGGCTCGGACTCGCGCGCCGCGCGATGGACATCACCGCCGATTACGTCGGCACGCGCATGACCCACGGCGGCAAACTCGCAGAAAAAGAAAGCGTGCAATGGCTGCTGGGGGACGCCGCCATGCAGATCGAAATCGGCCGCATGCTGGTGATGCGCGCCGCGGCGAAACTCGACGTCGGTGACTTCGCGCGCAAAGAGGTTTCAATGGCGAAAATCGTCGTCGCCGATGTCTTGCATCACGCGGTGGACACCGCGATACAACTGAACGGCGCGCGCGGCTATTCGAAAGACACACCGCTGGAATGGATGTACCGCTATGCGCGTCAGGCGCGTCTCGTTGATGGCGCGTCCGAAGTACACAAAATGGTGTTGGCGCAAGCGTTCATGAAAGAAAGACAGGAATTCTGGAACTGGAAGTAATTGATGAACCAGGATGTGTACTGGAAGCGCTTTATAATAGCGCCGCACGCCCCGGTAGCTCAGTGGATAGAGCAGCCCCCTCCTAAGGGGCAGGTCGGACGTTCGATTCGTCTTCGGGGCGCCACGGAAATCAAGTAGTTGCATCACTTTGTAATTTTTGACTTCCCTTCTCCATCGCACGTCCATCGCAATCGGGGGTGTGAAATGGCCTATGTCAGGGAACTGGAAAGTGGAAAATAGCAAGTGCTAGTGCGGCATCGGGGCATGCGCTCGGTAGCCAAGTCATTTAAGACAAAAGCCGTGGGAGCATTCCACGGGGCTACGGACAGCGACAGGAAAGGTAGTCAGTGCAAGGGACAGCCGGAAGCACGGTCACCGCTCGCGGACCGTGTTGGAGCAACTAAGCTGGCTTCAGGATTACTTGCGCAAGTAGTGTCGGGTTTCTTTACAGTTAGTGCCTTCCATCAGACGCGACAAATCCCCAAGACATTGTAAACGTGCAGGTTTAATGTTTTGGCACGGTTCGTGCTATTTCCTTTTAACTGTTTCGTATCGAGAAAACAAATGAGGAAATGGACTAGCACCCACCTATTAATTGTGTTTATGGTGTTTTCGTACGAGGCGGGAGCGGCACTCCTGTTGGTGGGGAGAGAAGTCACTGTTGACGTGGAATTTGCCAATCCGAATGATTTCAGTAGTGCATTCATTCACGTTAACCACAGTATTACGCAGAGTGCAGGCACTGCCGGGCAAACAGGCGCTTTTACATATAATCTTACCGGGGGACCTGTATACGATGTGACCGTTACCGGAGACGCGCATATTGAGATTTCATCGCTTAGCATTTCCCCTACGCAAGCTACATTTATACGAAAAAGCATCGACGGAATAACAGGCAAGTTTGCGGTGGATTATTTTCGCGCAACGAACACTGGAAACCCCTTAAAGACGGGGGTGGTAAACGGATTCAACATTCTTGAGCTTAGTGTGAACACGGCGGGGAACTTGTTGGATGGGGCGCCCTATACCTTTAATATCGACATACCAGGTGATTGGTCTGCCTCGGGGGGCAGTTCAGGAAACCATACCTTGTTAGGCATAAATCCGCTCTGGACTATAGAAAAGGATTTCGTCTTTTCAGGAGGCGTGACAACGTTCGCCGGATACACTGATTCATACGTTAATGACGGTTTACATACCCCACAAGTTCATTTCCTATTGATAGGCTCCGCTACAGCCATTCCGGAACCAGTGTCGTTTGCCCTTGTTACCGTTGGGCTCGTCGGACTCGTATTCACCAGACGCAAACAAGCGTAATCGTTTTCATGTGTTATGAGAGAACCCCGCTGCGGCGGGGTTTTTCATTTGCGCGATTGACTTCCTTCTCATTTGAACCCATTAGATGATTCAAGCTCTTTGATATTAGTGACCATAGGCGTGCTTGTGACACACGTCAATATACTTATTCCCGAACTCGACGACGGTCATGCCGTCGCACAATAACTGCGTATGAAGATAAACAGGGCTCCGAAGCACGGCGACCCGACTAATTATGCCTTGTGCCATCACGCTGACACGAGGAATTGCAGCGGAATTTACGAAGTAGTAAAGTTTTCCCCAACATGAGACTCAGTGAGTGGGCAGGAATTCGAGATAATGGCGCTTGATTGACCTATCTTGACGTACGATTTACTCTGACTGAGCACCTTCTTTAGAATAAGATCACGGTACAAACTGTTTTGCTAAAACGTCACTGACCTTAAGAAAGAGAAAAAGTGGAAAACATTTATGATGCGCTTCGCGAAAGCCACAAAAGGCAGCGTCGATTGTGCAGAAAGATTCTGCGGATAAAAGGTTCTGTTCCGGAAAAACAACGGACTTTCAAAAAGCTATGGGTTGAGTTGGAAGCGCATGCAGCGGCAGAGGAACGCTTTTTGTATGTCCCTATACTTATGCTGGATGCTGGGCTGTCAATTTCACGCCACGCATTATCAGAGCATCATGAAATTGAAGAATTGTGTGACGAAGTAAAACAGTCCGACCCTAAAAGCGCCGTTTGGCGCAAAAAAACGAAGGCGCTTTCCGAGAAAGTGCACCATCACCTAAAAGAAGAAGAAACAAAGTTTTTCCAAGTTTCAGGGAAGATACTCTCCGAAACGCGGAAAAAGCGTTTAGCAGTTCAGTACCACGCCAACTTTGAAAAAATGAAAAAGAAGTTTGAGCGCAACTAAGCTGCCCTGACCCATCGAGGGTTTAAGCGTCCGCCCAATAAATACAGCACCAAAGTTTATGACACACTACTTATCGGCAGCGTGACCAATGTATCGAACCGAATGCACCAGCCCTCGGCAACCCGGTATTGCACCGGGTTTGATTTATTAGAAACTGATTAGACTGCCTTTTAGCTCAAAATTCTCCTGAGCTAGAGGGACGTGTTCTATTGAAACACGTTCTATTTTTTCTCTTCAGGTGGCGGCACAATGACAACAGTGCTACCACCCGATTTTCCCGGCTCACCCTTTTGTCCTTCAGGGCCAGCTGCACCTTGCGGGCCGGACGGCCCGGGAACCACAACCGGAACCTCCTTAACAGTTTCCTTACCCGGAGCGGTAATTACCGTGGGTGGAGGTTGGACAACGGTTCTTTCGCAGCCACTCATTGTGACCATTGCGACAACCGCTAAAGAAACAAATGAATATTTCATGATTTTATTCTCACTTTGTAAATTAATTTACTGAAAAGAAACGCACGATTGCTTCAGGCCTCCTACAACCATATCTGACTACAATTTACAATTTGCATGCGCCTTTCGTCGAGGCTTCTAGTCTGATATGGTTGTAGGAGATGGCTTACTTTTATGCCGATTAAATGTCTCGACCAAATGACCTTCGTCAACACAATGCCGATTCTTGCGGTGCGATGAGGAATCAAAATAACCGCTAGTGCTAGTGACATCGATAGGATTAAAGAACAAGGTGGCAATAGGCAAGGCCAAGGTGTGCGCGGGCACGCACGACGGGCGGGCCGGGGCCGCGTCCGACGCCTGCGACGCCAAGCAATCCGCGCAGCGCCATCGCAATAAACCCTTGTAAACAGCTATCAACATAGGTACGATTGAATGGCCGGGGTGTATTGAAAACTAACCCAAATGTGTAAAGTAGAAGGGAATAGTGATGATGGCACCCTACCACGCCCCGGTAGCTCAGTGGATAGAGCAGCCCCCTCCTAAGGGGCAGGTCGGACTTTCGATTCGTCTTCGGGGCGCCACGTTATGAATAACGCAGATCGATTCGAAATATGATCGCGAAATCGAAGGGAACTAACATGCGTCTATCCGTTGTGTGCGTGAGCGTGCTGCTCACGTTCTCTGCCACGTCAAGCGTCGCCCAAACCTATCCTGTACGTCCGGTGCGCATGATTGTCGCCAACGGCCCCGGCTCGGCGCCCGATGTGATCGCGCGCCTGCTCGGCGCCAAGCTTGCCGAATCGTGGGGCCAGCCCATCATTGTCGACAATCGCCCCGGTGCGACAGGCCTGATCGCGGTGGAATTGCTCGCCAAATCCGCACCCGACGGCCACACCCTGTTCCTGAGCACGATGACGCAGTTGATCGCCATGCTGATGTATCAAAAATACCTGCTCGCCACCGAGCTTGGCGCGGTAACGCTGGTGGGCACAACACCGTTTGCAATCGTGGTCGCCGCATCTACGCCCGTAAAATCGATCTCCGATTGGATCGCTTATGCGAAGGCACGCCCCGGTCAGCTATTGTTCGGCTCCGGCGGCAATTGGGGCTCTTCGCATTTATGCATGGAATCGTTTAATGCGCTTGCCGGTCTCAAAATGACGCACGTACCTTATGCGAACACGGGTGCGGCGTTCAACGATCTGATCGGCGGTAATATCCATACTTACTGCCCGGCAGTGCCTGGTACCGCGGCATATACGCAAGCCGGCAGAGTGCGCGCCCTTGGCGTTACGTACCAAAAACCAACTAAGCTCATGCCGGGAATACCCCCAGTATCCGATACAGTGCCCGGCTTCGAATTGCTGGGCTGGTACGGCATGAATGTGCCACTCAAAACGCCACCGAATATCATCAACAAGATCAACGCGGAACTGGTCAAAGTGCTTAAGGATCCGCAGCTGCAGGAACGCATGTTCGTCGTGGGTGCGGAAGCGGAAGGCTCCTCGCCGGCAGAATTCACTGCGTTCTTGAAAAAAAATACCGATTACTGGACGAAAGTGCTGCGTGAGAGCGGCGCAAAACTCGGTCAGTAAATCGCTCAGCCGCGCACGCAGCATGATCAATTAGCGCGTGTGGATTTTTTCTGCGGCCTTGAGGTATTCTTGCGTCAACGGATGAGTGTGCAGGAGGATCAAAGCATTATGGGAACGATGATAACGCGCCGCGCGATCTATTTATTCGCCACCCTTGTTTGCGTCAGTGCGGCGGCGAGCGCGCAGGTTCAAACACAGGTTCAAAAAAAGCCGCCTCCAGCCGCAACGAAAACTTTATTTCAACCCAATCCAGTCGACTTGAAAGCAGCTTACTGCAGACCGGTTGTCGCGAGCACGATCAGCCTGTACGCAAAATCGCTATCCGCGGATGCGCCGTCGAATCTGCACGTTACGGCTAAAGAGCAACACGATGCTGCCACCGAAAGAAGGCGCAGGCTGGAAGTTTATATGCTGCCCCGAATTGATGTTGTCGAGCCAGCAGGCTTGCTCGCCGCGCAGGCCCGCGGCAAAGAGGATGCGGAAAGTCTCAGCCGGTTCATGCTCACGTGCGACGCCAAATGCAAAAATGTTGCGGACCCGCAAAAAAACACGTCCTGCCATCGGCAATGCAGCGAGGGGAGCGAGGTCGTTAAACGCACTCGCGATTGCGACGATCTCTCCTGGTTGCCGTTACGGGATTATGACAATGTACCGCCGGCACCAGTGGCACCTGCGCCCGTAGCACCTGCAACACCTGCAGCGCCGGCAGCACCCGCAGCACCAGGGACTTCACGTCAAACCCCGTCTCCAAAATAATCAGTCCACCCTCAGCCTGATCTGCGCCACCAGCTTCGCGGTAGCCTCATAATCGGCCTTCAGCATCGCCTCGAATTCCTGCGGGCCCCTGCCCACCGGTTGTGCACCGATCGTCATGATGCGCTGGCGCACTTCCGGATTCGTCAGAATGACTGCGATTTCCTTATTGATCCGCAGAATAATCTCGCGCGGCGTGCCGGCAGGCGCGAGCAGTCCAATCCACGTCATATGACTGTAGCCCGGATAACCGGCTTCGGCGATGCTCGGCACATCCGGCAGCGTCGGCCAGCGTTTTTCCGAGGTCACTGCGAGGACGCGCAACAAACCCGATTGCAAATGCTGCACCAGTCCGGGCAATGCAGACATCGCCATCGGTATCTGGCCGGCCAGTAAATCCTGCGTCGCCGGACCGCCTCCCTTGTACGGCACGTGCGTGAATTCGATGTTCGCCACCCGCTTGAACATCTCCATGGCGACGTGCGTGGGCTGTCCGTTGCCACCGCTGCCATAAACAATTTTGCCGGGTTGCGCGCGCGCCGCCGCCAGCAAATCTTTGAACGATCGATACGGCGTCTGAGCATTGACCACCACCACCGACGGCGCTTCGGTCAACTGCACCACCGCGACAAAGTCCCGGCGCGGGTTGTAGCCGGGGTTCTTGTAAATAAACGAATTGATATGATGGTTGACGGTGGTTTCAAGCAAGGTATAGCCGTCGTTATTGCCTTTGGCGACATATTCACTTGCGATGTTGCCGCCGGCGCCGGGACGATTTTCCACGATAACAGTCTGCCCGAAACTGCGCGACAGACGGTCCGCGACGATGCGACCCACCACGTCGAGCCCGCCGCCCGGCGCGGTCACGCACACGAAGCGCACCGGTTTCGTGGGGTAACTCGCCGCGCCCTGCGCCAGCAGCCGTTGCGGCGCCAGCATGCCGGAACTCAACAGGGCGTACGCCAGCAGATATCGGCATAACGGCATTTTCATGGTTTATCCCGTCAGGATCGTGAGCGACAAGCAGCGGGTCAATAGCGATCAGAAATATACTACGAAGCCGCCTTTCCCAACTGCCGCTTAACACCACAACAAATCCAAGATATTCGTTACGTACGCACAAGACCATATCGGATGTAGCGTGCGTGGACCGGTCTCCACGCACTGGGCAAAAGCGAGCAAACTGCGGCGCCTGTTGCGCGCCATGCAAGTATGCGCTTGTGCGTTCGTATAATTCGTTAACACAGCAACGATTAAGCTGAAACAGACGCACTCTCAACGCAAATGCTTGCGTTAAAATATTGTTGACAATCGATTAAAAAAACGACTAAATGCCTACCCAAGTAATTCGCGCATGGACGTGCAAGGGAGATCGATGAAGTTAACTGCTATTCGCGTATGGCATAAGCTGCTCATTCTCGGCTTGATCGCGCTGGGGTTGTGCGCCGTGCCAACGGCGCTCTATGTATTTGCAGCCAACAAGGAAATTCGCACCGCCCTGACAGCACTCAGCGGGCTTGCGCCTGCAACCGAGGTGGTTCATATTGTGCAGGCGCTGCAAAGTCATCGCGATTTGGCTGCTGCCGTGCTGAGCGGAAACCAGGCGCTCGCCAATGAGCGTATCGCCAAGGAAAAAGAAGTGAGTGCCGCTTTTGCGAAGGCGCGTGCTGCCGTACCCGCGTCCGCAACACCGGTTATCGAGTTGCTGGATAAAGTTGGGGGCGAATGGAGCGCGTTCACCAGTGCGCTTAAAGACCAGGCTTTCCCCTTCGCGGACAGCTACAGCCGCCATACCCAGTTGATCGCGTCGACGTTAAATTTGCTGGAAAGAAATTTGGACTACTTTGGCCTGTCGCTGGACCCCGAAGTTCAGTCCTACTTTCTGATTCTCGCAGCGTTCAATGAGTTGCCGAGGTTGACCGAATCGATGGGACGCATGCGTGCCACCGGCACGGCGGTGTTGGGCATCAAACAGGCAACGACCGAGGAGCGGGTGACCATCAGCGCCATGCTCGAACGTACGCGCGACGAACTGGAACGCAGCCGCGCTTTGATGCAAAAGGCCATCAGCGCCGGTACCGGCGCCATGGAAAAACTCGAAGCCGCATCGTTAGCCGCCGTCAACGACACGAAAAAACTTATTGCGGTTACCGATCTGGAATTCGTACGCATCGAAGTGCTGCGATACGATGTGTCCGACTACCTCAAGTTGGCCACCACGGCGATCGATTCCCAATTCAACCTGATCGATGCGGCGCGCACCGAAATCGACCGCATTCTGCACGATCGCGTGTCTTCACGCCGCTGGACCATGGCAGGATTGTTGGGATTGATTGCTGCGCTGCTCATGGTCGGTGTAACCGTCATGTTCTGGGTGGCGCGTTCGATCACACGCCCGTTGAATGCGGCGATGAAGGACGCTGACGCCATTGCGGCGGGACGCCTTGACTCGCCCATTCAAAACGTCGGCACGGACGAAGTGGGTCAATTGCGCCGCGCCATGAGCGACATGCAGCGCAATCTTACGCATATCGTATCGAGCATCCGCGAAAACAGCGACGCGGTGGGAACCGCCGCTCGTGAAATTGCCTCCAGCACGCAGGACATGAGTGCGCGCACCGAGTCGCAAGCGTCGAGTCTGGAACAAACCGCCGCGAGCATGGAAGAACTGAATGTCACCTTCCAGAAAAACGACGAAAGCGGCAAGCAGGTCAGCAACTTTGCGACGCAGGCGGCCGCTGCCGCGGAGCAAGGCGGCGTGGTGGTTGGCAAAGTCACCGGTACCATGCAGGAGATCGACGCGTCGTCGAAGAAAATCGCCGAGATCATCGGCGTCATCGACGGCATCGCGTTTCAAACCAATATACTGGCGCTGAATGCCGCAGTCGAAGCGGCCCGCGCCGGCGAGCAGGGCCGCGGCTTTGCGGTGGTCGCGGCAGAAGTGCGCGCACTGGCGCAACGCTCCGCCGACGCGTCCAAGGAAATCCGTGCGTTAATAAGCGATTCTGTGAAAAAGGTGCAGGCAGGCACGCGCGAAGCAGCCGAATCGCGCAAAGCGATGGACGGGATTCTCGCGTCCGTGCGCAAGGTCACCACCACCATGGCCGAGATGCAAACGGTGCGCGAAGACCAGCGCCGCGGCGTCTCCCAGATCAGCAATGCGGTAGAGCAAATGAATCAAGGTACGCAGCAGAGTGCCGCCATGGTAGAAGAAATCGCGGCCACCGCGGATCTGCTGAGTAGTCAGGCACAAGACCTGGTCCAGGCTGTTTCCGCGTTCAAGCTGGCGGGCGGTGATGGTTTTAATGACCATGTTCGGCCGCTTGTGCACGCACGCGCTCGCGCTGCCGATACGGATGCACGTACGATTATGGGTACCGTTGCGAATGACCATACAGCGCCCGGGCTCGCGCTGTCGAAGGAAGAAGTCGCCAAGACTATTGCGAAAACCTGGCGGGAAAGCAATAACAGTCGCATGCTACCGTCCCGCCCTGAGAACTAACACCATCTCGCTGCGGTGCATCGGCCCGCACAGCAGGCCAAAGACTGCGCCAGCCCCGCAATATTATCGGCCTTGAACCAAGGCAACGGCGAGCGCCATCATGCAAGAAAACGGAATCGACGCGGACACGATGAGTCGTGTGAGATTCATATCTCCTCGTCCGGTCTAACTCAAAACATCTTGCGCGCTTGAGTGTCGTGGTAGCATTCTTCGCCGATAAATACGCAAGTACGAAAGGGCCGCTGACAGTTCCGAATCGACCGCGGCGGCATGTCCAAAGGAACCCCCGATGCCACCCACCGCCGATCCGACGCTCGTACCCGCCTACCTCGAACGCATCGACGCGTACTGGCGGGCCGCCAATTATCTTTCCGTCGGACAGATCTATCTGCTCGCCAATCCACTCCTCAAGGAGTCGTTGCGCAT
>Ga0193752_1002410_pt1 | contig 14062 bp, 11 predicted proteins | sample H1c1metaG_FD_144924 | JGI IMG/M metagenome (GOLD analysis project Ga0193752, IMG submission 144924) | Soil microbial communities from a riparian zone of the East river system, Colorado, United States - H1c1 | ecosystem: Environmental > Terrestrial > Soil > Riparian zone | place: USA: East River... | reverse complement strand
TCGCCTGCCACCTGTCTAACTTCTTTGCAAACGTCATGCCGGCATGCGCCGGGCTGGTCGAAGGCAGCCGCTCATACAGCAGCCTGTCGAATTCCGGTCCAAGCGCGGGCAGCACCTGGCGCCGGAAAAGCGCTTCGGCCTTCTGTCCGTTGAAGAACACGCGACGAATGCGCGGATGAGCGCGGAAAAATGCCGCGAAGTCGTTCGCCTGCGCCGTAGCATGGACGATCGAACTATCGAGGCTGCCCGGCCGCTCGGCCGCGCTGAGAACATCCCATAGCGCGATACGGTTGGCCGTCAGGATTTTCAGTCGCCGCTTGTAGGGCAGCGATGACGCGGCACCGAACAGCTGCGCGATGATTTTCCAGAATGCATTCTGTGGATGCGCGTAGTACTGCTGCAGTTCGAGCGATTTGCGCCCCGGGAGCGACCCAAGAATGAGCACGGCGGCGTCGCGTTGCGCCACCGGCGGGAAACAATGATCGTGCTTGTGGGTGGTCACTCGGTTGTTACCGGCGGCGAGCCGGCCGACTCCGCCCACACGGTCAACCAGTGCAAACACTCAAACATACGGCGACTGTCCCGGTCCATGTCTTTCCACGCAAGTGCCTGATCCGATTGATGTCGCGGCGTGTATCCAGTACTCGGCGCGACTGACCCCTGGTTATGCATGAGCCCGGGTCGTTGCTTACACTCCTTGGTTCCTCTTCATTCGCGCCAATTATGGCGCTCGACAAATGCAAACCATAAAAATCCGCGGCGCCCGCACTCACAACCTCAAGAACATCGACGTCGACCTGCCGCGCGACAAGCTCATCGTGATCACGGGCCTGTCGGGATCGGGAAAATCTTCGCTGGCTTTCGACACGCTGTACGCCGAAGGCCAGCGACGCTACGTGGAATCCTTGTCCTCGTACGCGCGACAGTTCCTCTCGATGATGGACAAGCCCGACGTCGACAGCATCGAGGGCCTTTCACCCGCGATCGCGATCGAGCAGAAGGCGACGTCTCACAACCCGCGCTCTACCGTGGGCACGGTCACCGAGATCTACGATTATCTGCGCCTGTTGTTCGCGCGCGCGGGCATTGCGCGCTGCCCGGACCACGGCATCGATCTCGCCGCGCAGACGGTGAGCCAGATGGTCGACCAGATCGTGAAGCTGCCGGAAGGCCGCGCCATTTTGCTACTGGCCCCGATAGTCGTGGATCGAAAAGGCGAGCACGCGGAAGCCTTCGAGCAGATGCGCGGCCAGGGTTTCGTGCGCGCGCGCGTCGATGGGCGCGTGTACGAGCTCGACGCGCTGCCGAAGATCGATCCCAAGAGGAAGCACACCATCGAGGTCGTGGTGGACAGACTGCGCATCCGCGGCGATGCGGCGCAGCGTCTGTCCGAATCACTCGAGACCGCGCTCAAGCTCTCTGGCGGCACCGCCAGGCTTGCGCCTTACGACACCGAAAAAGCCGGCGCCCAGGCGCAGCCCGAGGACGAGACTCTGTTCTCTTCGCGCCAGGCCTGTCCGGTGTGCGGCTACAGCGTCGCGGCGCTCGAGCCGAAGATGTTCTCTTTCAACAGCCCGGCCGGCGCGTGCCCCACCTGCGATGGGCTGGGTCTCAAGGATTTCTTCGATCCGCTGCGCGTCGTCGCGTATCCGCACCTGTCGCTGGCGGGCGGCGCGATCAAGAGCTGGGATCGCAAGAACTCCTATTACTTCGCGCTGATCACCGCGATGGCGAAGCACTACAAGTTCGACCCGGAAACGCCGTGGGAGGATTTGTCGAAGAAGGCGCACTCGGTCATGTTGTTTGGCAGCGGCAATGACGAAGTCGAATTCCGCTACGTGCACGGCAACGGCCGCACCACGAAGAAGAAACACCGCTTCGAGGGGATCATTCCCAACCTCGAGCGGCGCTACAAGGAAACCGACTCGCTGCCGGTACGCGAGGAATTGGCGAAGTATCTCGGCTCGCAGCCCTGCCCCGATTGCCACGGCACTCGCCTGAACCGCACCGCGCGCAACGTGTTCGTGGGTTCACACAGCCTGCCGGAAATCGCGCACCTGACCGTCGGCGATGCGAAGCAGATGTTTGGTTCGCTCGATGCCGTGGGCTGGCGCGCCGAAGTCGCGGACAAGATCGTGAAGGAAGTTGGCGCGCGACTGAAGTTCCTCGTGGACGTCGGCCTCGACTACCTCACGCTCGATCGCAGCGCCGAATCGTTGTCCGGCGGCGAAGCGCAACGCATCCGCCTCGCGAGCCAGGTCGGCTCCGGCCTCACCGGCGTCATGTACATCCTCGACGAGCCCTCGATCGGACTCCATCAGCGCGACAACCAGCGGTTGCTGGGCACGCTCAAGCACCTGCGCGATCTCGGCAACACCGTGCTCGTGGTCGAGCACGACGAGGAAGCCATTCGCGCGGCGGATGCCGTACTCGACATCGGCCCGGGCGCCGGCGTACACGGCGGTCGGGTCGTTGCACAAGGAACGCCGGCGGACATCCTGAATGACGCCAACTCGCTCACCGGCAAATACCTCTCGGGCCGCATGCAAATCGCGCTGCCGCGGCTGCGCACGCCGCGCGATCCGAAGCGCGTCATCCAGGTGGTCGGTGCACGCGGCAACAATCTCAAGAACGTGACCGCGGAATTCCCGCTCGGCCTGTTCACCTGCGTCACCGGCGTTTCGGGTTCGGGCAAGTCGACATTGGTGAACGACACGCTGTACACGCACGCGAACCACACGCTGAACGGCACCGTGATGGACATGGCGCCCTGCGACGATGTCAAAGGACTCGACGAGATCGACCGCATCATCGAGATCGATCAGAGCCCGATCGGCCGCACGCCGCGCTCGAATCCCGCAACCTACACCGGGCTGTTCGGTCCGCTGCGCGAGTTGTTTGCCGAGGTTCCGGAAGCGCGCACGCGCGGTTACGACGCGGGTCGTTTCAGCTTCAACGTCAAGGGTGGACGTTGCGAGGCCTGCCAGGGGGACGGCCTGATCAAGGTCGAGATGCACTTCCTGCCAGACGTTTACGTGCCCTGCGATGTCTGCAAGGGCCAGCGCTACAACCGCGAAACGCTCGACATCCGCTGGCGCGGCAAGAACATCCACGAAGTGCTCGACATGAACGTCGAAGAAGCGCTGCGGCTGTTCCAGAACGTGCCGGGAGTCGGATCGCGCCTGCAGACCCTGATGGACGTCGGGCTCTCCTATCTACAGCTCGGCCAGAGCGCCACTACGCTTTCGGGTGGCGAGGCGCAGCGCGTCAAACTGGCGCGTGAACTCGCGAAGCGGGCCACCGGGCGCACCCTGTACATATTGGACGAGCCGACCACCGGCCTGCACTTCCACGATGTCGCGCAGCTGCTCGACGTGCTGCATCGGCTGCGCGACGAAGGCAACACGGTGGTGGTGATCGAACACAATCTCGACGTGATCAAGACGGCGGACTGGTTGATCGACCTCGGCCCCGAAGGCGGCGCGGGTGGCGGCAACATCCTTGCCAGCGGCACCCCCGAGGAAGTCGCCCGGCATCCGAAGTCGTACACCGCGCAGTATCTGAAGCGCCTGCTCAAGGTGAATTGAACCGCGCGGAGATTCTGTAGGAAGACCCTGACACGGTGAGCTGGATTCCTCCTTCCCCGGCACTACCCGAAAATCCCCGTAAACTCCTGCCACTTTTTACGACGGTGAACCCTCGATGAATCGATTCGAAAGCTGGGGCGACATGCCGCAAGGAGAAGCGCGTGCCGGATAAGGTCAAGTGCCTGCTGGTCGACGACGAACCGGCGAATCTCAGCTCACTTGAAACTCTGTTGCGCGGGGATGGCATCGAAATCCTCACGGCGGATTCGGAGTCCGCGGTGCTCGAGTTGTTGCAGGCGCACGATTTCGCGCTCGCTCTGCTGAACATTCACGTGCCGGGCATGGACGGTTTCGCACTTGCCGAGCTCATGCGCGCTAACGAAAGTTCGAAGCACATCCCGATCATCTTCATAACCGCGGCGAGTCCAGACGAACCGCTGCCGATGTTCCGGGGCTACGAATCCGGCGCGGTCGACGTGCTGTTCAAACCCGTCAATCCGGGCATCCTGCGGCAGAAGGCGGAGGTTTTTTTCCAGCTGCAGCGGCAGCGCCAGCAGCTCGAGCAGGCGGTGCGCGCGCGCGAGGACGTGCTCGCCATCGTCTCGCACGATTTGCGCACGCCGCTCTCGGTGGTGCACACCACAGCGTCCATGCTGCTCAACCCGAAGTATCAGCTCACCCCGCAACAGATACGCGAGCAGCACGAGCGCATCCGTCGCAACGTCGATCTCATGAATCGCATGATCGGCGATCTCATGGACATGGTCGCGCTGCGCGGCGGCAAACTATCCATCGATCCCAAACCGATCGTCATCAACGACGTGTTGCGCGAGGCGATCGCCGCGCAGGAGGCACCTGCGCGTGAGAAGGGAGTCACCCTGGCCTACGACGCCGGCGACGACGTCATGCAGGCGGAAGCCGACCGCGGCCGCCTGATGCAGCTGTTCCAGAATCTGCTCGGCAACGCGGTGAAGTTCTGCAAGGCCGGCGACCGCATCAGCGTGACCAGCCGCGCCCGCGGCAACCGCGCGCAGATCGAGATCGCCGACAGCGGGCCCGGCATCGCGGCCGACGACCTGCCGCACATCTTCGATCCTTACTACTCGGCCAGCAAAAAACACCAGAAGATCGGCACGGGCCTGGGTCTCTACATCAGCAAGGGTATTGTCGATGCGCACGGCGGGCAGATCCGCTGCGGCTCCGAGCCCGGCGTCGGCACCACGTTCGATATTTCGTTGCCGCTGACGCCGTAAACCGGGGGATGCGATGAATCATTGGGCGCTGGCGATCGCCGTGGTGCTCGCCTCGATGTCAGGCGGCGCGACCGCCGCTCCGCAAACGGCGACGTTCGCAAGCGACGTTTCGAGCAGGCAGTGGTCACTCGTCGAGCTCGACCCACAGCTGCCCGTCGACTGGAGCGGATTCGATTTCCTCGTGGTCGAGCTGCGCTCCTCCACCAGCCAGCGTTTCGAGCTGGGGCTGGTCAGCGACGAGGGCGCCGTCTCCAAGCGCATCCATCCTTTCGCGAACGTGTGGGTGCGTGCGTCGATTCCACTGCGGTTTTATCGCGAGGGACTGGGTGACGCGGACGAACTCGCGTCCACCGTCAACCAGCCGCGCAACAGCTACTGGATCAACATCGAGGCGGGAGGACACGGGCCGCTCGTGCACGTGCGCGCGCTCAGCGTGACCATGCGCTATCCGGCGCACCTCGCGACGGTCGAGATTCGCAGGGTGAGCCTGTCGAAAACCGATCCGGGCGATGCCGTGCTCGACGGCGGCACGCCGCTCATCGACGACTTCGGCCAGTACGTTCACACGGACTGGCCGGAGAAGGTGCGCAGCCTCGAGGCGCTCAAGCGCGAATGGCAGACCGAGCAGCGCCTGCTCGTGGCCAAGGCACCGCCCGCGTGTCGTTATGGCGGCATGGCGCGTGACAAGCGCCGCGCCACGGGCTTCTTCCGCGTGGAGAAGCTCGGCACACGCTGGTGGCTCATCGACCCCGAAGGCTGCCGCTTCTGGTCTGCGGGGGTGAACGGCGCGGGCGCCGAGCCGCCGCGCACGCAGATCGTCGGGCGCGACAGGTTGTTTGCCAGCATTCCCACGGCCGCGCAGTTTCCGGCGGCGAATGCGGATCCGGATCCGCTGCGCGATCCGCTGTCTTTATACGCGGCCAATCTCATCAAACGCTTCGGGCGCGACTGGAGTACGCCCGCCGCGCAGCTCACCGCGCGCCGCATGCGAGCCTGGGGGCTCAACACCGCATACGGCCCGGCGCTCAATGACGCGCTCGCACCCACACCCACGCTGCGCCAGGCCTATGTGTATCCATTGCGCGGCTGGCAGCGAGTCGAAGGCGCCATCATGGGCATGCCCGATGTGTACTCGGACTCCTTTGCCAAACGCGTCGACGCGGAAGCCGCGCAGCAGCTGGCGCCGCGGAAGGACGATCCGTGGATGATCGGCTACTTCATCGGCAACGAACCGCCGTGGCCGGCGCGCGAGAGTCAGTTGGTCGACCTGGTTCTGAAGGGTCCGGCGACGGCCCTGCAGAAGCGGTTCAAAGCGGAGCTCGCGAAAGGCGACACACCGGCGGCCCGCAAGGCGCTGGTACACGCGGCGTTCACCCGCTACCTGGAGATCGTCAACGCCGCGGTGAAGCGGCACGACCCCAACCACCTGAATCTCGGCATCCGATTCGGCGGCACGCCGCCCGACGATGTGATCGCCCTCGCCCGCGGCTTCGACGTGTACAGCATGAACAAGTACCGCTGGGCCCCGCCCCCGGAGTTCATCGACCGCGTGTATGCAATTGCCAAACTACCGATCCTCATCGGCGAATTTCATTTCGGCGTGCCCGAACACGGCATGGCGGCGGGCCTGGTCCAGGCGATGAACCAGGCCGAGCGCGGCGTCGCGTATTCCTACTACGTGGAGCACGCCGCCGAACACCCCGCGATCATCGGCGCGCACTGGTACCAATGGGTCGATCAGCCCGTGACCGGCCGGCGCGACGGCGAAAACTACAATATCGGCTGGATCGACGTCACCGATCGGCCCTACCCCGAACTCGTGGCGGCTGCCAAGGCCACGCACGCCAAGCTCGATGACATCCATTCGGGCAACCTGGCGGCGACCACGCGACGTTCAAAGGCGTCGGAATTCGGCACGCCCGAAGATTGATACGCGTCAAGTCCTTGAGCGCCCTTAGCGCGCGGATTCAAATACCGCATTTGCTCGAGAGGTGAACTCGTGCGAGTCCGAGTGCTCTGCCCTATCCTTCACGCGTCCGCTCCAGCGATTTGTTAGACGACGGCGCCGAGGCCAATGAAGCGGCAGTGTATTTGCACTCCGGACATTCGCTGAAAGTTAAGAGCCAGGCGACCCCGCTTCCTACCGGCCGACCGCCCAAGGCATGCTGCACCCAGTGCGTGCCGCAGTTTGGGCATTTGATTGTGCGCAAAGCAATCCACGTGGGAAACAGTAGCAGTAGGGCGCCGACGATGAAGCTCGCCAAGGCGATGTGTTCCGCATCGAGGGCCAGCGCGATTGGGGCGGCGATGCTCGCGAGCGAAACCCCCACCGCCGCGCAGCAGGCACAGATAGTGAACTTCCACAGCTGACCTGTGGCCCTGAGCAGTGCGATTGAGCGGGCTTCGTGCATCGCTATTCTCACCGTCTAACGATTGAGCTGGGCGCCGCGGCTGCGGCGGTTTGGGCTTGGCACTTTATCCTCCACGCGTGCGCTACAGCGACTTGTTATGGCGCTACACATCGAAGCTTTCGAAGGAGTTCCGGACGTTGAGTCTCTGGAATGAGCTTGAAGCTCTCTGTAGTTACGTGCCCGATCTCCGTCCTGGTAATTCCGAAGGTACCGCCGTTTGGGCGGTGCCACATTAGATATCCGCATTCGTAAGGTACGTTTCTATAGGCATTCTTAAAATCCGCTGCCACATAAAGTCCCGGCTCAGGCGCTTCAGAAGGATTGTCGTAGACGGTTATCTTCACAATTGAAATGCCGATTGGGTCACCAGCGAGCGCTTGAAAGGCCTGCTTGTCGCGTACCCACGTGGTCTTGTTCGGTCCGATGGCGCCCTCGCGCATTTCCGAGTACGCGGCGTCGAACTTCTTCGCGGCCAAAAGGTGAAAGTACTCTTCCGACAACTTCGTGATGTCTGCACGGATAAGCTCAATTTCTGCAGGCGACGTCGGCTTCGGAGCCCGTTGGGAGGGCGCCGTTAAAGACACCGGTAAACAAGACACTTCCTGTGAAAAGCGGAAAGACGTTGGCTCACGTGAAAGGAGACCTGATCCAAGTGCTTCCTTTGATTCGAACCGGTACTTCCCCAGAACTGGTGATAGCTCACCGCAAACCGGCACCGCCGCTTTGGCTATGTAAGCCTGCGCCTCTCTCTCATCAAGGTTCGTTTGGTTGGTGAGGACCATTTCGTAGCTGTTCTGTTGGAGCTTGCGGACCGAGATCTCTTGAGCGCAAGTAGTGGTGTTCCATGTGGCGAAAATTGCCGCCGCTAGCGGCACACCAATGATGGTGCCATAGCGGTTGAGCCGAGCGGCGCGACCGCTGCGGCTTGGGCTTGGCACTTTATCTTTCACGCGTCAGCTCCAGCGAGTTGTTAGGCAGCATCTCTCTACAAATCCGTGGATTGAGAAATGCTATACATGGCATACGATACGTAGCCGGCATAGCCAAGTATCACTAGGGCCGAAGCCACGAAAAGATACTTGAACCGTGAGCGCAGTGCCTCTCGGGCTTGCGGCCAGCGGGCCGCCCCTACCAACAGGGAAATGAGACCCGCTAAATAGACCAAGAAAACGAAGCCCAAAATACCGCCACCGCCTAGCGAGCGGAATGGTGGAGGCAGCCGCCATGCAACCAGCAAGCAGAATAATGACAAAGCTGAGAGGCCTGCTACTACTCCGAACGTGCTGACGAGGGCGAACATGAGACTTTGCCGCCTAACGGCTGAGCTGAGCGGCGCGCGCCCCGCTGTCTGAGCTTGGCACTTTATCTTTCACGCGTCTGCTCCAGCGATTTGTTAGGCGGTTTCTTAAAGGCCGGTACTATTCTTGCAAACACGGAACTTGCTCCTCACTTTCGAAGCGATAGTCGGTTCCCACGTAACTGTATGTGAACGCAATGTCTCCCCGTCCAGGCGAAACCGCTATTACCACTGCCTTTCCTTGCCCTTCGTACCATGTCTCAAAGGTCAGCCCAGAGCGTTCTTCAACAGCTCTCCTCAGAGTAGAGGGGAGTTTCTCGACAGGCCGTCGGGTCAATCCGCGATAGGATTTTGCGCCAGAGCAAAATGGCTCGCGCGGAAGGTACGAGCACCCACCGAGTGCAAGCGCGACCGCCAATATGACTGCGCACTTCATGCCGCCTAACGGTTGAGCTGAGCGGCGCGCACGCCAGCGCTTAGGCTTGGCACTTGGGCTTGGCACTTTATCTTTCACGCGTCCGCTCCAGCGATTTGTTAGGCGACTCCGTGTACCGTCGCTCACTTCAATCCTTTGGAGAGTCCGCAAAGTTTACATACCCCATTTTTTTATGCACGTATTCCGACTTCTGAAGCAGCTCAAAGACCTTTGCAGTGGACTCATATGTGGACGTCTTCTCGGCCCGTACACGCACACGAGACCCTGCCGGCAATTTCAAGACGTCACGAAGGTGCTTCAATACGTCGGCGCAAAGAATTCTCGTATCTTCGACTAAGCAATACTTGCCGTCCGCAATTGTGATCAATGCTTCTTGAGGCGGCTCCGCCCGAAGCACCGGCGCCGCGCCAACGATCGTGAAAGAGATAATTGCAAGAGGCAAGAACTTAGCACTGAACAGGTGACGCATAGAGTCGCCTAACGGTTGAGCTGAGCGGCGCGCACGCCGCTGCATGAACTTGGCACTTTATCCCTCACGCGTCCGCTCCAGCAATTTGTTAGGCCTGGCACCTAATACCAGTTTTTGATTGCAAAGGTGACGAGGCATCCGATCCCCATGAAAAATGTCACTAAAGCCAGTGTTGCAGCGACACCGAAAACGCCTAAAGACCGTTCGGTTCGGTTTCCAGGGTGCCCCACGAATGACGCTACGACAATCATCGCAATGAGCGCCGCGAGTATCGACAAAGTAAACCCAACGTATGCGGCGACTATGAGCGGCTTCCACAGCGGATCTTTAAAGAGCTTCTCAAGCAAAGTGACCAGCAATAGCACCGATCCTGTACTTAGTGCGGTTAGGTGCTTGAAATAGTCGAACATGACTTTAGACATGTCCGCAATGGAGTGGCCTTGGTTGGATGGCACGTTCACGTCTCCTCCAGGCCTAACGGTTGAGCTGAGCGCCGCGCGCGCTGTTGTATGACCTTGGCCTTTTATCCCTCACGCGTGCGCTCCAGCGAAGTGTTAGATGTCACGACTGCGATCCCGTCAGTCGACCCATGGCCTAGCGAGCGAGAGTGCAAAAAAGTATGTCAAGGTTGCAGCGAACAGTATCCCGAGGGCAAGAAGCAGGAAACGCCACTCGAGCCAAACTGCACGCATCGATGAGTATTGGAACGCCATATCTGGCAAATACGCGGCGCAGTACGCAACGTTTGCCAGCACTGCCAAGATGAACAAAGAAAGAAGCGACTCGAAGTTGAGCGCCTGTTGCGCTTCTGGCCACTCCCCCACAAAGGCCAACACAACAACCACAACCAGTACGGCGTTATAGAGAACACGACGAAGCTCCCAATAGCGGATTGCATTCGAAATCATGTCCCGAAACGTAACGGTCTCCGCTGCTGTGGATTCTTCAGACATTGCAATGCCCTCGCCCCGTGACATCTAACGGTTGAGCTGAGCGGCGCGCGCGCCGCGGTATGAGCTTGGCGCTTTATCCCTCACGCGTCCGCTCCAGCGATTTGTTAGGCGACATGCACGCTGCTCAATTTCGCGAACGGACTTTGCTGCACTGTGTCACCTGATCAAGGACGCCTGAAAACATTTCATTGTGCCCGCCGATTCCTGCCCTGAACGTGCCTCTTACAAGAGAATATGAGTCCTGACACTTCTTAAGATCGACGCCGCCAGCTGCCGTAAGCCACAAAGCGTTGCGAGTGATCCCATAGCGGAAGTCATCCTTGTGCAGGTAGACACCTTGGCCCTCGAACTCGATGTGGACATACCCCTGTATCAGAACCTTCCGGCCATCGAACATCTCAGGATTTGCAATCAGATCAACTATCGAGAGCATGCAGTAGCCATCGAACATTCGCTCTTGAAGCGCGCACATTCGATACTTCTCTAGGAGATCTCGTTGCGTTGGTTGTTCCTGAGAAATCGCGCTCGTGGCTGCCAGCGCGCCACACACGAGGATCAGAGCCGGATTGCGGAAGCGTTGACCCATGTCGCCTAACGGCTGAGCTGAGCGGCGCGCACGCCGCGGGAAGAGCTTGGCACTTTATTTATCACGCGTCCGCTCCAGCGATTTGTTAGGCGACTCACCGACAAGCGAAGCCGGGCGCCACTCGTTTTGAAGTTCTCCCTCGCCACGCGCGACAACCGACACCTTGCGATCGACCACTACGGCTTTGACCCTGATTACCCATGGCCACAACCCGTCTTCTTCAGAGAAATGCCTGTCGACCACTTCATCTAGCGAGAACTCGAACGTCTTCACGATAGTTGTTTCGCAACTGCGAACCTGACTCAGCACCACGGAGCGCAAGTTTTCCTCTGTGGCCAATGCTCCCCAGCTGACCTCAGTTTCGAGGTTCTTGGGAAGCATTCCCGGTGGCAAGTCGCGCGGAGCAATGATCATGTCCATTGAGACAATTAGTACAAAGTCTCTTTCGTACCCGCCGCCCGGTGTGAAGTCTATGGTTACTGTGAATGCGCCGAGCGGCGGCCTTTCGTGCACATGCATCTGACTTGCAGCATCGATTGGATCGTGCTTTACGAATGAAACTGCCCCGATCTCTACTGGATCCGAGTGCACGCACGCAAAGGCCGATGAGCTCGCGATGCAGGAAGCCAAGACTGTTGCTGTCAGTCTGCGCATGGCGGTGGCCGAGTCGCCTAACGTTTGAGCTGAGCGGCGCGCACGCCGGCGTATGGGCTTGGCACTTTATCTCTCATGCGTCCGCTCGAGCGATTTGTTAGGCGGCAAGGCTTGGAAACATGCGTATGGAGAGTGAATGGTCATGTGCACCCATTCCGATCATTTATACGTTCCGCGACGGAGTCTAACCCAGGAAAAAGTTTCGCCTTAGTAATGTCAAAAGTCGAAAGGGTGACCGAGAGTTCTACAAGAATCCTGGCGGGCAATATGACTCTTTGAAGCATGTCCCCACTGAATTCAAGCGCAGGATCGGCGTGCGAAGTAAAGACGCCCGCCTGCGCGGCAATTCTCGCAGTGCTGTGACGCGGATGAAAGACTACGTTCTGTGCGACTGAGAACGGCGACTCTGACAACGGGGCATCTTGGATCTTTTCGGTATCGAGCACGTAGATGACAGCATCTTCTTTACGAGGTCTCACGCACGCAAAGTATGCAGCTACAAGTATGTTAGACGTCCAATCAAGAAGGCGCGTTGCGAGGCCATGATGTTGCGCGATGGCCAGCCAATCCCACTCGTCTTCTGGGCGAGTACTTAAGTGCGGCGCCGCAAAACGCTTAAACTCGGTGAGCATTGGCTGCTCGTGTGCTGGTGCAGGGAACGCTTTACCCGACGCAGCTTTATATGGCTCGACGAGCTTTCGTCCGAACTTCGGACGCAGCGAGTACTCGCTAGAGTTCTCCCCTCTGTATATGAAATGGCCATCCCAATGACCTCGGCGAATGCTATAGATCTCCGCGATCTCTTTGATGGTGATGTCGGCCATGCCTTCTTGCCGCCTAACGGTTGAGCTGAGCGGCGCGCACGCCGATGTATGAGCTTGGCACTTTATCTTTCACGCGTCCGCTCCAGCGATTTGTTAGGCGTCCACGGCGAGAGCCATAGAAACTCGTCCTTTCCTTGAAACCAAAGTCGCACGCCTACCTGTTCATCTTTGGAAGGGGCGGCTTGGAACCGTACTAAGCCTCCGGGTTGAAGATAGCTCTCGTGAACGTATGGGTCATCGCCTTCCGCTACAAATATTCGTAGTGCGCAAATGCGAACGCTACCTTGTGGATCGCGACAGTAAGCCACCGGATCGGGGCCCTGCGACATCCAGTGCTCGTAAGCCAGTGCTGCCTGAGCGCCATTTCGTAGCGCGAATGTGGCGTGGGCCTTCGAGACAGAGAGCAATCGAAGCGTTGCACCTCGAGCCTCAGATACTGGGGCGCTACCGCCATTTCCGGAAGCGCAGCCTGCGATAAGCGCGACGAATAAGAACAGGGTGCTGCGCATCGCGACGCCTAACGGTTGAACTGAGCGGCGCGCACGCCGGCGTATGAGCTTGGCACTTTATCCATCACGCGTCCGCTCGAGCGATTTGTTAGACGGCATGTGCCAGCAACCAGGTGCAGCACTTCTGACTTTAACGGCGGTGCACGAAACTCAGACATGCTACCGCCTCACGTGAAGTAGATGATGGACGCTAGCACCGCGGCGCCCACGAGGCCGGCCCAGCAAAGCACGGCAATGAACTTTCGACTTGAGGCGCATTCTGCACAGCAATCGTCTAGCGCGGACCCGCCTATGAACAGAACCAGCGGCAAGCAGAAAAATGCTCCTACGCTTCCCGATACCGTGGGGCGTTTTTGGCAACTGGCGCAGACAGTAGGAGTATTCATGCCGTCTAACGGTTGAGCTGAGCGGCGCGCACGCCGGTGTATGAACTTGGCACTTTATCCCTCACGCGTCCGCTCGAGCGATTTGTTAGGCCGCACGAGCCACCCTCCTGCGTATCAGCTTGGAAGCGGCTACCGCACCCAATCCACCAAACAACACCGGCACGACGCTCGAGCTGTATGCCCAAGCGTATGTGAAAGCCGTCGCCTCTTCACCGAACCAGTTGCTACTGAGCGAAAGGCGAATGGCGCAGAACGCGGCGCCGAGCCCAACGCCCCACCAGAATGGACGGGCCAGGCGAGCGAGAATCGCCAGAAGCGCGCCCGCGACAAGTAAGAGCATGCATTCGTCAGCCATATCGAGGACGTGGGCGGGTGACCACCACCCAGAGGTTGTAAAGAACGTTCGGTCGGCGATGACAGCGGCAGACCAGAGAGGAGACAGATACAGAGAACTGAGGACCGCCAAAGCGAGGACAGCCAAGAACGCGGTCGCAGTGCGGAGCGTCATGTGCGGCCTAACGTTTGAGCTGAGCGGCGCGCGCGCCGATGTATGAGCTTGGCACTTTATCCTCCACGCGGAGAGTTCCTTCGAAAAAGTAGACACCCATGGGTTAGATAGACTGTCGTTCAAACTCGATAGGTGATCGATATCCGAGAGCCGAGTGTAGTCGCTTGCGATTGTAGAACTGCACGTAGT
>Ga0193752_1002409_pt1 | contig 14064 bp, 12 predicted proteins | sample H1c1metaG_FD_144924 | JGI IMG/M metagenome (GOLD analysis project Ga0193752, IMG submission 144924) | Soil microbial communities from a riparian zone of the East river system, Colorado, United States - H1c1 | ecosystem: Environmental > Terrestrial > Soil > Riparian zone | place: USA: East River... | reverse complement strand
AGAGCCGAACCGATGACCGAATCGATCACGTCGCGCGATGCGATCTTTACGACACGCGGAACACCCTCGATAAGTTTTGCTTCCGGCATTTGAGCCCGGACAGCAAGGAAGAAACCTGCTTCCTTGATAAGCCGTTCGTCGTCGATGCGGCCGACATACAACGTGTCGCGCGTCTTTTCGAGCGGGATCGCAACGCAGCGGCTCGGGATAACGGTCTCAAGCAGCATCTTCAATTGGTTCGAGAGGTTGCTGAAAGTGAAATAAAGATCGTCGTGGTCGTACTTGACGATGTCTTTCGGGTGCATTTCCAGCGAAAACGTCATCAATTGGCCGATTAGCCTCACCATTTCTTCGTAAAGACGCTCCGGGTGCAATACCGGCGAGCGGAAATAGTGAGACATTATCGGGATAGACGCGTTTATCGTGTGAAGAAGCCAAAAGACCGCGACCTCGGATGTCGTAAAATCGGCGAGCGACGCATTGCTCTGCCGGCGTTGCTCGGCCAGGCTGGCGCCCTTTGTAATTAAGATCTCGACCGTCTGGCGAACCATACTGGCCAGCCACTCATTGGCCGTGATCTTTAAGATCGGAGGAATATATTCCTCGGAGATCTTTAGCTGACCGGTCGGGGTTCGCTGCAGTTCCGCGATCTTAACGCTGATAAAGCCGTCGCGAAGTTCGTCGTCAAAGATGATGCGAAGATTGCTCTTGGCATAAGCCAGCGGTTGTTCGTTCGAACCGGTGGTCTCGTCTTTTACCTGAGCACCTTGCTGTAAAAACCTGATATTTCCGTTCGCCGTGGCTCCGCTGGCCTGAAAATTGGCCTCGCCCATCTTCTTGGCCGGAATGGCGAGGTGAACACCGAGCCGCTCGGCTTCCACGGGGAAATGTCCGGCAACAGGGCGTGCTTCAGGAACTGCTTCGGCATCAGGCACGTTCACGAACAAGCCGTCGGGCATCACCGCCCGGCAGGTCGCGATCTGGAAATTGCCATTGGCCACGGCCTCGCCGCTAACCCGCAGTTCGATCACACCGTATTCGTGCTGCATTATCGAGCGCACGCGCGAATTCAGCAGTTCTTCGTGGTAGTTATCCCACTGCTGAAAGTGATGCGGGGTCAGGAGCATCCCTTCGTTCCATACGATTTTCCGGTATTTGCTCATAAAGGGTAGACGACAATAGTAGAACGAGTTTTAAAATTAGTAAACAGGCGAGCGGTAAACTCGGTATTACAAATGGAATTCCATTGTTTTCTTTTCTTTACGCGACATTCAAGCCGATTTCGGATCAGTCTTTTTTTTCTTCGGGTATATCGCTTTCAGCAAGCTCTGTAAAAAAATCCTTCATCCACTCAGGCCCGGTTTTTTCCGGGAAATTCTCCGGGAACATTTCAGCGAGTTCCAATGCGCGAATAAGAACAGGAAATCCAATGCTATCCAATCTTCCGGACACCCCCAGTTTATTAAGGGCCTGTGAAGGTTTTATAAGTAAATTTACACCCCTAACATTACTTGGCGAAAGATCAGAGCAGTTCTGAGCCGGGGATACAACCATATATTCCCGGCACGCAACCGGACGGACCTCATGTATCGAACATGATTCGTTTTCCAGAAAAGGGCAGGCGACCTGTTCGCGAAAATAGCTAAGGACGATCTCGACCCATTCCTTCATCGTCTGCTCAGGGCCCTTTTCGGCGGCAGTCTTTCTTAGATCGATCGTTCGGTCGAACCAGCCGGTTTTGTGAAAATGTTCGGCTCCGTCAGCGAACCGCTTTTTAATGACACTGCGTCTGGGTTCAGGCATCGACTCGACAAAGTCGGCTATATGATAGATCTCGGATTCTGCTATCGGTACTGACTGGCGGCAACAGGCACCACACGACGCTTTGCACGAAATACTTTCGCCTTCAGCCTTAACGCCCTCAATACTGAAGTCGACCATCGTGTTTGCCATCTGCTGAAAGATCGGCAGCATTCGCTGAGGTTTTACAGGCTTTGCCGGTACCGTCAGATCGAATTCCATCGGAATGCCATGGATAGTTAATCCGATATTCCCGCTTATCCATTCATCTTGTTCCATCATCTCTCTGACGATCTATAGATTTAGTGCTTCTGCATTGACGCCGAAGTCCTTCGGATTTTGCGTGATCGTTCCGATCGCAAGAAAAGTAAGCGCCCGGTCAAATTCCGCAGGCGTGATCTTGCTCTGCTTTTGCAAGAACCAGATCGTGCGGATGGCACGCGAACTGTCCGCCGATTTGTTTGCCAATTCCTGCAGCATATTCCGCATTTTCATTGTGTCGCCGGCCGTTCCCTGGTCAAACGCGGCTATTGTCAGCAAGCAGTCGTCGTAGAATTCGTTGCCAAGCTGAATACTGAGCTTGTCGAGTACTTCGCTCATCGATTGCGCGGTTTGTACCACATCGCCGCGGCTGCTGCCCAATTTTGCGATCGCCGCCACGGCCAGAAATTGCGGCTTCATATTTTTGGTTACGGCAATCGCCTTGATCTGGCCGGCGTTCTTTCTTGCCGAATTAATATTATCCGCGACCGCCGACGACGAGCCGAATTGTTTTACCTTCGCTCCGACCTTTTGTGCCTGCTCTGTTGTCAAAAAAGCTTTCGGATCATTCTGCGCTATCTTTCTAAGAAATCCTGCACCATTTATTTCAACCTTTGCCGTGTCGGAAAGGTTTGCCGGTGTCGGCGTGGGATTGCCGGGGTCGTCCGAACCACTGCCGTTTGTGGGATTATCGATAGGTTTTGGGGTAGAACTTTGATTGGTGCCGCCCGGCACGTCCGTTCCTTTGCCGTTGCCTGGCGGATCAGGATCATCTCCGCCCGTTACGATCGGGCTGTCCGGATCGTCTGTTCCGTTTGCTGCGACCTCGGTCCCGCTTTTTGCGACTAACAGATATATAATACCGCCTGCGCAAACCACCAAAACGACGGCAAGTATTGGAGCAAGCAGGATCAGGCCTATCGGGATCGAACTGCCGCTGTCTGGTTCTGCCTTTGCCTTAACTGGTGTAGCCGCGACGGGAGCCTGAGCAGGTGGAGTTTGTTCTGCCGGCTTAGTTTCTCTAACTATTTCTACTTTTACCTCAAATCCGCCAAAATTGATAACATCGCCGTCTCTTAGTTCGACCGGATCGAAAACCGGCTCGCCATTTACGTCCGTTCCATTGCTCGATCCCTCATCGCTGATCTCAAATCGATCGCCGACCCGATCGATCCGGGCGTGCTTTCTCGAAAGGCGCGAGTCTGAGATCGGCAGGTCATTGTCCGACTGACGGCCGATCACGAACCTATCGCCGGTGACGGAAACACGCCGTTTTTCACCGTACTCATTCGTAATAATTAGCCAGAGTTCGTTCATCCGAGGTTAGAAATTATTTAGTGTAAGTAGAAAGCGGCTGGAGACTCAGACCAAATTCCTGCGGATGTTCGCCTATTATGGCCGCCGCAAAAAACTTTGGCACGTATTTGAAATTTTCCGCCTGAAACTGTTTTGACAACATATCGCCATTAGCGATCAACGTCCAAAAGTCGCGCGGCAGACCCGAATTGGAATCGAGGGCCTTCACGAGATTTGCGCTAAGGCCTCCCTCACCGCTGTTATAACTGCCGATCGCAAGCGGAATGCTCGCCGGGCCTGTGCCGTAGCGGCCCGTCAAAGCTTTCATATACGATGCGGCTGCTCGTGCAGCCGGTTCAGGTTTGCAGCGGTCGTCAGGGCTTGAGGGGCTTGCACCTTTAACGACGCCTTCGCTTGGCGTAAAGTGCAGCTTGGCCGTGGCGAATGTGAACTGAAACATGCCAAGCGGCCCGGTCGGGCTTTGCAGGCAGACGCAGTGTTCCGATTCGATCATTGCCAAATACAAACCGATACGCGGGTCTGTGCCCTTTTCGTTGAATGCTTTGACGATGAATGGTGCATTCTTACTTGCCCGTTCATACGTAACCTGTAGATTATCGCCAAACCGACATCCGCCCAGGGCTTTAACACTTACCCGTTTCGCGTAGCCGTCCGCAAATCCTTTGATCTTTTCAATAGCTGCCGCAGGTATCGCTTCGCTGCTGCTGTTCCCGATGATCTGAGCTATCTTCATTGCCCTGTCACCCAGATAGAGCCTGCGTTCGGAATCCGAAAGGTCGAGGTACTTTTTACCGCTTGGCATCGTGTACCCGGCTTGTTTCTGCCCAACTTCGGGTGAATCAGTAATTTTGGTGTTGCCGTCGGTGATCGTTTTTGAATCACCGTTCGACGGCTTGGGTGTCGGCGAATCGGACGGATCTTTTGTCGATTTTATTTCGATCGGATCGTCGTCGGTATTTTCAGATACCTCGGTACCGCTGCGAGCAAAAACCTTATATCCAACAAATACCGCCGAAATGCTCAAGATCATGAACGCCAACCCGATAAGCGCGATGGGTAAAATGCTGATCCCCGACGGCTCGGAAGAAACGACTTTTGTCTGATGAGAGGAATTAGCCGCAGCGGCGGATGCCAGTGGCACATCGGCTGCTCTTTCTCTGATATGCACTGTCAACACAGTCTCGTTGCCGATCTTGATCGCGTCGCCGTTTTTCAAAGGTGTTCCGGCCGGAGCAGCCTGCTGGCCGTTTACAAATGTTCCGTTCGCCGAATTTTCATCGACGATCCAAACTCGGTCGCCGTCGCGGTAAATCGTTGCGTGCAGCCGCGAGAGGCCGTTATCGGGAAAACGGTTGTCGGCGTCGGTGCCGCGTCCAAACGAGGTCCGCTCGTTTTCTATGCGAATCTCCTGCGAGCCTTCCGGAGTAGGGAATGTAAGAATAACCTCGACCATCTGAACCTATTTTACATCGCTAACTTATAAAGTTCCGATAGCGGACGGTCTTTTTTGAGGCCGAACTTCTGCGGATTTTCTGCGACGATCCCGGCGGCAAAGAATCGAACGATCTGTTCGCGTTCCTGGGGCGTTTTTATCGAGTTCCAAATATCGGACCGTTTTGCAGGCAATGTCGCCTTCCAAACACCTGCATCTTGCGGATTCTTGCCGAATGCTGCCGCGCTGTATATAACGTCGCCTTCAAAAACACCGAACACTATCGCCTTCATATATATCGCGGCCGCTTTTGCCGCACAGTTCTGCGTTTGATCGGAAAGCGTTTCTGTTCCGCAAAGGCCGTTATAAGAATTCGCGGTAACAAACTCGTTTGTCATCCGGAACAAGCCTTCGTCGCTGCCCTGTTTTGCCGGGTTAAATTTGCTGCGGCTCATTGCAAGGAAAAACCCAAGCGGAGCGTCGAGATTCTGTTCACGCACAAATGCTACGTTGATCGGGTCGCGATATTGTGCGGCCCTGTCGAAATAACCTTCCTGAGCATATTCGGCCGTTTTCTTCTGCACTTCCTGTAGAAACTGCCTGTTTGAGACATCATAAGCAAAATTGCCCGAAAACTGCTTAATGAATCGTTTCGACATTTCCTGGACCTCGATCAGCGAAACTTCCTTTCCTTTCGGGCCAACCGGGCCGGTCTGGTTAGTGTTTTGCGCGATCTGGGTATTTGCGGGCGGTTTTGTCTCGCGTGTTTCAAATGCAAGAAGCACAGGGGCCGGAGCAAATATCGTTTCGCCATTTTTGTCGATCAAAACAATCGAAAGAACATGGTCGAAACCATCAGCCATGTCGGGATGTTCTTTGGGATCAATCGTCGCCGTGAAAGGCTGATCGTTTGTCTTTGCAAATTCAATACCGTCGATAGTGAATACAGCCTGCCCAACGCAGCCTGCATTTTCCGACTCGACCTCGATCTCGGTCGCTTGCGTTATCGTATCGCCCGGTTCGGGGCTGATGATCTTTGCGGTAGCGGCACAGGACGATCCGCTTGCGAAATAAAATGCTCCGGCTCCGACGACGAGGGCCAGACCTAATGCTCCGGCTGCCCCGGCCATCATTACCTTATTTCCGCGTTTTGCTTCGGGTGATTCCTCGACCGCCGCAGTCTCGGGGCCGCCGTCTTCATCTAGCTCAGGCTCTTCCTCGCCCTCGATGCTGAAGATGACGGTTCCGGAATTACCTAGAATGACGTAGTCGCCATTTTGCAGCTTAGTTTCGCCGGTTATCGGAATTCCGTTAACGGCCGTGCCATTGCTGCTGCCGAGATCGACAACGTAAAAGCCGTCAGGACGCTGCTGGATCTGTGCGTGATTGCGCGAAATGTTTGAGTCGTCCTCAAAAGAAACCGCATTATCGGTCGTCCGCCCAAGCGACAACGTGCCGATGACCGAATATTCCTGATCGCCTATTTTTACTTTTCCTTCCTGCAATTCTTATTTCTCACATTCTGCCGTCCGCATATTTACGGAGACATTTCTACCGACAAGTCTGGACGATCTCAGTACCCGAATTTTGCCGTCAGAACTGACTTGAGCCTTCCGCGGGATAAAGGAAGAGGTAATAAATGACGGCAAGAAAGATCGCGATGAACAAGATCATTCCGGCGAGACCGAGCAAAACCATGGCGATGCGGGCACCGGAACTTCGCTCCTTAACGACAACCGGCGGGGCAGTAAATACTTCCGGTTCGGCTAATTGCTCGTTAAGGTCGGGCTGAGGTTCGACATCGACGGCAGGTGCCGCCTCTGGAGCTAATTCGACAGGAGCAGCGGCCATTGCCTGTGCCGTAGCGGCGCTCGATCCGGGTTCGCCCAAACCAAGCTGATCAATATAGCCCTCAGGAAGATAGCCGCTCGATTGCTGGAAAACAGGCTCAGGCATCTGCCAACCGCCGGACGGTTTGGCCTCGTTTGCGGGGTTTGGTGCGGTCGTGTCTAGTTCCGATTCGGGTTGTTCGTCTTTTGGTTCGACGTCGTTCATGGCATCTTTCACTCCATTTCTTGGGGACTATGGAACTACTTCTGCAGTTCGAGTACATCTGATCGCGTAATTATACCCGTAATTCGTTTAAAATCCTCTATCAAAATTGCGGGCGATTTTTGCAGCTTCTTTTTGATCTCCGCAAGATTAGTATCGACCTCTAAAACAGGGAAGCTTTCGTCCATCACATCGGAGACCGGTGCGTTCAAAAGATCGCGATCCTGCAGCAGCTTAGTAAGCACGCGGCTTTCGCGCAAACTGCCGACTGATAGATTGTCTTCAAGCACCGGGATCTGTGTCACGCCGCTTTCGCCCATTTTTTCGAGAGCGGCCCCGACAGTGTCGGTTGGCAAAACAAAAACAAGGTCTGCCGGGGCGCCAGCATTCTTCGTCTCGGCTATCAATGCAGCGGTAATACGCTGCGGTTCGAGCAGCAGTTTTTCCTTCATCCATTCGTCAGAATGAAACTTGGAAAGGTAATGTTCACCCGTATCACAGACGATAAATACGATCAGGCCGTTCTCATCCAGATCTTTTGCGACCTTGAGCGCGGCGGCGAAAATAGTTCCGGTCGAGCCGCCGCAGAATATCCCTTCGCGGCGTGACAATTGGCGGGCGTAGTCGAACGAATCGCGGTCCGTAATATTGATGATCTCATCGATAATACTTAGATCTGCGTTGCCGACAGGCAGATTTTGGCCGATGCCCTCGACGAGGTACGGCGTTGCCTCCGGGACATGACCGGATTCTTTATAGGTCTTAAAGATCGAACCGTAAGGGTCGGCGCCGATGATCTTTATGTTAGGGTTCATCTCCTTTAGATACCGGCTCGTGCCGCTGATGGTGCCGCCGGTGCCGATGCTTGAGACGAAATGCGTGATCTTGCCTTCCGTGTCTTCCCAGATCTCGGGGCCGGTCGTGCGGTAATGGGCAGCCGGATTTTGCGGGTGATTATATTGGTCGGGATAGAATGAATTCGGCGTTTCCTCGGAGATGCGTCTGGCGGTCGAAACGTAGTGGTCGGGCGTTCCCGGCTTTGCGGCTGCGGGACATATGACGATGTCGGCCCCGAGGCCTTTTAGATACCTTACCTTCTCCACGGAAGCCTTCTCGGTCAGCACAAAGATACACCGGTATCCGCGAACCGCCGCCACAAGCGCAAGGCCAATGCCGGTGTTGCCAGAGGTCGCCTCGATAATGGTGCCGCCCTTCTTCAAAACGCCTTCTTTTTCGGCCCAATCTATCATCGAAATGCCGATGCGGTCCTTAACCGAATAGCCGGGATTCAGGCTCTCCATCTTTGCAAAGACCTGTGCCTTTATCTTGTGCTGCTTCGTAATGTGATTGATGCGAACGAGCGGCGTGCTGCCGATCAGGCCGAGAATGTCGTTATAAACTTTCATGAGAAAACGTCAGGGGAGCGAGAAAAAATTTATGCTCGAATAAGATTAAGTTTAGTTCAATTTTTTTCAAAGCCGAAACGAACGGAAAAAAAGAACTGACTGTGACGCATTTGGACTCACTAACGTGCGGGCTTCGGCAGTTTCTGGAATAATTGGCGAGAGGTTAAATTGGGACGATGAGAAAAATTTTGTTTGTGATCGGGTTTTGTTTAATTGCGGCGGTCGGTCAGGCGGCGGCGCAGGTGGACCGGTGTTTTAAGAACGAAGGGCTGAAACTGCAGCAGATCATTTCGTTTACGCTGACGGGAAACAAGCTGGAGGGCACAATGGAATCCGGCGGCTACGACCCGGACACGTCTATGGAGACCTTCGACTTTACGGGGACGAAACGCGGGAACACGCTGACGATAAAATTTGCAGGCAAGCCGCCCTACGAACGTACTCCGGGAACCCGAACGATAATATGGACGTTGGGTGCGACGAGCCTAAGAGTGCCGATGTACGGAAAGAATCACAATACCGGAAAGTTTGCCGCGTACACGGCGACGTTTGGGAAATGTAAGGAAGTTTGAAAATCGAAGGTGGAAAACGGACAATATTTTAGGCAAGCAGCTCCTGACGCTTGGCCAGGAGACGGGCCGGGTCGTTGGTGATGATGGCGTTGAGGCCGAGTTTTAGGGCGCGTTTGATCCAGCGCGGGCTGTCGGCGGTCCATATGGTGACGCGGAGGTTTCGTTTCGCGGCTTTCTTCATCAGCTTGCTGGTGGCGAGCGTGAAATGAAGCGAGATCTCATCCGCCCCGATCTCGTTGGCGATATTTACGAGATGCTTTTCCTTGCGAAGAATGTTCATTATCTTCGGAGCAAAAAGGGCAGCCGTGCGGACGCCGGGACACATCGATTTGATCAGCGGTATCACCTGCAGCTTAAAGCTTTTCACGACGACCTGCGCACGCAGCGGCGAGGTCGAGATCGCCTGACAAACGGCACGCGTCAGCCCTTCGGCATCCGAGTCCTTGCACTTAAGTTCGATATAGATCAGCCCGCGAAATCCTTTTAAAAAATTCAGTGTTTCGGCAAGCGACGGCACGACCTCTTTCTTATAGGCAGCATCGGCCAATTTCGGCGTCTGGCTGTTGAACCACGAACCGACGTCGAGGCACCCGAGTTCGAGCGAAGTGAAATTTGCCAGACGGCCTTTTTTGAGCGCCGTACGGTTCAGTGTCGAATCGTGAAAAACGACCGCTACGCCGTCCTTTGCCAGCCGCACGTCAAGCTCGATGCCGTCAGCACCGTCATCGATAGCGCGCTGGAAGGCTGCGAATGTGTTTTCGGGTGCAAGAGCGCTTGCCCCGCGGTGTGCAATTATCAGCGGCATAGATTTCTTTTTACCCATCAATTAAATTGATCAGATGGAATCGCACGAACTTTCCAACTATTCCCATTCCGGTTTCCTGCTTCTTCTTATTACGAGGTTCGCCAATTAGATTGAAGATCTTTCATCCACGAATCACACGAAAGAAATCAAAAACGAAGTCATTTTTTCTCTAGTAGGAAGATCGCTTTGGACCAGGCGATCGGTTCGGCCACCGGAAAACGGTGATTACCGACGATATTAAAATACTGTTGTGAAATCTTTCTTACATCTTCGAGCGGATGAATTTTAAAATTGTAGAGAAATTCGAGTACCGTTCCGACCAGCGACGGCTTAATGGGAAGCAGAACGAGGCGTCCGCCCTTTTTTAAGACACGCGCCATTTCGCGAAGGCCGTCGTCGAGCGGTACGTATTCCAGCACTCCTGAGGAAAGCACGAGGTCAAAGCTATCATCCGCAAACGGCAGCGATAATATATTTCCCTGAACTGCATCGATGTTCTTTGCATCAACCTTTTTCTCTTTGCGGGCCTGGCCGAGGGCGAGGTCGAGCGAGTTACGTGAAAGGTCGAACGCGACGGTCTTTTTAGGCCGAAAGCCTGCCTCGTGCAAGGCCAACGTGACGATGCCCGTGCCACTGCCGGCGTCAAGTACCATAGACTCGCCGTCGATATCGAGGTGTAAGGATTTTAGAAATTTGGCGACCGAAACGCGGTAGCCGTTTAATTTGAGCGCGAGGTTATGCACCTCGGCTATCGAGTCGTAAAAGCTAGCGGTCTTGTCGTTCGATCTGATCAGGGTCGTGGACATTCGATTATTTTTCGGCTAAAAGCTTCAAGATCATTTCGCGCATTTCTTCGACGCGGCTCGAACTTGTGCCCGCCTCAATGTAGCGGATTATGCCCTTTCTGTCGATAAGCACAGCGGTCGGCAGGGCATTTGCACCATACAGCAATTGCGGGGTCTGGTCTTTTCCGATCGCAAAAGTGTACGGCAATTTCTGCTTTTCCTTAAAACGCTGCAGGAACGCAAACTCAGCAATTTCATTGACCGGGCCGCTGTCGCTGCGGCCGTAATACCTGGTCACGCCAATAATGACGAGGCCTTTGCCGGACAGTTCCTGATGCCATTCGATAAGTGACGGAAAGGCGTCAAAACACGGCCCGCACCACGTCGCCCAAAAATCTAGCAGCACGACCTTGCCTTTAAGATCGGCTATCGATACTGGTGTGCCGGGCAGCCATTTGTCGATGCCGACGAGTTCGGGTGCGGCCTCGCCGAGAAGTTTGTAATGCTTTTCGCGTTTCTTCAACCGTTGGATCGCGTCGGTACGCTGGCCTTCGAGCGGAAGTTCTTTTCCGGCGGCGATCAGCATCGCCATATACGTTTCCATCGCCTGCTGCTTGCGTCCGGTCTCGATCTGATATGCGATCAACTTGTCAGCCGCATAGAAAAAGAAGATCGAATTGCCCTGGACCGCAGCGGCCTTTCGCAGGTCATCGAGCGTCGTTTCGGCGAGCTTGGTTTCGTTGGTCAGCCGGTACGAATCGAACAGGATCAACGCATTGTCGTAAACGAGGTCGAGCCCGACGGAACGCAGCGTCGGATCGGCGGTGAGGGTTCGCGAAATGGCGAAAGATTCGGCGGCGTAGGGCGACGCCTTTGCCGGTTCGCCGCCGGCCAGATATGCCTTTGCCAATTCGGTGTTCATCCGCAGCTTTTCAGACGGCTTTGTCGGTTCGTTCTTTTGATACTCGGCAAGGATGGCGACAGCATCATCCAGCTTTTTCTGCTTGGCATTTGTGACGACCAAAAGCGAACGAGCCGTCTGAACGCGTTCGGGCGTTTTGGTTTCGGATGTGAGATATTTTTTTAGATTGTCCGATGTGCCGTCGAGATTTTCAGCGATCCAATGAAGCAGAGCGAGATAATAAATGTCGTCAGCGGAAAGATCGGCACGCGTTGCTGCCATTGCCGCGAATTTTGCCGCAAGCTGCTTTTGTTCGCGTTCGGTCTGCATGCGAAGGCGTTCGTTTACAGGGATCTTCCTTGTTTCGAACTCTTCGAACTTTAGCTTGCGGTATGCATTCGCTTCGTCGAACATTTCCTTGACCGTGCGGTCAACGATGATGGTCTGCGACACGGGGCGACCCGACTGACCGTGCGCAAACGTACACAAGAAAACCAATGTTAGGACGAGACTGAACTTCATAAAACTCAGGGCGTAGCCGTTCCCGCTTTTGCAAATCTATCCGGGCTGAATTCGCGGAAATACTCCGACGTGATGCCCAACGCGACCTCGTCGGCAACCATCTGCGCTGTGATCGGTGCTAGGAGTATGCCATTGCGGTAATGGCCTGTTGCGAGCATCAAGCCGTCAATTCCAGCCGGTCGGCCGATCACCGGCAATTCGTCCGCCGCCGCCGGACGCAACCCGCACCACGATCCTTTGATGTCAAAATTGGCAAATACGGGCGAGATCTCTAACGCCGCGTCTCGAAGCGACGTGATCGCGTCAGCGGTAACTTCCTTGTTAAAGCCCGCATCTTCTACGGTCGCACCGGCAAGAACTCGGCCGTCGGCTCGCGGGACAACGTAGCCTCGAGGACTATATATGACGCAGTTCAGCGGGCGTTCGGGTGCATCAAAACTTATCATCTGACCGCGAATCGGCTTAATTTCAAATTTGTTTGGCAGAAGGCCGGACGTCCAGGCACCTGCGGTCAAGATCGTCGCTCCGGCATTTATTTTCGCGTCAGCCGTGATCGCCCCGACGACTCGGTTGTGATTCACGATCAATTCACTTACTGGCGAATTCTCGATCACATTGATGCCGTTCAACTCCGCATACCGGCGAAGCGCTGTGATGAGCTTGCGGTTTTCGACCTGCCAGTCGCTCGGGTAAAAGAGGCCGGCGATAACCTCGGGCGAAACCATTGGTTCGAGCGCCAGAACCTCTTCCGACGACAGTGACGCGACCTCGATCCCGGCGGTTTTTTGCCATTTATACTTTTTGTCGATGGCGGCTTTTTCCGCTTCGTCAAAGGCAAGATACAACGTGCCGCTGCGGTCGAGTTCAACATCGATGCCGGTTTCATCGAGCAATTCGGCAGCAAAATCGGGATAAAGTGTGTTGGATGCGGTACAAAATCTGAAAAATGCGTCGGCTTGATGGGTTTCGGCGTTCGGTGCAAGCATTCCGGCGGCGGCCCACGAAGCCTCGCCCCCGACACGGCCTTTGTCGATGACCGTGATCTCGCGAACGCCGCGTTTATACAAAGCACGCGCGATGCTTAGGCCGATAACGCCGCCGCCGATTATCAAAATTTCTGTGTTCAGTGAGGCCAAATCTTTATTCTCGAGTGCTTTGCGTTATTATAGGATACAAGAATATGAAACACACTATTACATTGATTCCGGGCGATGGCATTGGGCCTGAGATCGTGGCGGCGACGGTTCGCATACTTGAGGCGACGGGTATTGACGTCACATGGGAAACGCAGATATTGGGAGCCCAGGCGTTGGAAAAATATGGTTCGACGCTGCCTGACGCCGCTATCGAAGCGATGAAGCGGAACAAGGTTTCGTTGAAAGGGCCGATAATGACGCCGATCGGCAAGGGTTTTACGTCGGTAAATGTCGGTTTGCGAAAGGCGTTGGACCTTTATGCGAATGTGCGGCCGATAAAAGCTCTACCTAATGTCGAGTGCCGATATCCGGGGCTAGACCTTGTAATCGTACGCGAGAATACGGAAGATCTTTACGCCGGTTTGGAGCACATCGTCGTGCCGGGCGTCGTCGAAAGCCTCAAGATCATTACGGAAAAAGCATCGACGCGGATCGCGCAATATGCATTTGATTACGCCAAAGCGAACGGACGAAAAAAGGTTACGGCGGTTCATAAAGCAAACATAATGAAGCTTTCCGACGGGCTTTTCCTTGAATGTTTTTACAACGTCGCAAAGAATTTTCCTGACATAACGGCTGATGACAAGATCATCGATAATTGCTGTATGCAGCTCGTGATGCGGCCGGAACAATTCGACGTGCTGGTGATGGAAAACCTTTACGGCGACATTGTTTCGGATCTCTGTGCGGGGCTGATAGGCGGTTTGGGACTTGCTCCGGGTGCGAACATCGGCGAGCAGGGCGCGGTGTTTGAGGCCGTTCACGGTTCGGCGCCGGACATCGCGGGACAAGGGATCGCGAACCCGACAGCGCTTTTGATCTCGGCGATACTTATGCTTCGGCACATCGGCGAAAACGATGCCGCCGACCGTACGGAAAAAGCGATGATGGATGTTTTTGCCGAAGGAAAAACGATCACAAAAGACCTCGGCGGAACGGCGAAGACGGCTGATTTTGCCAGCGCTATCATAGATAAGATGAAAGCGAGCGAAGCAGCGGCGGGTTAGAGCGTAGA
>Ga0193752_1002408_pt1 | contig 14064 bp, 14 predicted proteins | sample H1c1metaG_FD_144924 | JGI IMG/M metagenome (GOLD analysis project Ga0193752, IMG submission 144924) | Soil microbial communities from a riparian zone of the East river system, Colorado, United States - H1c1 | ecosystem: Environmental > Terrestrial > Soil > Riparian zone | place: USA: East River... | reverse complement strand
AGACAACGATCGTCAAGGCAAAGGAAAGGCTGACCGAGGCTCAGATAACAGAGCTTAAGGCCAAGGGGTCCGGCCAGAATCTGACTATCGAGCAAAAGGTCCATCTCGAAAAGACGTTGACCGAATTGAAAGCCACCGCGCCGCTCATCGCATTGACGGGTCAAGGAGTTCATTCGATAGCCGCTTCGCCGGTTGAGGGCGGATCCTATGCCTACACCATCGGCACGGGCAGCACTGCCAAATACGAGACCAAAACGGAAGATCTCGGCACGCGTGATTTCGAAGGCGTTTCGGCTGAAGGAACTCGCCGGGTGACGACCATTCCGGCTGATGCTATAGGCAACGAGCGTCCTATCGAGACCACATATGAACGCTGGTATTCTAAGGAACTCGGCCTCGTCGTCTATTCGAAACAGAGCGATCCGCGTTTTGGCGACCAGACGTACCGGCTGACCAACATCGTTCGCAGCGAACCGGACCCATCGTTGTTTACTGTTCCGTCCGGCTATAAAGTGATGTACGAACCGCATCCGGTCTACAAGCTTTCCACAACGCTGAAGAATACTGTTGTCGCGTCGCCCGCAATGTCGGCACCGAAACCGGCTATCGCCACCTCGGTAAAAAGCCCAAAGAATTAATGTCCTGACATGTACGCATGTCCTCCTTAGGCGGGTTTCGGCCCGTCTTTTTTTGCGTCTGGCAGACGATATCACGTTCATAAATTTACGTTCTCGGACAAAATACGAAATCTCACGTAAGTTATTGTATTTATTGGACATAACGCAATCTTTTCTGAAACAAATGCTGTCCCGGAGGTGTTTATATCTTCAGAATCGCTAGATAAGGAGTATGCGTATATATGTCGAAAATATTCATTTCAATCGTAATCATTTCTTTTACCGCAGCATTTGCATTAGGTCAAAATTTTAGTAAGGCCGACGATCTGCATGACCGCGGCTTAAAGCTATACGAAGAAGGCAGCTACGACGCGGCGATCGAAAGTTTTTCGCGTTCGATCGAATATAGTTCCAGTCTCGATCAAAAAAGCAGTTTGAAACGCAGCAGCCTGGTCTCTGAAGATCAGAGCCGGATAATGGCTGTCGAGCCGCGGGCCGCGATCGCCTATATGAACCGCGGGAACGTCTATTTCGCCAAGAACGATATGGAACACGCGATCGGCGATTATGACCGTGCCATCAGGATCTTGCCCGGAATGACCGAGGCGTATGTATGCAGGGGTTCGGCGCGGATGATCCAACGAGATCTGGCTGGGGCGATAGCCGACTATGAAAAAGCGATGAAGCTGGACCCGCAATACATAAAAGCGTATATAGGACGGGCCCTGGCTTTGCTCGACAAAGGCGACGCCCAGGCCGCCCTCGAAGATTTCGGCAAGGCATTAAAGATCGCTCCAAAGGATGCGGAAGCGTATTTTCGGCGTGGAGACGTCTATCGTACGCAGCAAACATGGGAACTGGCACGATCGGATTACGAAACGGCGATCAAACTCGACCCTAAAATGGCCGGTGCGTACATGGGCCGCGGCGTTCTGCATTACCGCGACGGAAATTATGCCGACGCGGTGAATGATTACACGACCGCAATAAAGCTGGACGGCAGGATTGCCCAGTTCTACACATTTCGCGGATATGCGTTTCTGGCGATGAACAAGGATGAAGATGCCGAACGTGATTTTGCCCGTGCGATAGCAATAGCACCGCGCTATCGGGCTAACATCGACGAGAACCGAACGGCCATCCTGAAAAGCCGGAAGGCGAAATAGTGTCCCGTTTGTCCCGGTGTCCCGGAGTGTCCCGGAGTGTCCCAAGAGGGTGATGAGTGAAAAGTGATAAGTGATGAGTGATGAGGAAGAGCTCACCGCCGACCGCCGACCGCCGACCGCTGACTGCTGACCGCTGAATGCTTATTTTCAAAGACTGGTCGCATTTCGTGAATAAAACGCTTTACAAGCGATGCGACACTTGTGTATAGTAAACGGAACGATCGTTGTAAGTCAACGATTATTTGAAAGCTATGCAAAACGATCTTGAGATTGACGATATATTTACGGTGCGGACGGCGAATGAGTGGATGCGGCATGCGCGGGAGCGGCCGGATGCGAGGAAGCTGTTCGGGGACATGTGGCATGAGGGCGAGTTAGCGGTCGTGTTTGGGGACACGGGTGCGGGCAAGAGTGCGCTGGCGATGCAGATCGCGGAATCTGTGGCGGGCGGGCGTGAGTTTGAAGAACTGACGTGCGAGGCCGAGCCGCAGACGGTCGTCTATCTCGACCTCGAACTCGGCGACAAGCAATTCTTGAAGCGTTACGTCAACGACTTTGGCCCCGAACGGTATGTTGAAGATGTCGATTTTTCAGAGCGTTTACATCGCGTCGAGGTAAACCTGAGTGCGGCTTTGCCGGAAGGCTGCCGTTCGTTCGAGGAATATCTTGTCGGAGCAGTTGAGCGGCTGGTAAAGGCAAAAGACGCGAAGGTGCTGGTCGTGGACAGTATTTCGGTGCTGGCGCGTTCTAGCGCAAGCACACGCGAGGGCATCGAGGTGCTGCGCGGGCTGAACCGTTTGCGGCGCGAATACGGCCTTTCGATCCTGGTCGTCGCACACACGCCAAAGCGGACGGTGACGCGGCCGATCGTATTGAGCGATATGCAGCACGCAAAGCTGTTTGCGAATTTTGCGGACAGCGTCTTTGCGGTCGGACACAGCCGCGTTGAAACGAATGTTCGTTATTTAAAACAGATCAGATCCAAGCAGTGCGAGGTCATTTATGGCGGAGAGCACGTTCCGGTCTTTCGTTTTTCGAAGATGGACGGAAGTTTTCTAGGGTTTTGGTTCGAGACATATGCGACCGAGATCTATCATTTGACCGATTACCGCGACTCGACCGAGTGGAAGGTGATCGAATCGGTAAAGCGTATGCACGACAACGGACATAGCCTGCGCGAGATCGCCACCGCAAAGCAGCGTTCGAAATCGGCCATCCACCGCCTGCTGCATATGTGGCACGCGACGCAACCGCTCGAGGGCGAGGATTTTGAGCCGCGGTCGTATGAAGTTGAGGTTCCTGTTGTCGCAGCCGAACCTGCCTGGCAGCCGCCGCCCGAAGCATATCCGGGCGAACGCACCGATAACTATTTGATAAAGATCGGATTGAGGCCGGTGAATAGAGAGCGGATCTTGTCGGCAGCGGGTGGGGAATTTTTCAACGCAGAGGCCGCAGAGACCGCAAAGTCACAACCGTCCAACGCAGCAGATCTCAGTCAGGAAGGCGGGTTTACCCCCGCTCTTTCAACCACCGAAACAAGCGGGGGCAAACCCGCCTTCCCGACTGCGAGTGATAATATTGCCGACATCAAATCAGAACAAAGCAGGCTGGACGCGATGAAGCGCGTCGTGGACCAATACGGCACCGTCCGCTTCGTCGAGGAAGAATACTACGACGGCAAACCGCGCATCTGGTACCAATACCGCTCCGATGGCAAATTGCGCCGCTGGGAACACCGCCTCTTCACCGCCAGCGACACCCCCGTCGATTTTGGTTTGGTAGCGTAATACCGGTGTCAGGAATCCCCGGTCGCTACCGCTCCCTGTTCTGACGATTGTGGTGTATTTTATAAGGCATGAAAGGGATCGTGATCTTGGTATTCTCGCTGGCGTGTCTATTCGATCTGGCGAATGCACAAGAAACTAAAACAGTGTGTCCAACAATCTCGGTGACAGGGCCGGCAGGAATTTGGATGCCGGGTGAAACTATATGGTTCGAAGTTGAATTGAAAGGAGATCATCCGCAAGATGTTGGTTTTCAGTGGAGCGTCGATAAAGGCGAGATAATCAAAGGCCAAAACACGAAGAGAATCGTTGTGCGTTCACCGAGCGGATTGGATCAAACCATAAAGGCTACGATGGTAGTTAAAGGATTAGCTGAAAACTGCCCCGCAACTGCTGCGGAAACCGCTTTTGTCGCTATTGATCCGGGGCCAATACTGTTAGCTGAGTTCTCGATTAAAAATGGACAGATCAACAGAAAGGAACTTGATCACTTGGCCATCCATCTTAAAGAAAATAGAAATTCTTATGGATACATTATCGAATATTTTGTTTCTAAGACCTCTAAGCGCGTGATTGACAGAAAAATTGAAATGATCAGAACGTATTTGAAAACAAAGGGCATCGTTGCCAATGAGTTTCGAGTAGTTATTTCCGAATACGTTCAAGAGCGCACAATGGTGTATGCGATACCGCCAGGCGTAAATTTTCCCGCACCGTAGACCCGTTCGACTTTTCAGGGTCGGGATCGTTTTTGTTGGCGTGACCCAGGGTTTCACCCTGGGCTATTTTCTTTATCCCCTTCAGGGAAAGGCAATCATCTAATTAACTCGCGGTTGAACTCCCGATTGCTACCGCTCCCGGTTCTGACTTTTGTTGTGTGTCTAAGCTATTTGAGGAGCCGGGTGAATCCTTCTTGTTCGAAGTGTTTGTCGGTGGTGAGTGCGTCGGTAAGATTGCGGTCGCGCATTATGATGAAGCTTACGGCGTCGCAGAGAGAATAGGTTTTATCGAGGCGTGCGGTTAAAAGTTCTACTGCACGAAGGTGCAAATCGTCATCGATCCAGACGACCTCAATATTTTGATCGCGAAGGACTTCGATCCCGAACGCCAGACATTTTTGCCGAGAAAAGCCGCGTTTATGGGCAAGGGGAACAAATTCGGCAAGATATAATTTGTTGTGATGAAGAGATGCCCGGCGTTAAAGGCATCCTTTGCCGCTGCATGTTCTGCCTCACCCTCGTGATACAGAGATAGCCAACCTGATGTATCGATCAGCATTCGACATTAATCCTCGTGGTCGTTCGCATATTCGCTTGCGAGATCGGCATCAATGGAGTCGTTATCGGTTCCAGTTGGGTATCCCAGATTTTCAGATCCGAACAATTCGCGGATGCCACCAGCTTTTTTTACACCAAAATTACTTTTCTGATGCACTTGCAGATCGTTAATTATCAGCGCGGCGAGTTTTAACCGTTCTTCCTCACTCATCGGAAGAATGTTCGTTCGATAAACTTCCTGGGCCGTAATTGGCATATCAGATATAACCTCTCAGATAATAATCTTAACATAGGACTTACGGAGTATGCGGAGCTTGACAATAATTAGAATTAGAATTATTCTAATTATTGTTAGGATATGCGTATCGCCCTTGCTTACGACGCGGGCTTTTGCAATGACAGTTGGGTGTATCGCCCTTGCTTACGCGCGGGCTTTTGCAAAAAAGTAAGAGAAAGAATGGAAGTAACGGATATTCAGGAAATGGGATTGACCAAGCAGCGGGAGGTTGTGCTGCGGGCGATCAGGGATGCGGATGGGCATTTGACGGCAAGTGAGGTGTTTGCGGCGGCCAAGGAGCGGCTTTCGAGCATCAGTTTTGCGACCGTTTATAATTCGCTGCGGTACCTGGAGGAAGCGGGGCACATTGCGGAGATCAGTTTTGGGAATGGCGCGAGCCGGTTTGACGCGATGACGCACCGGCACGATCATGCGATCTGCACGGCGTGCGGAAAGCTGGTGGATATAGAAATGGAACTGCCCACGGACATCGTCGAACGGGCGGCGAAGTATTCTAAATTTAAACCGGAATCGTTGGAATTTACGTTAAGGGGCTTGTGCCCGGAGTGTGTGGGGAAAGATTAACCACAGAGGGCACAGAGAACACTGAGAAATACCTAAAGGCTATTTTCAAAATCTCTGTGGACTCTGTGTTCTCTGTGGTGAAAATAAATCAAACAAGGAGATATAGATAAATACATGTCAACAGGAACAGCAACAGCAACTGAGAACACGGTCACATTGGCCAAGGTTGGGCAGGCGGCACCGGACTTTAACATGCCGTCGACCAAGAACATCGACACATTGGGCGAGAATGTTAAGCTCGCCGATTACAAGGGCAAATGGCTTATTATGCTATTTTATCCGCTCGATTTTACATTCGTTTGCCCGACGGAGCTGATCAATTTTTCAGATCGTTTAGACGAATTTCAAGGCGTCGGAGCAGAGGTTGTCGGTGTATCGACCGACTCGGTCCATTCGCACCGAGCGTGGCTGAAAACGCCGCAGGACAAGAACGGCATCGAGGGCGTGAAATATCCGATCGCTTCGGATGTAGGCGGCAAATTGGCCAAGGCTTATAACATTTTGGTCGAGGAAGCGAACATCGCTTTACGCGGCCTGTTCATTATAAATCCGGACGGCGTGCTGCAATATTCGGTCGTTCACGATCTGAACATCGGACGCTCGGTAGATGAAACGCTTCGCGTGCTGCAGGGACTGCAAACAGGCGGACTGTGCGCAGCCGACTGGACGCCGGGGCAAGAGAATCTGAAGGTCTGAGGAATTTAATTAACCGCAGATGGACGCAGATAAACACAGATATTTTGTTTATATCGGCGTTGATTTGCGTTTATCTGCGGTTAAATATTTTTGAGGTAATAAGAAGATGCCAATGAGAATTGGAGATGCGATGCCGGATCTGAGTGGGGCAACCACCTGGTTCAACGGTTCGCTGGAAGATATAAAAGAACATATCAAGGGAAAGCCGACGCTGGTGCATTTTTGGGCTGTTTCGTGTGGGATCTGCAAGGACAAAATGCCGCAGTTGAACGAGATAAAAGCGAAGTACGGCGCGCTTGGGCTGCAGACGATAGCGGTGCATATGCCGCGTTACGAGGTGGACACCGATCTCGATACGGTGAACGAAGCGATGACCTCAAATCACATCGCGGAGCCGACGGCGGTCGATAGCCTTCATAAATTAAAGGATGCGTTTCAGAACGAACAGGGCTGGGTTCCGGTCTATTATTTGTTCGATGCCGAGGGTAAACTGAAAACCCGTGCGGCGGGCGAATTCGGCGTCAGTGTGCTGCAGACTGCATTGGACAAAATGTTCGCGATGCAAGGGGCAGTTGCCTAATTTTAGGATAGTTATTAACCGCAGATGGACGCGGATGAACACAAATAAAATCATTCTTTATGATCTGTGTTTATCGGCGTCCATCTGCGGTTAATCTTTCTTATATGTTGCCGGTGAAGAGTTCGCGCAGGATCGCGCCGATGACGTAGATGCTGACGAGGATCGAACAGATCAGGATCGCAATTAACAGGCCGATGACGATGAAGACGAAGGCGTAGTCGGAGCCGGTGCCTTTTATGCCGGTGGCGCGTGTGCGGATGAGGTCCATGTTCTGCTTGTTCGATTTCCAAATAAAATCGAACGCATCGCCGATGAACGGTATCATCCCGACGACGTAATCGAGCCCGATGTTGAACGCCATTCGCAGCAGCGTTATTTTAGGCACGCCGTAACGCACGCCGGCCAGCAAGATATAGAACGAAGCAAACGACGTGATCGTGTCGCCGACGTTCGGGATAAGGCCGATCACGGCGTCCAACCCAAACCGCCAGGTCGTTCCCGGTACGCGAAACAACCCATCGAGATAATGGCTAAGATTGCTCAACCCTTCCTCGATCTCTACTTTTTTGCGCTCTTCGGTTGAAAGGCCGAAGGTGCTGCGTTGTTCGATTTCCTGCATAAGAGATTTTTACCACAGAGAACACAAAGAGCACAGAGAAAAATTTAATGATAGTTATGTCTCCGGCCCGCATTATCTTTTCTAATTTCTCCGTGTTCTCTGTGGTGAAACTCCTTCGATAATTTTCACGCTGATTATCTTATCACCGCGGACGATGTTGTCGACGGTTTTCATATCGGGTTCGTTGATGCGGCCGAAGACGGTGTAGCCGCCGTCGAGGTGCGGTTGGGGCGCGTGGGCGGCGAACCATTGGGAGCCGCCGGTGTCTTTGCCGGAGAGCGCCATGCCGACGGCGCCGCGTTCGAACGGGACGGTGTTTATCTCGCAGCGGATCGACCAGCCCGGGCCGCCGTTTCCGTCACCACGCGGGTCGCCATCCTGCATTACAAAATTAGGCACGACGCGATGCACCTCAAGGCCGTTGAAATAATTGCTCTTCGCGAGCTTGATGAAATTATCGACCGTCAGCGGCGCGTCTTCAGGCAAAAGGTCGATGGTGAACGTACCTTTTTCGGTGGTGAAAATAGCTTTCACTTTTCCGTTCTTTCGGGCAAGTGCTCGGCGGTAATCGGCGTCGGCGTTAAGCACCTGACCGAGCTTTGTGCCGAGCGAACTTGTGTACGGCAGCACCTGATCTTTCTTTTTGGAACGGGCCGATTCGATCATCGTCGGAATGCCGGGCGAGGCGGTCGTGTCGGCAGTGGCGAGCAGGTCGAACGCTTTTTTACGGACAAGATAATCGGGCGAATTGAGCGAAGTAAGCAGGGCGCCGTTCGCTTCTTTTTTGTCTAGTTTATACAGAGCGTCGAGCGTGGCGAGCATTGCGTCGTCATAAACCTTGTCGAAGATGAACGCCTTTGACCAGGCTTTGTTCAATGCGTCGATATTCTCTTTGCTGACGGCCCTGTCGGCAAGTATCTCAGCGGCGGCGGCGCGGATAAAGACGTCGTCATTGGTCGTCATGTCCCGCATTATTTCATCGAGATTGTCGGGCTGTAACGCGGCCAGCGCACGCATCAGATCGGGCATCGCGGTCAGCATCTTTTGCTGGTTAGCAGGAGCGACCAGTGTGGCCATACCGGCGACAAAATCGATAAGTACCATTCCGGCTTTTGCTCGAAAAGCTTCATCTTTTGACGCTCCAAAGGTCTGCATTCCCTGGGCGAAAGCCGATGCGGCCCACGCGTCTTTGTACGTAACTGCATAAGGAGGCTTCGACAAGAGGTATTTTTCGGGCGCGATTCGTGCGAAAGCGATCTCGGGTTCCGGCGATGTATAATTGTCGGCTTGGCGAAGCGAAGAAAGAAATCTAAGGGCTCGATCGTCGTTCGTATTTTCCAGCAGACGGCCAAGAGTCGTGGCTATTTCCAGAAGTTCATTTTTGTGAGTTAGCTGGCCGCGACGCGGCACTTTGGTTTCGGTCAAGAGCGGGCCTGTCGCAATGATCAACCGGTCCACCGCTTTGGCATTTTTTAATGCTCCGAGCGAACGGATGGCAGAGACGCGGACACGCAAGTCGCCGTCAGCGGTTGCCGCTTTGAGGAGAATATCAAATGCGTCCTTGTCATCAGCCGCACCAAGCGCTCGGGCGGCATTTGCACGGGCGTCAGGATCAGGATCGGACTCGACCATTTTGCGAAGCACTTCATTGGCATTCTTAGCGCGGACGCGCGCGAGCGTGTTGGCGGCATCGGCACGGACGCGGGCGTCGGTATGGGTGAGAAATTTTGCGGCGGCGATGTCGGTGCCTTCGGGGCGGGCACGCAATGCGGCCGTAAGGGCGAGGAGAATGGTCTGGCTATCACCTTCCGTATCTGTGAGCAGGGTTAGGATCGCCTTGCCCAGTTCCTTTGATTTTTCTTCTTTCGGATTTGCGGCGGCTATCTTTCCGGCAGCCTCTACCGCCCGGGCCTGCACCTCGGTGCATGTCTTGCCATCGCTAAGCGTGTGGAGTATCGTGTCGGCGGCTTTTATCGATTCGATCTCGCCGAGAGCGAACCTCGCCATTTCAGCCACGCGGCCACATGGGTGGAACCACTGCTCGATATCGGGTATAGCCCGCTCATCGCCGATGCGTCCAGCCGCGAGCAACGCTCTAGCGGTCGTTGGATCGTCAAATTTTCCGTTCAGGATCATTGACAAAGTCTGGTCATAACGCCGAGCGTCTTCGGCCTTGAGGATCTGAATGTGGGTCGCAGCCGGGATCTGGGCAAAGGTGGTGATGGATAGGAGGAGAAGGATGAAGATCGCTTTTTTCATTTGATTGTCGTTGGGGATCTGTCGCCCCTTCGGGGCTTTGGTCTATTTTCAATCGTAACCTCAGGTTCCGCAAGGCTTCACCTGGGGCTATATTCTGTCGCTGCTCCGCAGCTTAGGAGCGATTGGTTAATTTGTGCGTATCGCCCTTGCTCACGCGCGAGCTTCTGCAATTCGTTCAACTACCCGCTACCGCAGTTGGTTCTGCTTCGATTATTTCGTAGCTGGTTGTGATCTCGGCGGTTGGGCGGACGGTGGCGGCGACGGAGCAGTATTTTGTGTCGGAAAGCTGGATGGCGTCGGCCAGGGCTTTTTCCGAAATGCTACGTCCGTGAACGATATGGTGAATGTGAAACTTGACGAATTTTCGCGGATGATCGTCGGCCCGCGTGCCGGTGATCTCGGCGCGGTATGCGGTGACGATCTGGCGTTTTTTTTCGAGGATCGGGACGACATCCATCGCGGTGCAGGCGGCGACGGAAACAAGCAGCATTTCCAGCGGCGTCGGGGCGGCCTTTCTATCCCCTTTAGAATCCATTATTTGAGCGTGTCCGCTGGGCGGTGTGCCGATAAAAAAGTCGTCGCCGGCGTATTGGACGGTTGCCTTATAAGTATTTTCCGACATCAAAAAACCTCGCCAAAAGAGTCTCGAAATTCATCAAAATCTTAGCACAGCAGACGGCGAAATTCTGCGTCTTTGTTAGCAAACAACTTTTGGTACGAAAAATGCTTCCAAGTGGTGATAGGAGATGGGTGATAGGTGATCAGGTAATCTTAATGATTTTTTCTGATCACTTATCACTTATCTCCTATCACTACGGAGAATAAAAAGATGAGACGTTTTAGAAACGCTGTTTGGTCGTTTGCGGCAATTGGTTTGTTGATTTTCGGCATCGCGAATTCGGCGGATGCGCAGAAGCGGAATGAGCGAGAGGTTCGCGATACGGTTCGCAGCCTGAACGCGCAGGTCGATGATTTTCAATACGGGCTGGAATACGAATTAAAGAACAATTCGTCCGGCACGGTGAATACCGACGCGAATCGCAGCCTGCGTAATCTGCAGGAAAAGATCAGCGCGTTTGACGAAAATTTCACGGCGAAACGCGAGAACCGCGACGATGTGAACGACATAATCACGGCGGCGAAAGAGGTCGATGGCGTTCTGCGAACGGCGGCTCTGAACCGGCGGCTTGAAACGGATTGGGCTGATGTTAAAAAATCCATTGCAACACTTGCGGCGAACTACGGCGTGACGCCGAGTTGGTCGGGCGGCATATCGACCGCAACGCGCTCAACGACGACCGCGCCTATCCTGTCGCGTTCGACGGTGAGTTCCGGACTGACCGGAACTTACTCGATAGACTCGGCCCGCAGCGAAAATATTTCCGACATAGTTTCCGGCAGCGGAGCGACAGGAGCGAATCAGCAGGACCTGCAATCTAAGCTCGAGGCGCCTGAGCAGATCGCGTTGGACGTTCGCGGAAATCAGGTGACGCTGGCGACCACGAAAGCTACGCCGGTTACCGTCATTGCCGACGGACAGGAAAAGGTCGATCGTTCGAACGGGCGAACAGTTCGTCTGCGGGCGACGCTTAGCGGACAGGAGCTGAACATTTCGTCGCTCGGCGGCGACACCGATTACACGATCACGTTCGTTTCGTCAGACGGCGGACAGACGCTGAAAGTGACACGGCGTATTACAACCGACTACTTAAAGGAAACAATATTTGCGGAGAGCGTTTACAGCAAAACGGAGGCGGTTGCCGGTTTGGGCATCGACCCATCGGCCCTGCCGAACGACAACACGGGCGGTTATTCCAGCAACGATCCTGTTGATAAAAACGGCATCGGCACGGGCACAAGCCCGACGATGGGATTGCCGCGAACGGGCGAATTTATCGTACCTAACGGTTCTGTTATTACGGCTTCGCTCGATAATCTGATCGATACAAAGGTGTCGCAGAACAACGACCGGTTCAAGCTGACGGTGCAGTCGCCGGACGAATTTCGCGGTGCGACGATCGAAGGTTATCTGACCGGCGTCGGGCGCAGCGGACAGGTTTCGGGGCGTTCGAATGTGACGTTCAATTTTGAACGGATAACGCTTCGTAACGGCAAGTCGTACGATTTCGGCGGTGTGCTGCAGGGCATCAAGGACCAGAACGGCAAGATCGTTAAGGTCGATACCGAGGGCACGGCGAAGGGTGACAGCCAGACCAAACAGACCGCGACACGCGGCGGCGTCGGCGCCGGCATCGGCGCATTGATAGGTGCGATCGCGGGCGGCGTGAAAGGCGCGGCGATAGGTGCCGTGATCGGCGGCGGCGCAGGTGCGGGTTCGGTGCTGGCAACAGGCCGCGACGATGTGAAGCTGGCACAGGGTTCGACGGTGACGATACAGTCTTCGTCACCGATCAAAGGTGATCAGCAATTGAGCGAGAATTAAACCGCAGGAAAGTTAACCGCAGATGGACGCGGATAAACACAGATAATAATTAAAATCAGTTGGCCGGGTGATCGAAAGATTGCCCGGCATTTTTTTTGTTATCATGTCTTATCTGCGTACATCCGCGTTCATCTGCGGTTAATTTTCTTATGAAGCTGATTCCAGACGAGATCGAAGATTACCGCGACCGGAAATGGCGGCGGGAGGATTCGTTGAAGATCGAAGCGGCGGCGGATGTCGAGGCGATGGTCGAGGAGATCGGGTTTTGTTTGGCACTGACCGACGCGCGGAAAAATTTGCCGTCGGTTTACATCGGCGTGTGCGGGCGGCGTGATGCGCATATGCCGCGCAATGTGCAGAAAGATCCGGAGGCGAGCAAAGCGTGGGTTTTAAAAGATGAAGTAATTGCACGCGGCAAGGTCTATTACGCAAAGCTGGTGAAGGGAAATTCGATGTTCCTCGCGCCGCGAATGATACCGGTTTTTAACGCGCTCTGGGGCTGTTCGAAGAAGGGCGAAAGCGGAATTTTATCGAAGAATGCACTGCTCGTTTTGAAGGTGCTGAGAAAGGAATGGGAAATGGCGACCGCCGATCTGCGTGCCGAAACAGGGTTGCCGCGCGCCGAGCTGACCAAGGCTATCGACGAACTTCAAAAACGAATGAAGGTCGTGCCGCAAGAGGTCGTTTACGTTCCGAAATTTACATACATTTGGACGCTCGCCGAGGCCCGATTCCCCAAAGAAATGGCCGTAAAAATGAAACGCGAAGACGCCGTTCGCGAACTCGCCCGCTGTTATTTATCGATGTGCGGAATGACGCTGCTCGGCGAGCTATCAGGCAAATTCGGTTTTTACAGATGGGAATCCGGAAAGGCAAATCATGAACTGGTGGACGAAGGATTCGCGGAACGACTGGCTACAGGAGTGTATAAAGTAAGAAATTTAACCGCAGATGGACGCGGATGAACACAGATCTTTTCACGCAAGATGGATTGGACTAATCGAATCAAAATAAGCAAAACGGAGTAAGAAATTTAACCGCAGATGGACGCGGATGAACACAGATCTTTTCACGCAAGAATTGATCACCATTTCGGACAACGCATTCAATTTGCTTTCAGTCATTTCTTATCTGTGTTTATTTGCGTTTATCTGCGGTTAAGCCTCTTAATGAACACAGATCTTTTAAGCGTTTTGTAAATATTGCGATTGAAAGATTCTCTTCACCTCGACTCTTGGCTTGCCAAAATTTATTAACAGACAGAGTGGCAATTTAATTGCATTGAGATAGTTTAGGCATTGAGCCTTATGATTGTCGTCGAACGCTTTGCTGACCTTTAGCTCGATCAAGAGAATACCCTCAACAACCAAGTCGGCAAAATAATCACCGACAATAACGCCTTCGTAATATACGGGCACTGACTTTTGGCATTCAACTCTTAAGCCCAGTTTGCGAATCTCAATAGCCAACGCATTTTCGTATACCTTTTCAAGGAACCCAGAACCGAGCGTGTTGCTTACGGTGTAAGCACAGCCGATCACCTTTTCTGACAACGCATTCAATTCGCTTTCGATCATTCTTATCTGTGTCTATCTGCGTTCATCTGCGGTTAAATACGCTTTAGTATTTCATCAATTCCTGCACGGCTTTCTCGACATCCTCGCTTTGCGGCAGGATAAAATCTTCGACTTGCGGGGCGTAGGCGACGAAGGTGTCGGTGGCGGCGACGCGCTTTACGGGGGCGTCGAGGTATTCGAAGAG
>Ga0193752_1002407_pt1 | contig 14066 bp, 9 predicted proteins | sample H1c1metaG_FD_144924 | JGI IMG/M metagenome (GOLD analysis project Ga0193752, IMG submission 144924) | Soil microbial communities from a riparian zone of the East river system, Colorado, United States - H1c1 | ecosystem: Environmental > Terrestrial > Soil > Riparian zone | place: USA: East River... | reverse complement strand
AGCAACGGTAAGCGCAGGGATCGTTCGGGCTTCGTGACAATTCTTGATAAAAAGAACACGGTAATTTCCAACCCCGGTGGTACTTCACCAGATTATAAACAAGGTGTTCTCCAACCTGCATTCCAGGACGAAGCAGCTGTGTTTGCACACTGCCATGATGTTTGTATAGACGACGAAAAAAATCTTTACGTCTGTCAATGGAATGCGAATCAAACGCCGCCCGTTAAACTCACACTGATTTCATAGGGGGGACTAACGCATCATCTTTTGAGTGCACCGGTCCACCGTGCAGACCAACATGCATCACATCATTACCGAATACCAGTACGACGATCGGAGCCGCTTATCCAAAATCTACAAGACCCTGAACATTACCAAAAGCGGTACCACAATCCTGAAGCCAAGGCAACTGATTGCAGAACACCAGTATGACGCCCTGGGCCAGCTTCTTAAAAAGAAACTCGGCAATAAAAACGGTGCACCCGGATCAACTCTGGTCAACCTGGATTATGCCTATAATATCCGGGGATGGCTCACCAGCATCAATAAAGGTTATATCCAGGCATCGAATAGTGACCAATACTTCGGAATGGAGCTGGGCTACGATAAAAATGCATCGGTATCGTCCTTCAATCCCATCTACAATGGCAATATCAGTGGGGTGATCTGGAAGGCAGAAGGGGATCAGACCGTGCGTGAGTATGATTTTACATATGATGCAGTGAATCGCCTGACAGGCGCAAATTTTAATCAACCACTTGCTGCCAATCCTGCCATCGATTTTAGCGTTAGCAATCTGAGCTATGATGCGAATGGGAACATCCTGGGTATGCAGCAAAAAGGGTTGAAAGGACTGAATAGCCAGCTCATCGATAACCTTAGCTATACTTATCAGCAAAACTTTGCCAGTAATAAACTTGCCGGAGTAACTGACGCCAGCAACGATAAAGACAGCAAGCTCGGAGATTTTAAATACGATCCCGCGTCCAAGACCGGCACTGATTACAGTTATGATACTAACGGTAACCTCACCAGCGATCAGAATAAAAAGATCAGCAACATTACCTACAATTATTTAAATCTTCCTGAACTGATTACGACCAATAAAGGAACCATCAGGTATGAGTACGATGCCGCAGGCAACAAGCTGACCAAAAGAGTCATTGAGAATGGAGCGACGGTCAGGCACAATGGTTCGGATTTCACTACAGATATCACTACCTCGACCGTATATGTCGCAGGACTGGTGACAGAAAATAAGGACTACAGCGATAATGGTTTGTTTTCGTTGGAATACCAGGACCAACTGATGTATATCGGCCATGAAGAGGGAAGGATCCGTTTTGAAAAAGCCGATTCCAGCACCTGCACTCCACAGCCCGACCGGCTTGTGTATGATTACTTTATCAAAGATCATTTAGGTAATACGCGCACCGTGCTGACCGAGCAGCAGGAAAGCAAATGCTATCTTTCAGCCACCGTCGAAGATCTCAATTGGCAAGCGGAGAGCAATCTGTATAATATCGTCGATAGCAGACGGGTAACGACGAACACTATTAACAATGTCCCACCCGGCTTTCAGGATAAAGCTTACAGAACCCATGGGGGGCTGTCCGGAGAAAAAACCGGTTTGGGTATCACACTTAAGGTCATGAGTGGTGATAAGGTTGAAATACTTGCGGAATCATTTTATCAATTGCCTGGCGGAGATGCAGGCTCCCCTTTGATCATTGCCGCCACTGAACTTGTTCAGGCTTTTGTGGGTAGTGCAAGCGTAAGCGCACTGAAAGGCACAGTTACAGGTGCTGAATTGTTGAGTTTGGGTAATAATACAAATGAGATAACAAACTTCATTAACAATAATTATCCCGCAACAACGACAGCGAAAGCTTACCTGAACTGGATACTGTTTGATGAGCAGCTGAAATTTGTTGACGGCGGTGTCGATCCGGTTCAATCCGGCGGTGGCTATAAATTACTCGACAAGTTTATTAACAGTCCAATAACCGTTACTAAGAATGGATTTTTGTATATTTTCGTAAGCAACGAGAGTAATCTTCCTGTGTTCTTTGACAATTTAGCAGTGACGCATACACCAGGACCAATCCTGGAGGAGACGCATTATTATCCGTTTGGGCTCACTATGGCAGGTATTAGTTCCAAAGCAGTCGGCAAACTAGACAATAAATACGAATATAACGGCATCTTCAAGATTTCAGGACCCACAAATAGGAAGATGGCATGTTGTAGATAACTATTCAGAAGTTTACTATGGATTATCTCCATATAATTATGGCGGAAACAATCCTGTTAATACAATAGATATTGATGGCAATCTTTTCATTTTTGCAAATGGATTTATGCCAGGTCAATATTGGGCGGGACAAAAAGACCCATATCGAATCGTTGGTAAAGAAGCCAGGACTGAACCTAACTCACAATATAATAAGTATGCGCCGGATAGGGGTTTTTATACAAGTGGCGCCCGTAATGATGGGAAAACATTTAAAAATGATTATTGGGAAGGTGTCGATAAAGCATATATGAGTGCTTATGACGATAAAAATGCGTATTATACAAACGGTTCTTTTACTCCGCTATCAGAAGCTAATACCAGATTTAGTGAAGGAGTAACTGCTGGCAAAGACTTAATTACAAAACTTGATGGCGGTGAAATAATTCTTGCTACGGGAGAAACAATAAAGATAGTCGGTCATAGTCAAGGTGCTGCCTACGCTGCTGGTATTGCGACAGAACTGGCAAATTCTAAATATGGAGGTCTCGTTCAATTTGTGGATTATATTTCTCCTCATCAGCCGGGAGACTTTACTCACCCTGTAGACGTAAGAGGTCGACAGTTTTCAACTAAAAATGATAGGGTATCTTCCGGCAAAGGCTTTCTGGGTCATATACTGGGCTGGATGAACGGAGGTTCTAAGCTGGCACAAATAGAAGGGACTTCAGATTATACCGAACGAGGACATCATACAGGAGGTTTGGGGGGACATTTGGTCGGGACTTGGTTAAATGATTTGATTGATTATTGGCGAAGTTTAGGGATTACAGTAAACGTACATGAATAGACAATATGATAAAACAATATTTCTTATATCCTTCGTTCTTCCTAGCTATTCTATTGGGGTTAGGTTGTGGAATCAAAACAAAACTTAGCAAGGAAGATTTGAAATGGATGAATATATATAACGAAGGCGACACACTAATTTTTAAATCTGACAAGGGTAATTTTGATACTACATTAATTTTAAAAAAGGAAATCTACTATCCTAAATATAATCCTGTTGAGGTACATGGCAAATATTTGCCTCAACTTGGAAAAATTTGGTACAAAAACAAGAACTTGCGGTATCATTCAGGTGGTTACGAGTTAATATCAATGATAAAAAAGCATCCTAAAAATGAAACGTTCTTAAATATTGATTATCTCTATTCTGATGTTCTTATATTAAACTTAGTTGGCGGAAGTATCAAGCAATATAAACAGGGTAAGGTTTACGAGTTTGATACCTATCGTCCTAAAGGACGGCTGGAACAACCCAAGAAAATATTTTGGCATGAGGATTATGGTGTTATTAAATATATTACCCACGCCAATGAGGTATGGCAACGAATTAACCTGCCGAAATATCAGTAACGCCTGATATTTGGCGCACTTTGCTATTTCAATGGTCATAAGTTCTCTTGACAGTCGCTACACGATTTTAATCAACAAAGCGAAATCCTAATAGTTGAGGGCTTATGAAGCTGTTGCCAGCCGGTCTGAATATATTTGCCGGGAATATGAATAAAGACGGCCGGACAGATATTGTTATTGCCAATAAGAAAGGAGTGTTTCTGCTTGAAAATGAGGGCGGAAAGAAATGATCTAAACGAAAAAGAAATAAATATGTACCTACTTCACGGAAAACTGAAAGCAAAAGATGGTTACAAAAGTGAACTTGCAAACATCTTATTAGAAGCTTCCAAACATGTTGCAAAAGCAAAGGGTTGTAAGTTGTATGTAATTGGAAATGATGAAAGTGACAAAAACGCGATTTATGTAACAGAAATCTGGGATAGTAAAGAAGATCATGATAATTCGCTTAAAGCGGAAGGCGTTAGTGAGCTAATAAAGAATGCAATGCCAATAATAGATGGGCAACCGCAGAAAGGACAGGAGCTTCAAATTCTTGGCGGTGTGGGAATATAAATGTCATCAGATACCCGGTAGTTTGGTAGCGTTAAATATGTAAATTAGGTGAAAGAATTCCCTGATGGTGAAAATTATAATAGTGGTGTCCGGTTTTTTTTTACAATTAATTATCATCAGTAACTGCTATTGTCAGGTAAAGCCTGATGCTCTTTCACGTTATATAATTACTAAAGACAATTCTTTTCGATGGAAAATTGAATCGACGACTCAACCAACGCATGGGTCATATTGTGAGATCGATCTGACCTCACAGACCTGGCACAATATCGTCTGGAAGCACCACATGATTGTCTACATGCCGCGTCATGCAGATTATCCCAATACGGTTTTGCTGTTATTACGGCATATTGAAAACAGGGCCGCTGATAAAATGGCTCTGAAGATAATTAGTGATTCAACAGGTACCGCAGCTGCTGTGTTGTATGATGTCCCCAACCAGCCATTATTTGACGGCAAAGAAGAAGATGATCTCCAGGCATATACTTTTTCACAGTTCGTTAAAACCGGTGATGAAACCTGGCCGTTATTGCTGCCGATGACCAAGAGTGTTATCAAGGCGATGGAAGTGATTCAGGATCTGGCGACCAAACAAAATAATCCCGCTATAAGTAAATTTGTTATTACAGGGCATTCCAAGCGTGGACATACAGCCTGGTTAAGTGCAGTGGTGGATAAAAGAATAAAAGGTATCATTCCAATTGCTATTGATGTATTGAACTCGCCGGTCCAATTGCCGCATCATATTGCCTCGTTTGGTGAATACAGCACACCATCCAAAGCAACAACAGATTTTCTACAGAAGATCAATACGCCGCGTGGAAAAAGACTCATAGAAATTATTGATCCTTATTCTTACAAAGAACATTTAACGTTGCCCAAACTAATTGTATCGGCAACCAACGATCAGTTTTTTGCGACTGACGCATTGAATATATATTGGGATAGTCTGAGAGAGCCTAAGTCGATCCTTTACTTATCCAACGCAAACCATGTCAGCGCGAATTCAGATCCCCGGATTAATGCTACTGCATTTGCCTTTGTACGGGCTATTGCAAAAAATAAAACGTTACCGCCATTTGTGTGGACTTTCACCAGATCTGAAAAATCTATCCGCATCAGGATCACAACAGATAGTTCTGCAAAGAAAGCCAATGCATGGATCAGTCATTCACAAAAAAAAGATTTCAGACAAGCGAAATGGGATTCAAAACCAATGCCACAGGGAGTTACAAAAGATACGGGCAAGACACCACATGCTACTGCAGGCAGCGTTTTTGAAATAGACATAGTGATTCCCGAAAAGGGTTTTCTTGCTATATTTGGTGAGGTTGAGTTTGCGGACAATAGCTCTGCATACTTGTTATCGACGCAGATGAATATTATTGCAGGATCTAAAAAATAACTGAGTGTACAGAATGTATGTGCAAACATAATAACGCAATCCTTATAGTCCAATTCCGTTGCGTACTTATTTTGCTACTGTTGGTGGTTTCGATATTCCCCAGTTCTTGTTGGGTTCTGCTCCCATAACAAGTACAAGCTTTCCGCCTTTCAGTAATTCGCTTGCAGGAAACCAAAAAGACTCTAATTTTTTACCATTTAATTCGGCACTTTGCACATATTTATTTTGCCTCGAAACATTTTTTGCTTCAATATCAAATGTTTTTCCTCTTCCGTACTGGTTTCCAAGGTCAATTGATATTTTAGAAAAGACAGGACTGCCTATTTCATAGATCGGATCGACACGGGCTCCTCCATCCATTTGAAATAATCCAATGGCCGACATGATAAACCATGCACTCATCTGGCCCTGATCTTCATCGCCTAAATAAGCATTGGCCAGATCATATCCATAGTAACGATCCACGATAGAGCGGCTCCATTGCTGGGTTAGCCAGGGTTGCTGTACCCAATTAAACAAATACGCGAAGTGCATCGACTGCTGGTTACCCTGGATAACAGGGTAGTCCCAATACGCATCGTTGGGTGCATTAAAGCGCCAGCGCTCGCTTTCCCCGAACCCCCAACTCAGTCGTTCCCTGAACTTATCAATGCCGATAGCGTTTGCTAATCCCGGAACATCTTGTGGAACAAAAAAAGTAAGCTGCCAGGCATTGCCCTCAACATAATGTTCATTGGCACCCGATTTAAATGGATCAAAATTTGGGAACCAGCTGCCATCTGAATTACGCAAACGAGCATACCCGGTTTCCGGATCAATCGCATTTTTCCAACACAAAGATCTTTCTGAATACTCTTTGTACTTGTCTGACTTGCCCAATGATTTAGCAAACTGTGCTACGGTCCAGTCATCGTAGGCGAATTCCAAAGTATTTGAAAATCTGCCTTTATCATAAGGCACGTATTTATATTTCATGTAGGCTTCAAAGTCTTTGTTGCCTGCAAGTCCACCGCCAACTTTTGTCTCCGGTGTAGAGACTGTTTTATCTATGGCGGCAAATGCTTTCTGCGTATCATAGTCCCTGATGCCCATCTGGTATGCGCCCGCTATTAAAGGAACTTCATGTTCTGCTACCATTACCGGTATATATTCCATTCCCGCCGGCCCTTTTGCCAGCCATCCGTTGGCATCATACATAGCCAGCTGCGATCTGACCCAACGCGAGGACCACTCAGGGGTCACAAGGTTCCAGAACTGGTTAAGGTTCCAGAAAGTGTTCCAGAATGCATCACAACCAAGTGCTACATCATTACTGCCTTTAAGCTGTTGTATTTTTTCAGTTGCATCAACCCATTTTCCATCAACATCACTGAAAATATTCCGGCTGCAAATAGCCCTGTACATATTGGTATAAAAGCGGAGTTTTTCACGTCTGTCATTGGTTGTAATTTTAAGCCTGCCCAACAAACTATCCCAGACCTTGCGTTGGTTATTATGTACTTTTTCAAAGTTCCAGTCAAATGGATTGCTGATCTCAGTCTCTAAATTTTTTGCGGCGCCATCAATGCTAACAAATGAAATACCGGTACGCACCTGTACTACCTGATTCCTGCGCGTATCGAACTCAGCAAAAACGCCGGCATCTTTCAGATTCTTCACATTCAATATATCCCTGTCTGCAATTTCATCATTTGTCCAGCTTCCGAATTTCTTAATGGGCTGATCAAACTCTATCACAAAATGAATGATATAGTCGTTTGGAATGCCGCCCCAGACATCAGGTGCAACTTGTTTGCTGAACCCTTCGATGCGATAGTCGCTGACTTTTTTTACCTGTACTTCTGATAACTGATACCTGTTCTCCGCCGGAGTTTGCAGGTCTATCATCACACGTGAGTCAGTTGCTTTGGGATAGGTATACCGCTGAAAGCTTGCCCTGGTGGTGGCAGTAAGCTCTGCCTTAATATTATAATCAATAAGGTCTACTTTGTAATAACCCAGTGGCGCATCTTCTGTTGTTTTATCAATTCTGGAACGATAACCTTCGCCGGGTGCACTTCGTTGATCGCCTGATTTTATTTTTAGTGGTCCGTTTACAGGCAGCATACCCAGGCCGCCCATTGTCCATTCGTGCACATGGCTGAAAGCTCCTACTGATTCGAATGTAGGATCGTAACCAGCCTGCCATCCTTCATTTTGATTGTCGGGACTTATTTTCACCATGCTGAATGGCATCCAGGGACCGGGTGCAATCATCCAGCGGGAATGAGCAGTGCCGGTCTTTGTATCAACGTAATCAGAATAAGAGGCGGGTTTTTGTGCAGAACGTTTGACTATGCCGGCCGCGATAACTTGTCCGTCTGCCAGGATCGCATACTTACTTTCCGTGGGCCTGCTTACTGTTGGCATTGGCACCTCGAATTGGTACCTGCCTGTTTCAACGGTTTCTTTAAATACCTCGTTGCCATCCAATCGAACGCTCATTACTGGCTTTCCGGTTAAATGCTCAACGTCCACAAGTAAAGGTTGAAATCGTTTGCCATCACCGCTAACTTCGTAATCAGCTGCCTTTGCTTCCCTGACGAATACGGTTGATGGAGTTTTTAAAGTTACTGCACCGTTACCTTCAAGACGAACATTGTCAAACACGAGCCAGGAACCATCGAGAGATGTTAGCCTGACTTCGTTTCCACCAGGATGTAAAGTTCCGGGTGGAACCGGAGCCTTAATTACATATTCTTCGTTTATTGATAATGAATCAGGTACAAGTCTATTGTAGTTATTTTTAGGTAACTGAATAGTGGTGGGTTTTCCGTTAACTGTTACCTTAAATAACGGCGGTATGTTTGATTGATATCCTGCTAAATCTACAAGCAATTTAAAACTATCGCTTGCTGAAACAGTTTCTATACCGAACAGGATATTGAGAGTATGAGATCTGATTCCCGAAGTGGGTGCGGTGCCGCCCCATCTATCTTTCGGACCGGGTAACACATAAGGAAAGTCTTTTTCAGGTTTTGAATATCCTATAAGAAAATACCGGTCCTCCCATCCAAAATCATGTTCCAGAAAACGTTTATATTCTGATGGTGCCAGCGCGAGTCCTGATGGCTTGTTGTCGGCAGCTCCAATTTCCCAGATAACATTGCTTTGTCCGAAAGAAGTTATTCCAATAAAAAAAAATAACAACAATATAAAACTCCGTATTCTCAAGCGCTTATCATGCATAATGGAAAACTTTATTTAGATATTTTATTTTTTTTTCAAAAGGGTTGACATGGAAGGTGGTGCATCACCTGGCTTACTGCCCCAGTTTTCATTAGGGTTGGGACCCATTTTCAATATAAGTTTACCGCCGTCTGCAAGGTCGCTATGATAGAACCATGGCCTGGTTAGTGGCTTTCCATCAAGTGTAGCCGACTGTATATAACGATTTTCATCAGATACATTTTCCGCTTCTATGACAAATGTTTTTCCTGGATAATATTTATCATCAAGTTGGATAGTAGCCTTTGGAAACAACGGGCTTCCAATTTCATAAAATGGTTTTTCAGAAGCGCCGCCATCCGTTTGAAATAAACCCATCGCGCTCATCACGAACCAGGCACCCATCTGACCTTCATCTTCATCCCCGGGCCAGCCATCATATGGATCGGCTCCATAAAACTTATTCATGATCTCTCTTGTCCATTTTTGAGTGAGCCATGGCTTGCCGGAATAATTAAATAACCATGCAGCCTGCATGTTCGGTTGATTGCCATGATTGATGTAAAATAGTTCCATCTTGTCTCCGATAGCATTAAAATCTGATGGAGCCGATTTTTTGAATCCAACATCCAGGCGGTTATTGAACTCATCGGCGCCGAGCAACCCAACAAGACCATTTACATCCTGGGGAACAAAGAATGTATATTGCCAGGCATTTCCTTCTGTGTAACCGCGCGTATGTATCGGATCGAACTGGTCCATCCATCTGCCATCTTTTAACCGGGGACGCATGTATTTTGTTTGCGGATCAAACATGTTCCGGTAATTATTGGCGCGTTTCGTAAAGATATCATACTCCTTTTTTTTGCCGAGGCTTTTTGCAATTTGCGATACGCACCAGTCATCATACGCAAATTCCAGTGTGTTGGAAACAGGGCCCGATTCTCGTGGAACATATCCCAGTTTCATGTAATCGTTCAGATCTCTGTTGCCTGCTATACCTCCACACTCGTGGTTAACACCCTGCACTGTTTGCTGATGCAGCATAGCTTCGAATGCTGTTTTTATATCGAAGTCACGGATACCCTTTTGATACGCGCTTACGATCAGTGCGATCTCATGCGAGCCTTCCATGATGCCGGAGTATTCAAATCCTGCGGGTCCACGCGACAACCAACCGCCATGTTTATATAATTCCAATTGTGATTTTACCCAAGTGCTTGCTATTCGGGGATTTACGGTTGTCCATAACTGGTTGAGGTTCCAGAATGTGTTCCAGAAGGCATCGCATCCATAAACAGGCGATGAAGGATCTGCTACCTGTTGAACTTTTTCACAGGGATCAACGTATTTTCCATTCACATCACTCAATATGGAACGGGCGCAATAAGATCTGTACAGATTAGTATAAAATTTTGTTTTATTTTTTTCTGTACCACCTTCAACGGTGATATTACTTAACAATTGATTCCATTCGTCGCGTGCGTTTTTTCTTGCTGCTTCAAAGCCCCAGTTGAAATCTTTCATTTCTGTTTCCAGGTTCAACCGGGCTTGTTCGATACTCACATAAGAAATAGCTGTTTGTAATAGCACCACTTCGCCTTCTTTGGTGTTGAAATCTACGAAAGCGCCGATATCGCCACTGCCTTTTATTTCTTTTATATTTTTTGTGATTTTATTTCCTTCCCAGCCACCGAATGCTTTAAAAGGCTTATTGAACCGCGCCACAAAATGAACGGTATAATCATTGAAGCCGCCATGTTTCATCCAGTTGCCGCTTTGTTGTTTTGAGTAGCCCTCGATCTCTGTATCGCTGACACGGGTTATCCGGGCATCCAATACATTGAAAGGATACTCTGCCGGAAATAAAAGATTGAATAAAAAATGGGCATCCTGTGATTCCGGAAATGTAAGTTTAAAAAAACCACCTCTGACTGTACTGGTGAGCTCTGCTTTTATCCGGTAGTTTATAAGATCAGCTGCATAATAACCTGGAGTTGCGATTTCAGTTCTTTTATCAATTCTTGAGCGATGGCCCGAAGTTTCACCGGTAGTTGTCGGAGCATCCGGAGGTGATATTTTCGGATTGACATCACCGGTAGTTGGCATTACAGATAAACCAGCCATCGTCCATGCATGAATATGACTGAACCCGGACACGCTGGCAAGTGTGTATTCGTAACCTGCCTTCCAGTCATCCCCCTGGTTATCCGGACTAAGTTGGACCATTCCAAAGGGCCTGCTTGCACCCGGGTTTAACATCCACCTGGATTCAGAGGTGCCAATCAAAGGATCTGCATAGTCAACAGGTTGCTTTTGCTGTGCCTGCAAGGAAATGAGGCCATTAGAAATAATAAGTGCAAATGCAAATGTTTTCATGAATATATTATTGAATAGATCATATACCGATAGGGTTTTGGCGTTGTATAAATGTTGTATCTAAAACGGAATATTTCTGCTAATTCTGTTATTAGCATGATGAGTCAAAATTCTTAGTAGCCCGGATTTTGTTTAATGGCATTATTACTTTTTTGATTTCGTCATTCGGAATGGGAAACAAATAATAATGATCGCCTTTCCAGAGTTTTCTTACTTCCGAGTCGGGTATAACGTCATATGAAAAAGAGAATTTCCAAAAAGATCACCGGGCTGGGTGCCGGTCCAGTCTTGATTTACACCACCGCTTTTTCTTATATGTATATACATTTACACATACCAAATGTAATAAATAAATTAAAGCGATAATATTTTTTTTAGTGATTCTTAACTTAGCATGCGGCTACCTAACTGTTTGCTGCAGCACAAAATCGTGGCCCCAGTGAGTATTTCAAGTGGTACTGTGGCATAGGCGAATGTCAGTGGCAGGTTTGATCCGAATTGTTGCCAGAAAATAAATACAAAAATATTTAATGCTATTAAGAGGTAGTTGATAAAAGGTGGCGAATGCCGGTCACTGTTATCATCACCGATTGGTATGGGCATAAACATTTTTCAGGTTATGCAAACTTTATACCGCGAAAGGTTTGCTTTTCCCGATTAAGAACCGTTTCCCGAGGAAGAACCGAATGCTCAAATCATTAATACATGTTATCCCCGCGTGATCCGAAACTTAGTTGCCTGTAACTCCTGATTGTAGCTGAAAATCAGCCGCCCTTTTGCGTCGGCCTTTTTTTCGATGATCTTTCGTTGACCTGCAAGGATTTTATACATCTGGCCCGGCCGGCAGCCGGAAACTACAAAGTTGATAATTTGGCGGCTTGCAGATTTTTCTTTTGATATTGACCCGGCCGACTGTGTCCAGGAAAATTCATTTTCATTCCATGCGTTAATGGTCCACTTTAATGAAACGCCAGTGGCAAACGACGCTGAAAGCGAAGCCTGTTCATTGCTTCCTGTGAAGTACTCCAGGTGTGCTAACGTTGACCAATAGCCGAAATCATGAGATGCCTGTATCTTATGACGACCATTGGAGATGCTGTAGTTGTTTTTTTTCAGATCAATGTCCAGCAGCTGTTTTCGGAAACGGTATTTTAACCTGGTGCCTTCCAGCTCGGCAGTAATATGAGGATCAAGATAAAATCTGTTAAACAGCGGATTGATTCCATATATAGACCGATATAAACCAATGATCGAAAGACTGTTCCCCGCAAGTATATCATCCCCAAGCCCATCCTGTTTCAGGCGACCATAACGTTGAAAAGCCAGTCCGTCTTTCGCATAGCGTTCCAGAACATTCCTGATGTATTTCATAGCGATCTCGGGTTTGTATTTCGCATAAGCATCCACCGCAACTGAACCCCAGGACAGAAATAAATCGCCGTTCTCGTAGTTTGGAAAAGGAAATTGCCAGTCTTTTCCTTCCCCTTCTGCATAAGAATACATACATATTGGCCAGAAAAACAGCTTTTCTTTTTCCATCTGGCTTTCAATGTTGTCAAGGATTAATTTTTTCTTTGTATCATCTGTACATATACCATAGGATACAGCCATAAAATTTACCGGCGTCACCATATTATTGCCATGTGTTGAACCGTCTTTATCGCGCCAGTGGATGTAGCATTTCTTTACCGGGTCCCAGAAGCCGCCGTCTTTAATATCCTTGTTAAAATTTGATGCAAGTTTAGCTGCAAATGCTGTGTATAGACTGGCCCTTGATGCATCACCCAGTTGTTTTTCAATTCGTGCCCAATGTTGTAAGGCATAATACAATTTTGCATTCACGAAAGCATTTTCATACGATGCCCAGATGATATCTATCCAATCACTTGACTTTTGTTCTTTATGACTGGAAGGTATCATTTCAACGAGACCATTGTTATTGTCATCTCTTTTCATGATCCAGTCAAGTGCTTTTTCGCAGGAAAATTTATGTGTCCGGACCCAGATCAAATCCCCTGTTTGATCATATAACTCTGAAACGTTGGTAACCAGGTCGGGATTGGAATCCATCAGGTAACCCCATTGTGCTTCGTAAAAGCCTTTATCATTCATCTCGCCCGGCATCATGTCTTCATTGCTATATGCCCATCTTGACCAAACCCTGCCGTCTTGTTTAATAGCATGGTCGCGATAATAATCAAGACAATCCTTATAGCCCGATAAATAATTTTCGTCATTGATTCCTAAACCCATTTGTGCGATGTATTGTTCGTGCAGGCAGATGGGGCCATAAGGAGTATGCCAGCTGTTACCACCAAAATGTTTTTTACCGATGACGCCGATCCTTGCGATCGTATTCAATACGCCGGCAACCTGTTCGCCATTTACGCCAACTAATTTTCCACGGTCATAATTTTTATTGAAATCGAACCATGCAAGATGCAGCTGTTGTTTGGTGGTTCCCCTGGCGATTGATGCGGGAGCCCAGACATCTGTTTTATCACGCAGGAACAAACGCCTGTTAGTGACTGAATCATACCGGGGTCTTACCTGCTCTTTTGCAATGGTAATACTGTAATCCAACGCATCGTTTTTTGTACGGGTGTATGTCATGGCAACGTGCTGTCCGGGTGCTTCAACGCCAATGGAAAGTCCATCGCCGGTTTTGCTGTTCCAGAATTTTGCAGTTTTGCTGTTGACACCGTAAGTGTCCAATGGTTTGTTGAAAAGATAAAACCAGGCCAGGCCACCGTAGTCCTGGTATGCCCCTTCCCAAAGTGAAATACTTTTAAACGGAAAAACGGGTAAGACCTGTTTGTCCAAAAGATGCGAAGCAGAAGATGTTCTGGAGATGTCCCAAACGATGTT
>Ga0193752_1002406_pt1 | contig 14069 bp, 10 predicted proteins | sample H1c1metaG_FD_144924 | JGI IMG/M metagenome (GOLD analysis project Ga0193752, IMG submission 144924) | Soil microbial communities from a riparian zone of the East river system, Colorado, United States - H1c1 | ecosystem: Environmental > Terrestrial > Soil > Riparian zone | place: USA: East River... | reverse complement strand
AGATTTCATCCGGCCCATGCTTCGGCTCGACGGTGCCGTAGTAGTTCGAATCGCCGCGCGTGCAGCCTGACACGACTGACACGACCAACGTGACGCTCAGCAAGGCGAATGCGGACCGGCGCATCGGTCTACGTCATCTCACATCTTGAGCCGGGGGTCGATGGCATCGCGCAGGCCCTCCCCCGCGAGGTTGTAGACCGTCACGGTCACGAACATGGCCGCTCCCGGAAATACCGCGAGCCACCACGCCTCGGTGTGCCCTTGCACGTCGTTCAGCATGCCGCCCCAGGACGCCATGTCGGGAGGGATGCCGAAGCCCAGAAACGAGAGCGCTCCCTCGAGCAAGATGGCCGACGCCATGGCGAATGTCGCGGCGACGAGCACCGGCGCGAGCGCATTCGGCAAAATGTGGCGCACGATGACCCGCAGCGAACCGCAGCCGAGCGCACGCGCCGCCTCCACGTACGGCATGGTCTTGATGCGAAGAATCTCGCCACGCATGAGCCGCGCGACCTCGGTCCAACGCACGAAACCGATCACGAGCATCATCGCGATCACCGCACGCGCGCCCGTCGGCATGACCACGGCGAGGATGGTGACGAGCACCAGCAACGTCGGTAGCGAGTGGACGATCTCCAGAATGCGCATCAGGAGCAAGTCCGCGAGACCGCCGAAGTAGCCCGCGAGCGCACCGATCACGACGCCGACCAGGACGAGCACCGAAACGGACAAGAGCCCGACCGACAAGCTGACGCGCGCGCCGTGAATCACTCGCGACGCGACATCGCGACCGCCGCTATCCGTCCCGAGCCAATGCTCGGCACTCGGCGGCATGAGGACGTTCTCGAGGTCGTGTGTGTTGTGACCCCAAGGTACCGGCGGAAATACCGCCCAATCGTCCTCGGACATCTGCGCGAGCAGAATCTGGTTGTCGTACCCGCTGAGCGTTCCCGGCCGAGCGACGTTCGGCAGGATGTACGTCTTGCCTTGAAACGAGAGCGCGAGCGGCAAGTCGGACGCGAGCAGGTCGGCGAGAAGAGCGACCGCGATCATCGCGAAGATCACGAAAACCGCGACACGGTGACTGCGCCGCTTGAAGAACTGTCTTCGAACCTGCTGCGCGAAGCTCAGCGAGGGCTCTGCCGGCAGGGCGGAGAGCCGGTCATCCATGGTCTTTTGCACCGAGATCGATCCGCGGATCGACCAGCCCGTACAAGAAGTCCGACAGCAGCGTGCTGAACATCGTCACGGTCGCGATGAATGCGACGATCGTGATCACCAGCGGATAGTCGGGCAAGCGAATCGCTTCGAGTGCGACGAAACCCATTCCGCGCACACCGAAGATCGACTCGACGATCACGGCGCCGCTGATCAACTCCGGTAGCTCCATGCCGAGCAAGGTCACGATCGGGATCAGGCCGTTGCGCAGCGCGTGCCCGAACACCACCGCGCGCTCGCTCAACCCTTTTGCGCGAGCGGTGCGGACGTAGTCTTGGCGCAGCGTCTCGAGCATGCCGGCGCGCATGTAGCGCGAGATCACCGCAAACGCCGGGTACGTCAACGTGAACACGGGCAAGATCAAGTGCCACGAAACGTCGCGCACCTTCTGCCAGAACGTCATCCGCTCGAAGCCCTCGAACGCGTGCCAGCCTTGCAGCGGAAAGCAGGCGCTTTGCTCGAGCCACGGACACGAAATGAACTTTCCGCTCGCCAAGAACACGATCAGCATCGTGCCGAGCCAAAAGCTCGGCAATGAGTACAGCACGAACAACAGCAGCGTGATCAGCTTGTCCTTGACCGTGTGCTGCGCAACCGCCGAGTACACACCGAGCGGCACCGCGATCAGATACGCAAGCACGAGCGACAGCGACGCGAGCAAGAGCGTGATCGGGAGCGCTTCGCCGATGATCTCCAGAATCGGCCGACCGTCTTGCCAGCGATTGCCGAGATCGAGCGTGACGAGGCGCCGCACGAGGCTCGTGTATTGAACATACCAAGGTTTATCGAGGTCGTAGAGCTTGCGCAGCGCTTGCAGCGCTTCTTGTGAGATCTGCTGGCCACGCAAACCCGCCTCGGCTTGGTTCCGCACCGGATCGCCGCCAGCGAGGCGCAGGAGCAAAAAACACGCGAGCGTGATCCCGATCAGAGTCGGGATCATCCACAGCAGTCTGCGCGCGAGATACTGGAGCATGCGCTCTGCGCTATTTGCGCCGTAACGCGGGGTCGATCCAAATCGTCTCGTAGTTCCACGAGCCGAGGTTCGGGATGGCTCCCTTGATGCGCTTGTGCAGGAGGTCCAGCTCAGCGCGCGTGTACATGATCGTGTACGGCTGCTCTTCGTGCAGGATCTCGCCGAGCTTGCGATAGAGCGCGGCCCGCGCAGCGTCGTCGAACTCCAGTCGCGCGCGCTCGATGATCGAGTCGATCTCGGCGTTCTTGAAGCCGATGTAGTTCGACCCGCCTTTGACCGAGCTCGAGTGCCAGACTTGCGTCGGGTCCTGGTACGGGCTGCTGTTCGCCCAGAGCAGCGTGCACGCATCGAAGCTGTGCTCGACCAACCGTTTCAGGAACGAAGACCACTCGACGCGTTGAATGTCCATCGCGATGCCGGCGCGCGCCATGTCCTCTTTGACTTTCGCGCCCCAGCGAGCGGCCTCTTCGGAAGCCGACGGGATCATGAACACGAATCGAAACGGCGTACCGCCTTTGTCGCGCACGCCATCGTTGTCCGAGTCCTTCCAACCGGCTTCGTCGAGCAGCTTGATCGCAGCCGGTGGGTCGTACGGCAGCGGCTTCAGCTCGGGATCGCACTGCGGGCTATTCCAGTAGAAAATGCACTCCGCCGGGCGCGGCAAGCCGTACATGAGCTTCTCGATGATTCCCGGACGATCGGTGAGCAGCGTCAGGGCGCGCCGCACTCGCTTGTCTTTGAACATCGGACGGTCTTCGTTCCAGCCGATCCAACCGTATTGGTTCGGTGCGAAGCGCGAGCGATTCCAATCCTTGCGAAGCGTGGCGTTGTCCGCCATGCGCCGCCATTGGTCCGACGTGACTTTCGGTGAGAGATCTGTTTCGCCACGTTCTGCGAGTTGCAGGCGAACCGTCGCATCCGGAACGATGCGAAAGACGAGCCGATCGACGTACGTCTTTTTACCCCAGTACTCCGCGTTGCGATCGAGAACGATCTTGCTGTTGCTCTCCCAAGTCACGAACTTGAACGGCCCTGTGCCGTTCGGTTTGCGATTGAGCGCATTCGTCGCCGCCTCGTTCCACTGCTTGCCGCTCAATTTCTTGATCGCGCTCGCGGGCTGGATGCCAATGCCTTCGAGCGTGTTGAGCGTGAACGCGTATGGCTTCTTCCACACCATCACGAAGGTGAAGTCGTCCGGCGCGGAGTAGCTTGCAAGCTCTTCCAAGAGCGCTCGGATGTGCGCGGCCTTCGTGGTTTGATCGCGGATCTTGTCGAACGTCGCGATGCAGTCGCGTGCAGTGAACGGCGTGCCGTCGTGAAACTTGACGCCCTGGCGCAAGTGAAACGTGTAGGTCTTCTTGTCTTCGGACAGATCCCAACGCTCGGCGAGCTCGGGCATGTACTCGTACTTCGGCGCATTCATCACGTTCAGCCGGATCAAGGCTTCGTAGACGCGGTGATCCGTGATCAGCGACGCCAACCAATCCGCATCGACGAGCGTGCTGAGCGACGGCGGATCGGCATCGATCGCAACCGTCAATTCACCACCCGGCACCGGCGTACCTTCGGTCACCGACACGGGCAGCGTGCCGTGGAGCCACTCGTCATTCGGCTGTGCAGGATCGGCTGACTTGGCGACGGGCGCCGGAGCTTTGTCCGTCGCGGTCGCAGGCGCTGCCGGGTCTTTCGCCTTACCGCGCGTGCAGCCCGGGGCCACACTGCTCGCGATCAACGAGACGAGCCAAACCAGCTGCACCGAACGTCGCTTCATGTCGCCTCCACGCATCCAAACACGCCGCCGGCCAGTATAGGCTGCGCGCTCGAAACCTACGAGCGAGTGGTGCCGGTTGACGGGTGCACTCGCCGACTGCCACGCTGGTAGCCCCTTCACAGGAGCCGCGCTTGGCACCACACGTCCAGATCGAACACCTCCGCGATCACGTGGGCGAGACCGTCACGCTCAAAGGCTGGCTCTACGCCTCGCGGAGCAGCGGTAAACTGATCTTCCTGCAGCTGCGAGACGGCTCGGGGTTCGCACAGTGTGTCGTCTTCAAAGGAGACGTCACACCCGAGCTATTCGAGCTCGCGAAGCACTTGCCGCAAGAGACGAGCCTCGAGCTGGTCGGCACCGTGCGCGAACACGAGCGCCAAAAAGGCACGTTCGAAGTCGGCGTGAACGCGGTCGAGGTCATCGCGCGACCGGCGCTCGAATATCCGATCACGCCGAAAGATCACGGCACCGACTTCCTGATGGACCACCGGCACCTGTGGTTGCGATCGAAGCGTCAGCACGCGATCTTACGCGTGCGCGCCGAGATCGTGGCCGCGATCCGCGACTACTACGACAGTCACGGCTTCGTGCTCGTGGACGCGCCGATCTTCACGCCGAACGCGTGTGAAGGCACTTCGACGTTGTTCGAGACCGACTTTCACGGCACGCCCGCGTACCTGACGCAAAGCGGGCAGCTCTATATGGAGGCGGCGGCCGCGGCGTTCGGCAAGGTCTACTGCTTCGGGCCGACGTTTCGCGCAGAAAAGTCGAAGACACGGCGTCACCTCGCCGAGTTCTGGATGGTGGAACCCGAGGTCGCATTCATGGACCTGCAGGGCGACATGGATCTCGCCGAAGACTTCCTCGTGAGCGTGGTCGCGCGGGTGCTCGACAAACGCAAAGAGGAGCTCGCGGTACTCGAACGCGATACGACGTCGCTCGAGCGCGTTCAGAAGCCATTCCCACGGATTCGCTACGCGCAGGCGATCGAGACGCTGCAGAAGGCCGGGCACCCGGCCAAGTTCGGAGACGACTTCGGAGGCGACGAGGAGACCGTGATCTCGAGCGGCTTCGATCGGCCGGTGATCGTGTCCCACTACCCAATCGCGATGAAGGCGTTTTACTTCAAGACCGACCCGAACGAGCCGAACCTCGCGCTGAACATGGACGTCCTCGCACCCGAGGGCTACGGCGAGATCGTGGGCGGCGGGCAGCGCGAGGACGATCTCGCGAAGCTGGAAGCAGCGATCGCGCACCACAACCTGCCGGCGGAGGCGTTCGGCTGGTACACGGATCTACGGAGGTACGGCACGTTTCCACATGCGGGCTTCGGCCTCGGTCTCGAACGTACGGTCGCGTGGCTGTGCGGGCTGCCCCACGTGCGGGAAACCTCGCCATTCCCACGAATGCTCACGCGGCTGGCACCCTAAACTACGAGTCGCTTGCCCCAGTGGGAGCGGCTTCGAACGCTTCCTCCGCGGCCAGTAACTCGCGTTCGCGCTTTTCCTTCGCCTCGACCGCCGCGACGAACAGGCTGATGTACTCGCCTGCGCTGGTGATCGCGAAGAACACGCTCAGGTAGAGCAGCCCCAGCCCGACCGCGTTGAGATCGACCGCCGCCTTGTAGAAGCCCCAATCGAGCACGTAGGTGTCGTGCAAGATCAGGGCGACGAGCGCGACCATCTGAACCGCGGTCTTGTCCTTGCCCCCGCGGCTCGCCGCAATCACGACACCTTCGCTGATCGCGATCGTTCGAAGCGCCGTGATCGACAGCTCGCGGCCCGCAATGATGATGACCGGCCAGGCCGGCACGTGGCCGAGCTCCACCATCATGACCAGGGTGGCAAGGACGATCAGCTTGTCCGCGAGTGGGTCGAGAAAGTTCCCGAGGATGCTCGTGAGCCCCATCTTGCGCGCGAGATAGCCGTCGACGAAGTCGGTCACGGCGGCGAGCGAGTAGACGATCGTGGCCCAAAAGTTCGTGACCGGCGTCTGTTGCCACATCAGCCAGAGGACGACGGGGATCATTACGACCCGCGCCATCGTCAGCATGTTCGGTAAGTTCACTGCGTCTTCGCGCAGCGAATGGCGCCTTGCCGCTTTCTTCTCGTCTTTCGGCATCGGCCGCGGGCTCTCGACGCCGCCATATTGGTCGACAAATCACCGACCGGCAACGCTGGAAGCCAACTTGGCGAATGCGGCCGAACCGTGTCACCTTTCGCGCGCAGATGAACGACGCACCCGGGCCCCGCCCTCATTCCGCGCCGCCTGCTGGCGTGTCTCGCGACTCGGCAGCCCCTCAGAGGCCGAACGACGCCGCGCTGGCAGCGGTCGCTCAGGACGCGGTCGCGCCCGGAGCGACCGACGCGCAAGCGATGGCTCGCGGGCTCGCGCGCAAGGTCATGATCGCGGCGTTGTTCGGTGGGCTCGTGTTCGCCGGCCTCGCGCTGTACGGCGACGTGCAACAGCTGCGGCACGCGGCGATGTCGTTCGCGCCGGCCGCGGTCGCACTCGGGTTCGCCTTGGCAGCCGGCAACTACGTGCTGCGGATTTGGCGCTGGCAGTACTATTTGCGATGCCTCGGCGTCGCGATTCCGTTGTTCGAAAGTTCGGTGGTGTTCCTCGCCGGCTTCGTCATGAGCGTGACGCCGGGCAAGGTCGGCGAAGTGTTCAAGTCGCTGCTCCTCTACGAGCTGCGCGGCGTATCGATGCTGAAGACTGCGCCGATCGTGATCGCGGAACGTTTGACCGATCTGATCGCGCTCGTGCTGCTGACGGCGGTCGGCGCGCTCGCGTTCGAGCATGGTGTCGCGATCGCAGGCGCCGGTGCTGTGATCGTCGCGGCGATCGTTGCAGTGTTTGCGTACCGCCCGTTCGGTGAATATTGCATCGGCTTACTCGAGCGCATTCCGAAGCTCTCGAAGGTCGGTCACAAGCTGCACGAAGCGTACGACTCGCTGCTCACGATGTTGCGACCGGGGCCGCTGTTGTTCGGTACGTTGATCGCGTTCTCTGCCTGGAGTCTCGAGTGCGGAACGCTGTATGCGATCGTGCGGGGTTTCCCGGGCGTGCATCTCAACTGGGACGCAGCGACGTTTGCGTATGCAGCGTCCACGATCGTCGGTGCCCTCGCGATGTTGCCGGGCGGACTCGGTGTGACTGAAGCCGGGATGACGGGACTTCTGCAAGCGCTCGGCGGTCCCGAGATGACCAAAGCCGTGGCCACTGCCGCGACGATGCTCACGCGTTTGGCGACGTTGTGGTTTGCAGTGGGCATTGGCTGGGTTGCGCTCACCGTGTACCGAACTTCACTTCGGACTCGGGACCACGACCTTCAGCATACGCAGTGATTCGCTAGCACCAGTCGCGGGCTATCGCGCACGCTGTTGCGATCTGCAGCGTACGGCTGCGGATGCGCACTGCGGTCCCCTTGCGCGCGAGCCCTCGAGCCAGCTATTTCTTGGCCGCCGCTCTCCGCGGCAGGGTGCGTAAGCTGATTTCCTGGAGTACGCAGCGGCGGTCTAGTCAGGCCTCGGTAGTCACCGACGCTCGCGCGTTCGAGGCGCGCGCGTGGCAGGTCGTTGCATGGTGCGGTGCAGCTGCGCTCGTTGCGATCGCCTTCACGTGCAGCACGCAACTCGGTCTGACGTGGGACGAACCGCTGCAGCTGCGGTACGGCAACCGCATCTTAGCCTGGTATCAGAGCGGTTTCCGAGACGCGAGTGCGCTCACCTACGCGACGCCGTTGTTTCAGTACGGCGGGTTGTTCGAAGCGCCGGCACAAGCGCTAGCGTGGCTATTGCCGTACGAAGATGTTGCGACACGTCACGTGCTGACGTCGCTGATGGCTGCACTCGGCGTCGCAGCGGCGTGGAAGCTCGCATCACATGTCGCAGGACCGCGCGCTGGGTTTTTCGCCGCGCTGCTTCTCGTGCTCACGCCGGCGTGGATCGGGCACGGCTTTTTCAACTCCAAGGACATTCCGTTCGGAGCCGCTGCAGCATGGGCGCTCTACGCGACGCTGCGGATCGCCACGGGCCCGCGGCCAGTGCCATGGCGAAGCGTGGTGTTTGCGGGTTTGACGACCGGTGCTGCGCTCGGCGTTCGCGCAGGTGGGATGTTCTTGTTGGCGTATCCGGCGATCGCGCTGGTTGCACGAAGCTGGCTCGATCGCAGGCTGGGCTCGCCTGCAGCTGACGGCTGCGAAACCTTGCCGGCGGCTGACGGCGACGAACCAGCGACGCCAGCTTCGAAGTTGCGGGCTGCTGCGTGCGTCGCAGTGTTCGTGGGCATCGCTTGGAGCGTGATGTTGGTCGCGTGGCCGTGGGCGCAGATCGATCCCCTGCGCCATCCGTTCGAGGCGGTCTGGAACGCGACGCACTTCGGTTGGAGCGGCGACATGTTGTTCCGCGGCGCGATGGTGCACGCACAAGCGGTGCCGTCGGACTATCTGCCGACTTGGTTCGCGATCACGTTGCCGGAGACGTATCTGGTCGCGACGCTGTGTGGGATCGCGATTGCCCTGCGATGGTTCCGCACGAGCGGCAGATCAGAACAGCCTGCGCGTCTCAATGCGCTGGCGCTGGGCTTGCTCGCGTTTGCTGCGGTAGCGCCCGTGGTCGCCGCGGTTGGGTTGCGGACGATCCTCTACGATGCGCACCGCCATTTCTTGTTCGTCTTGCCGCCATTGGCTGCAGTGAGCGGCTGCGCGATTGCGACGTATTTGAGTTCGGTGCGCGTCATGGCAGTGCAACGCCTCGTCGTGGGCGCGCTGCTGTTGGTTATGTTTGGTTCGACCGCGCGAGAGATGCTCGCGCTGCATCCGTACGAATACGTCTACTTCAATCGTTTCGAAGGCGGTTTGGTGGGTGCGTCGAGTCAGTTCGAGACGGACTATTGGGGCGCCAGTTATCAAGAAGGCCTGGCGTGGGTCGTGGAGAACGTCCAACCGACGCAAGGCAAGCGCGTGCGAGTGGCGAGTTGCGCGTGTTTCTACGAGACGAGGCACTACATCGACGAGATCGCGCACGCGAGCGCGAAGTTCGAGGTGGTGAAGGACGGCGGTGCGGCGGACATCTTCTTGGTGGGTTCGAGAAAGGGTTGTCCGAGTTTTGCCGGTCGAATACTGCACATCGTCCAGCGCGAAGGCGTGCCTCTGTTAGAGGTGCTACGTCGCGACCGAGGGTAGCGGACCGGGTCCGCCACGCTGAGTTGTGAAGGGTCGTTCTGACGGTCAGGGTGCGTGTTGATAGGCACCCAGCGCGGAGAACTTCGCTTTGACAGCGGCGTCTGCCAATACGGCGGTTCGATCCACGCAGTGTAAGGTCTCCTCCAACACCGCGGTGCTCACGTAGTTCACGATCGCGGGGCCTTGCTTCGGATCGGGCATGTTGCCGCAGTGCGCCAGCCCGTTGACGATCCCGAGAGCGCACACGCTGTTTCGCGTACCGACGTCGATCGATGTCTCACCGGCGGCATTTTGCTCCGAGCAAATGTCGGTGACGTCCAAGTGATCGCCGCCGGTGATCCCGACCAACCGCTTCGGCATCGGTGAACCATCGTAGGCACTCAGATCTGCCGACCACTGCGTGACGGTGTCGACCATGCCGCCGATCACGAGCACGGACTTCAAGCTCGTCGACGACGGAACCGGCGAGCCGCCGAGCTCCGCCATCAAAATCACGACTTGCACGTTCGTCTTGCGGCTCGCGCTCGAGACGCTCATCGCACCCATGCTGTGACCGCTGATTCCGATGCGCGACGTGTCGACCGAAGTACCGAGAAACGCAAAGTCCCCAGTCTTCCCGTTGATCGCAGCGAGCTCAGCGTCGACGTCGCCGTTGAAGTCGCCGACTGCGCCCGATCCACCGCCACCGCAGAGCCCGGACGTGAAATCCAGCAAGTACTCGCCGAGATGATCGGCCGCGAGCACGATGAAGCCGCGGCTCGCCCACTGGGTCATCGTCGAGAGCGAACCTGTGCGAAACGACGCGAGCCCGTGCACGAAGATCACGGGCGGATACGGGCCGTGCGCCGTGTCGATCGGCAAGTCGCGGTAGCAGTTGCAAGCCTGCGGCTCGTTGTCTGCCGCGGGGATCTTCGTCCGATCCGACGGCGGAAGCCACGACGACAAATCATACGTCACCTTGGTCTTGCCCGCTTCACTCCCCAGCTGCGCCGGGTACCAGATCTCGACCGTCTCCGGCCCACCCGACGTCATGATCATCGCGGTCTTCACGCCGACCGCCCACGGTCCCGTCGCACCCGGATCGTCAGGCGCTGCGAGCAGCTTGGTATCGCCGCAGCCTTTCGCTTCGGCAGCACTCGGCATCGGCGAGCCTGCGCCAGCGGTCGCTCCCGTCCCGGCAGTTCCCTGCGCTGGACCACCCGCAGCAGGCGACCCTGCGCCCGCGCCGGCGGATGCGCCGCTGCCAGCTGCGGAGCCGCTTGCACCGGCCGCTTGTCCCGCCGATCCGCCTGAGCTCGAGCCTGCGGTCGCCGGCGCGCTCGTACCTGCCGTAGCGCTCGCCGTCGCGCCTGCCGCAGCCGCGACGGTTCCGGCCGTGCCTGGAAGCACACCTGGACCACCGGCAACGACTCCAGTGCCCGCCGGATTCTGACTTCCGGGAACCGTGCCCGTTCCGTTCGAGCATGCGACCAACAGGACACAACTCAGGAAACAAACACGGCTGAGCGGACTCGCGATCGCCGAAAAATGATACTTTCGATCCGAAGTATAGTGCTGCGAAAACACCGCGAAAAATGCATTCATCTGGGTGATCGCGGATTAGCTCAGCACCTGCGCCGCTACAACTAGCGCATGGCTTGGCTTCGACGTCTGACACATCGAGGACGTACAAAGCAAAGCTTTGTGTCCTGTTTGGCGACCGGCGCCCGCTTCAGCGCAGCTGAGTGTCCATCCAAGCCGCACGCGCGCGAACGAAGTCTCGCAGCGCTTGAACTTGGCCCTCCCACGTCGTTGCGCTCGGTCCGCGCACGAACGCGTCAGGCTTGAGAATGTCGGCGACGTGCCACTTCTCGTAGTCGCGTTTCGCCGCATTCGCGATCGGAGCGGTGAGCTCGTCGATGCGCTTGGCGATCGACGCGTCCGACAACACGCCTTGCCGCAGCTCCGCCCAGCGCGCGTTCACCTGACTCATGAACGCCGGATCGGCCGTGAGCTTCGGATACCAGTCGTTCACGTTGCGGCTGCCCTTGAACTGCCAGTTGCCCATCGGGTCGATCGAACTTGCGCCACCGACGCCGAGCGAGAAGTTGTAGTCCCAGAGCGGACCGGCGACCAACTTGCCACCGCGATCTTTGTAGTAGTACGCGCTGCGCACGTACGAGTCGACGTTGCGCGTGAGCTCGTTGATGAGCAGATAGTTCACGAACGAAGCGACATCGATGTACGTCCCGTAGTCGCCGATCGGCGTCGCGTGAACTGCGTCGTGAAAGTGTTGGACGTAGTCGGTCAGCCACGCAGCTTGTTCCAGCGCGAGCGGGTCGGGATCGACCACCTCCAAGTCCGACCAGCACGTGCCCTTCGGAACACTGCCGCCGCTCCCGGCACGAGGCGCTCCTCCCATACCAAAGCCGGTCGAGATCGGAGGCGATCCAGTACACGCGAGTTTGGGTTCTTCGGCTGCGGCTTGATCGAACTTGAAGATGTAGCCGCCGCTCAGCACTGGAGCTGAGACATCGGCAGATTCGAGCTGCTTCAAGTCGAGCCGGTCGCTGTTGTTCTTGATCGTCTCGGTCATCCAATACACGCCGGCGTAGTCGGTTGCGGCGATCGGGCGCGACTCGTAGTTCACGTACACTTCAGCGAACCGAACGCGCGGCGCCTGGAGCCCGATGTCGCGCCCGAGCTGGTAGACGAGTGGATTTCGAATCAGCGCCCGATCGTAATACGGCGCGATCAACGCCCAGTCCGAGTCTGCCGGCATGCCGAGCACGGCGTAGTCCGCGTCTTCGTCCGCGTTGTTCCACAACTCGATTCGATACGGCGTTTGCGGCAACCGCGCCGATGATTGCCCTCGAACGTGATAGCCGGCGCGCGTCGCGATCGCCGGCGGCGCCGCAATCGACGCCATCCCGTCCGCCGGCTCGAACAACATGATCGCCGCGTTCTTGTAGACCTCCTTGTCGGTCGGTTTGCCACCGCCGTAGCCGTCGACGACCACGATCGGCAAATCCGAAGTCCGATCGAACGTGCGCGCGATGTAGATCGCTGTGCTCGGCTTTCCAGTCGCAGCCCCCTGCGCGAAGGCTTGGGCGCGCAGCTGCGTCGTCGCCGTGAGCCGCAAGGCGTCGGCGTAACGCATCGAGGTTGCGGTCGGCAATGTCCCGTCGGTCGTGTAACGAATCTCGGCTCCGGCGACGACTGTTGCGAGACTGACCGGCAACTCGCCGCGAAACGTCTGACTGGGTACGGAGAACGTGACGTCGCCGACCAACGTCGGTGCCGGCACGGGCGCGGGTGCCACCGGCGGCGACGAGACACCGGCGGCCCCGGAGCCGGCCTTAGGCAGCGATGCTGCTCCGGCCCGGCCGCCATCGGCTGCAGGGGTGCCGGCAGACGCCGCAAGCCCTCCATCGGCGTCTCCGGACATGGCGGGCGCACCGGCGCCGCCAGCGCCACCGCCACCGTCCGGAGTCGCGCCTGGCATCGAGCCACCCGAACACGCGACCACGACGGCCAAACCCGACCAGAACGCCAATCTCAGTTTCAGACCCATGACCACCGTTAGTGCCTCTTCCGGCGCGCGAGGGGCCAAACACCGAAATCTGAAACTCGACTGCGGGATCGTGTGCCGCTCACGGCTGCAGCGCGCACTCGATTGCTCGCTTCGATTCCACCGGACTTTCGCGCGAAGTGATTTGGCTGGGTTTGCTGAGCAATTGCTCGACTGGCGTGAGACGGTCGTGCGCCGTGGGTGAAGCATGAGCACATTCCAAACGCCACGCGCCGTGAAGCTCGCAACGTCGATCGCCAGCGCACTCGCACTGCTTGCAGGGTGCTCGCCTGACACGAGCAACGCGAGTGGAGGCAAGTTGCCGGTCAGATCCATCGCTGGCTCGAGCGCGACTCCTGGAATCGCGGGAGCCTTCGCGTCGGGTGTTGCCGGTGGAACGGCCAGCCTTCCAGTCACGTCCAACCCGGCTGCAAGTTCTCCGATCGTCGGTCTCGCAGGTGCGCCCGCACCGACCATGCCGGTCGCCGCTCCTAGCGGCGTCGCAGGTGCGCCTGCCGCTCCTCGACCACCTGTAATGCCTGCGACACCGCCGCCGGCGCAGATGCCGGTCGTCGTGACGCCGAATCAAAAGCTCCCGGCGGTGACTGACTACGCAGCACCCGGTCCGTTTCCCGCGCGCGAGATCGACAGTACGGGTCCGGGCGGGGCGTACACGATGTTTCGTCCGACGAACTTGGATGCGAACGGCTTCAAGTTCATCCCTGCGACGTGGGGCAACGGCATCACGACCACGCCGCAGTTCTATCCGTGGTTGACCACCGTCGCATCCCACGGCTTCGTGATCATCGCTGCCAACACCAGCACGGTGACACCCGATGACATGACCAAAGGCCTCGACTGGTTGATCATGCAAAATGATCAAGCCGGCGATTTGCAGGGCAAGCTCGACACGAGTCGCGCTGTCTGCATCGGGTATTCGCTCGGTGGCGGTGGCGCGGTCACGTGCGGCGCGCACCCGAAAGTGATCACGACCATCGCGATGCATCCTGCACCTGGTTTACCCAACGGTCTTCACGGGCCGTTGCTGCTGTTCAGCGGCACGAACGATACCGTGTGCGTTCCCGAAACGTTCGTACAGCCGGTGTTTCAAGGTTCACCCGTCCCCACGTTCTTTGGGATGCTCGACGGCGCCGACCATCTCGAGCCGGTCCTCGGAGGTCGCGAAACCGCGCCGTTCATCGCCTGGCTGCGCCTGTGGGTGTTCGGAGATGAAGGCGCGAAGCCGTTTTTTTACGGCCCCGACTGCACGCTGTGTAAAGCGCCCTGGACGAAGCCGCAGAGCAAGATGCTGAACTGAGCGCAGCTCACAGCTGCAGCTCGCTTCAGCGCCCGGGGTGGCGACGTAGCG